>JACKQG010002022.1_pt2 | contig 14361 bp, 14 predicted proteins | sample 8237621 | NCBI WGS metagenome assembly JACKQG01 (sample SAMN15677084, study PRJNA649215) | marine metagenome | biome: marine; feature: Black Sea; material: saline water; isolation source: suspended particulate matter (SPM) from the Black Sea western gyre | collected 2013-06-09/2013-06-10 | depth...
ATAGTTGAAATGGCGATATTAAAATGCTTTGGCAATCAATTGAGATAACTTTCCATGACGATAAGCATAAAAAAGCGCAATTATTAATAGCACAAACACATGCACCCACCACAAACCCACCACAGCAGGCAAATCGCCTCGCTCAAGACTTGATTTAGCAACCATTAGCGCATTATTGTAAATAATAAATACCAGCACACCTGTTAAGACGCCCAAATTCTTTCCGCCTCGTGGCGAAGCCTTACCTAGCAAAACACCAAAAATAGACAATATCAATACACTAATTGGCTGAGACAAGCGCCATTGCCATTCAGCAATTTCAGCCTTATTAGATGAAAACAATAAGTCTAGTGTTGGTTTTGATTCGATTTTAGTCGTGTTAGTTTGCTGATGCTGCCGACTACCATCAATAATTTGCAAATCATATTGATCAAAATCTAGAATTTTTTTATTATTATCCGTTGGGAAGCCATGATAGCGCGTACCATCTTTTAATCGCAAATAAACGCTTTTACTACTAGCATCTGTATATTTTTGCGCCTGGGCAGCTAGTGTAATCACAGGCTCATTGTTAGCCACAGCATAAATAAAAATCTCCTCCATGTCTTGAGTAGACTCACCCTCAACAGTATTAACCTTGGAGGCATAGAAAACCAATTCACCATCTTTAAACTCCTGGAATTCGCCCTCTTTAATAAAGGAAAATTCAGAAGCATTTTCACTGCGATCCATAATCATATTGCGCTGCTGCTTAGACCAAGGAACGGCCACCGTTGTTAAGAATAAGATAAAGATAAATATAAAGATAACAACAGGTTGAATAAATACCATAAAGTGTTTATCGCCTATACCCAGCGAGTTCATCACAATGGCTTCAGAATCTTTATAGAGCTTACTAACAGCAATAATAATGGCTAAAAACAATGACAGTGATAAAATCAGTGGCACGTCTCTAACCATCTTAAATCCAATAATTGGCATCAAGTCTGCAACTGGAATATTTTGCTGCAGACTTTCCTTAACAACCAACACTAATTGATTGCCAAAAATCACCAAACCAATAACAATAAACACTGCTGCTAACAACATTAATACTTGACGCATTAAATATTTAGCCAGTATGCTATTTTGGAGTTTTAATGCTTGCTTTAGAAGTGGGCTCATAAGGTTTGACACTAGCGTTGTTGACTAGTATAAACCATGAAAGACAGGTTTATTTCTTTTGTGACATTGATGCAAAGAACTCATCATTGGTTTTAGTTAGCTTAAGACGGTCAATTAAAAATTCAGCCGCTTCAACTGTATCCATAGGGTGTAGGATTTTTCTTAAAATCCACATCTTCTGCAATTCTTTTTCATCGGTAATCAACTCTTCACGGCGCGTACCCGAGGCATTAATATTAATGGCTGGGAATATGCGTTTTTCACTCAAACGTCTTTCTAAGTGCAGCTCCATATTACCCGTACCCTTAAATTCTTGATAAATAACTTCATCCATTTTGGAGCCAGTATCAATCAAAGCAGTGGCAATAATAGTGATACTACCACCATTTTCAATATTTCTAGCCGCACCGAAAAAGCGCTTAGGGCGTTGCAGCGCATTAGCGTCCACACCACCTGTCAATACTTTGCCTGATGAAGGTGCTGTAGTGTTATAAGCCCTTGCTAAACGAGTAATAGAGTCAAGCAAAATAATCACATCCTTTCCCTGCTCTGCGCGTCTTTTGGCTTTTTGTAATACCATTTCTGCCACTTGAACATGGCGCTTTGCTGGCTCGTCAAAAGTTGAGGCAATTACCTCGCCACGTACCGTTCTGGCCATTTCGGTTACTTCCTCAGGTCGCTCATCAATTAACAATACAATCAGCTCACACTCTGGATGATTACGCGAAATAGAAGCGGCAATATTTTGCATGATCATGGTTTTACCAGCCTTAGGTGGCGCAACCAACAATCCTCTCTGACCCTTGCCAAAAGGTGCAACCAAATCAATAACTCGAGCGGTAATATCCTCTGTACCACCATTACCAATTTCTAGATTAAGACGTTGATTAGGGTGAATAGGTGTCAGTGATGCAAATGGCACTCGATTTCTCACATTTTCTGGATTTTCACCATTAACTTCAGATACTTGAACCAGGGCAAAATATTTTTCACCTTTTTTAGGCGCTCTAATCTTTCCAGAAACCAAATCTCCCGCGGATAAATTAAAGCGTCTAATTTGATTCGGGGAGATGTAAATATCATCCGCACCTGAGGTGTAAGAATCGTCACTTGATCTTAAAAATCCATAGCCATCTTGCAACACATCAAGTACACCATCACCCACCACTTCTTCATTATTGGCCGCTTTAGCCTTAAGAATAATAAAGATAAGGGTTTGTTTCTTGGCTCGAGAAATATTCTCTGCACCTAAAGATTGCGCAAGTTCTAGTAACTCCTCAGGGGATGATTTTTTTAACTCAGATAGTTTCATGGAATGTCCGGTTTGATTGACAAGAATTTGCCAAGTGAATTTGCATTAAGTTGCAAAGTGTTGTTTGTCAAACGACTAACAAAGTCGTTTGTATTGTTTAATAGTTAAATGTTGGTATCAATAAATGCGCTTAATTCTGCTTTTGACAAAGCACCCATTTTAGTTGCTGCAACTGCACCATCTTTAACCAATAACATGGTTGGAATACCGCGAATACCGTATTTTGGTGGTGTTTGATCATTTTCATCAACGTTAACCTTAGCGATAGTCACCTTGCCATCATACTCATCGGCGATTTCATCTAATACTGGCGCTAGTGCCTTACAAGGGCCACACCACTCGGCCCAAAAATCAACCAAAACAGGCTGTGAAGAATTAATGACGTCTGCTTCGAAACTATCATCTGTAACTGCTAAAATTTTATCGTTCATAGGTTTTTTTAAATAATACTTTGAAATGAAAAAGAAACAGCAGAACTGCTGTGATTTTAAATTATATCATTATTTAACACGCTGTCAGAGTTTTTACAATCTTTCTATTAAGGCTTTTTCTAAGATCGACTGTTGGTCACTAGTCAATGGATCCCCTTGTATATTGTGAATATAAAAAACATCCTCAACACGCTCACCCACGGTTGATACGCGCGCATTAACAATTGAAATATCAAGCCTATAAAATACATAGGCAATATTTGACAAAACCCCTACCCGATCAAGTGTATCAATCTCTAATTTCGACAAATGCCATTTTTTATTCTCACTCATTTTAATTTGAGTTTTATGCTCAAAATATTGATGCGAAAATCGTTGTCTCGGCTTAGAGACATTCTCTTCTGGCCTGCTTAACTCATCCTTAATCAGCTGATGCAAATCAAGCCCATCTAGATTGTTATCTTGCAAGATACTCACGGTGTTGTAAGCCCTTTTGTCTTTGGTAGTTAAAATTTTAGCGTCAACAATATCCAACCCCATTTTTTCAACAATACTCACTAAGTTAAAAAACAAACCTTTGAAATCTTTACACAAAACAAATATATCGACCACGTTGCTTTCTGAAATCTTCGAGCTGATAATAATTTGCTTAGAGTCTTGATTAAATTGCAATGACAAATGCCACAATATATCGTCCAATTCGTAACGCAAATAATATTCCTTAGGTAAACTCTCCAGCACCAATTCAACCAGTTGCATATCAAAGCCTTGATTAATACAAGCTTTAATTACTAATTGTTTATTATTAAGCGCACGTTGGTCATTACTTAACAACTCACGAGTGTCCTGCGCTAAATAAAGTTTGGTTTGATGGAATAATTTTCTAAGCAATGAATCTTTCCAATCATTCCAAAGATCATCTCTGGTGGCACGTATGTCAGCCACCGTTAACAAATATAAATACTCTAATAATTTAATCGAGCCTAGTGATTCTGAAAAGTTCTTGATAACAACAGGATCATCAATATCTTGTTTTTGTGCCACAGTTGACATCAACAAATGCTTTCCAACCAAATCAACCACTAATTGCGTATCGTCGATATTTAACTGATGACTTTCACAAAACTTCTTGGCATCTTGCATACCTAGTTGGGCATGATCACCCCCTCTACCTTTAGCGATATCATGAAACAATCCTGCCAATAAGAGTAATTCTGGCTTTTTAATGGTTTCTGCCACTTCGCTACATAAGCTAAATTCGTGTGCAAATTCACTCACAAAAAAACGTCTTAAATTGCGCACCACAAACAAGGTGTGCTGATCAACCGTAAACGCATGAAATAAATCATATTGCATCAATCCAATAATCTTGCCAAAAGCAGGAATATAATGCGCCAATACGCCGTATCTGTTCATCAACTTTAGAGCCTTGTTAATACCTTGATCTTGTTGCAATAGCTCAATAAACAGTCGATTATTATGACGCTTTTTATGATAATTTTGATCAACTAAATTAATGTTGTCTTGAATTTGTCGCAGGGTTCCAGCGCTAATTCCTCGTACATAATTGTGTTTAGCAATTAACAAAAAAATCTCAATAAAGGCCGTTGGATTTTGAATAAACACTTGATCGTGGTTAGCGTGAATATAGCCATATGAGATTCTAAACTGGCTATTTAAATACTGCGTATTAAGGATTTTATCTTCCAATAACTGCAACAAAATATCATTCAAACGCGTAACCTTGGTGACCGTCTGATAATAATCTTTCATAAAGCTTTCAACAGCCATAGAGTCACCATCGGCATAGCCCAAAATGCCAGCCACTTGTTTTTGATATTGAAAAGCTAGTCGATCTTCACGTCGCGATGCAACGACATGCAGCGCAAACCTTACGCGCCACAAAAACAATTGCGAGGTTTTTAATAACTCATATTCATCATTACTCAAATATTTAGCTTTAACCAAATCATACAATGTGTTTACATCAAAATACCACTTAGCAACCCAGGCAACCGTTTGAATGTCACGCAATCCACCAGGGCTTTCTTTGATATTTGGCTCAAGGTTATAAGCTGTGTTAGAAAAATTATCATATCTATTTTTCTGTTCTTTCTGTTTTTCAACAAAAAATGATTGAGAAGACCAACTGCTAAACTTAACAACATCTTTCATTTGCTCAAAATTCTCTTCAGGGCCGATAATCAAACGAGACTCAAGCATATTGGTCACAATGCTAAGGTCATCAATAACGCGTGTGCAATCCTTAATATCTCTAGTGGCGTGACCTACTTCGAGCCCAACATCCCACAAAAATGTTAGAAATTGAGCGATTGACTCTTGATGCAATTGGTGTGAATCATCCGGAATTAGGATAAGTAAATCAATATCAGAGTATAGATGCAGCTCACCACGACCATACCCCCCTACTGCAACCAAAGAGATAGATGAAGACATATCAAAACCTTGCCAAATATCTCTTAATAATTCATCAACACCATTGGCTCTAGCAAGTACAAAGCCTTCAACTGCACTGGTTGAATTTAAAAACCCTGTTTCTAAAGATTGCTGAAGCGTCTGATAGCGAGTTTTGTAATCATCTAATTGCATATGCTAGATGATAACCAATTTAATGTTAATTGTTAATATAATCTAGTGCCATTTGCAAACGACTTAGCGTGCGCTTTTGACCAACGAGTTGCGCAACAATGTCAATATTGCCCGCATTACCATTACCACTTAAAGCTAAGCGAAATGGCTGGCCAATTTTGCCAAATCCAATATCAAGCTCATCGCACACCTGTTTGATTTGATCCTTAATAGCGCTTGCAGTCCAATCATTTAAAGCGCTCAATTTACTCATTAGCAGTGCAATTGACTCACTGTCTTTAAATTGTTTTTTGGCTAATTTTTCATCAAATTCAGTAAAGTCTTGATAAAACATTTTCATGCCATCAACCATCTCCACCAGCGTTTTTGAGCGCTCTTGCAAGTGCTTCACAACCACATTAAGCTCGGGCCCCGTTGAAGAATCAACCCCTTGATGATCAAGGTGCCAAGACAACTGCTCAATTAAATACTCAACGCTAGCTGATTTAATATACTCCTGATTTAGCCAAATAAGCTTTTCTTGATTGAAGCTAGCAGGCGCTTTATTGATGTTTTTCAACTCAAATAAGCTAACAATTTCATCTAGCGAAAATATCTCTTGATCACCATGCGACCAACCCAGGCGCACTAAATAATTAAGCAATGCTTCAGGCAAAAACCCTTCATCACGATAAGCCATAACACTCACCGCACCATGACGTTTTGACAACCTAGCACCATCACTACCCAAGATCATTGGCAAATGTGCAAATTTAGGCAGCTCCCAGCCTAGCGCTTGATATAAGTTGATTTGTCTAGGCGTGTTGTTAATATGGTCATCACCGCGAATAACAGTGTCAATTTCCATATCATGATCATCCACCACAACGGTTAAATTGTAAGTTGGCGTGCCATCACTACGAGCAATAATCAAATCATCTAATTCTTGATTGTTAATCGATATTTGACCTTTAACCGCATCATCAAAAACCACTAATCCTGTTAATGGATTTTTAAATCGAACCACGCCAGAAGTTAATTTTTTATCTCGACAACAGCCATCATATTTAGCTTTTTCGCCTTTTTCAGTCAACTCATCGCGTAATGTTTGCAGGCGTTCTTTTGAACACTCACAATAATAAGCTTTGTCATCATCAAGCAGCTGTTTAATAATCTCTTTATAACGATCAAAACGATCAGTTTGATAAAAAGGCCCTTCGTCATGCGCAAGCCCTAACCAGCTCATGCCGTCTAATATTGCATCAACCGAAGCTTGTGTTGAGCGCTCACGATCTGTATCTTCAATGCGAAGTACAAATTGACCTTGTTGCTTCTTGGTCCAAGCCCAAGCAAAGAGCGCAGTTCTAGCGCCACCTATGTGCAAGTAACCTGTTGGCGATGGGGCGAATCTTGACTTCATGGTGTATTAACTTCTGCTGCCTTGTCATACCAAAGCTGTGCTTTTTCTAAATCTTGCTCAACCTCTTTACCATCTTCATACAGCATACCTAAAGTATACATAGGGCCTGGAATACCAAACTCGGCCGCTTTTTCAAACCACTCAATGGCTTTATCAATATCCTTGTCGATTCCTTCGCCTGTCATATAGGCAACGCCAATCATATGATGTGCAAAGACGTGGCCCTGACCAGCCGCCAATCTAAAGTTTTCAAGCCCTAATGGTTGGTTTTCTACCATGCCTAAACCGTTCATTTGCATCATGCCAAGACGCCACTGACTTTCAGCGTTACCTTGCGCTGCTAACGGCGCTAAGAGCTGATAAGCCATGGTAAAGTTTTTAGTATCAAAGGCAGTAATGCCGCTTGATAAATCTGCATCATAAATGTCAGTAGAATTAGAATCGCTCACAATACGTCTCGAATGTAATAAAGACAATAATTTTACACGCAGACTGTTGTTATAATGGCTGAATAATCAGCAAACAAACCTTACTTTTTTAGTGGAATTTAGTCAACAAGACAACAATAAAAACAGTGTTATTTCTTTTAAAGACAACACCATTCAACTGTCTCATCAACAGTTAAAAATTCCGTGCTTTATCTCTAAAAATTTTGCCGCAGAGATTGAATTTAACCGCATTGCTGATATTAATAAACAATCGCTTTTTCCTTTAATCACTCACGATGAGATTGATTTGCTCATCATTGGTACGGGGCAATTGCCGAAATTTTTAACTGGCCAACAACAAGTAGCTATTCAGCAAATGAACATTGGCAGTGAAAGCATGAATAGTGACTCTGCCTGTCGAAGCTTCAACTTACTACTCTCAGATGCTAGAAATGCTGGCTTATTATTATTGTGAAGTTATTTAGCATTGCTCAATTACGCCACTACTGGCATTATTTTAAAATGGATACGCCATTATTTTTACTCATTATGGCGTTAAGTAGCTTTGGATTGGTGGTTTTATATTCCGCTTCAGCAGGCTCAATATCCACACTCTATAAACAAATTTTTCATTTTGCACTGGCCATTGGCACAATGCTGGTCATTGCACAAATACCACCCTATATGCTTAGGCGATTTTCACCTTTTTTAATGTTATTCGGTATTTTTTTACTCACCTTGGTTTTGTTTTTTGGCGCTAGCAGTGGTGGTGCTCAACGTTGGCTAGATCTTGGTTTTATACGCTTTCAACCCTCAGAAATTATGAAAGTTATTGTACCAATTGCCATTGCCTCAATTTTAAGTGAAAGAACCTTGCCACCAAAACCCCTACCAATTTTTTTATCTATTGTTTCAATCGCTGTTATTGTGCTATTAATCGCCCGACAACCTGACCTTGGTACATCCTTGCTAATTGGCGCTTCAGGTGTTTATGTACTATTTTTTTCCGGCATTCGCATTCAAATCCTGGCTAATAATTGGCTTAATATTGGGCTAATTAGCTCACTAATAGCAGGTAGTGGGTATGTCGCCTGGAACTATTTATTAATGGCCTATCAAAAAAAACGCATTTTAACCTTGATTGATCCAAGCTCCGATCCTCTTGGATCAGGCTATCACATCCTTCAATCAAAGATTGCTATTGGCTCAGGTGGTATTTTCGGCAAAGGCTTTGAACAAGGCTCACAATCTCAACTTAACTTTTTGCCCGAACATGCAACTGACTTTATCTTTGCCGTTGTGGCTGAAGAATTGGGCTTTATTGGCGTATTGTTTTTGTTTGTTTTGTATGGATTAATTATTTATCGAGCATTTGTCATCTCATTTCAATCAGAGGACAATTTTTCTAAATTATTGGGCGCCAGCCTAACCTTAACGTTTTTTACTTATATTTTTGTCAATATTGGCATGGTAACTGGCTTACTGCCAGTAGTTGGTGTGCCGTTACCATTGGTTAGTTATGGTGGTTCATCGCTCATTACGCTCATGGCTAGCTTTGGCATCATTATGTCTATTCGCAAACACAAAACCCCAAGATACTTGCAGCAGTAATGCCTTATATTCTATTTTTATTATTGGTATTTTCAAGTGCTTTATCAGCCAAATCATTGCCTGCAACAAACTTTCAAACAACGCATGACTTTATTAACAAAATGGTCAGCACTCATCAGTTTGATAAAACTGAACTGAACTTTATCTTCTCCAAAGTGAACTTAATCGTTGCTGAGAAAAAACCCAAACCAATTAAACAAAAAGCTAAAGCCAAATCCATGTCGTGGCACAAGTATCGCAACTTATTCATTACCGATGCTCGAATTAACCAAGGAGTTAAATTTTGGCAAAATAACAAAACTACTCTAGATCGTGCCGAACAACAATTTCATGTACCTCAAGAAATCATTGTGGCCATCTTGGGTATTGAAACTAATTATGGCAAGAATAAAGGCACGCATGCCACATTAGAAACCCTAGCACGACTATCATTTGGTAATCATCGTCGCAAAAAATTCTATCAAAAAGAATTAGAACAATTTTTGTTATTATCGCGTGAAAACAGCCTGCCACCCCTATCTATAAAAGGATCTTATGCAGGCGCACTGGGTTTTGCACAATTTATTTCCAGCTCTTATCGCCACTACGCCATTGATTATGATGGCGACAAAAAGGTAGACTTATTTAATAGCTCAGCAGACGCCATTGGCTCAATTGCCAACTATTTCGACAAACATCAATGGCATGATTTTGGCCCTTATGCTCGCCCGATTACACTAAATAGTAATCAGTCAAGCTATGCAAAATACAGCACCAACAAGCCCAAGAAAAATGCAACGTATTGGCGCAACAAAGGCTTTGCTATTGACAGTGACATTCATCCAAACACCAAACTTTCCTTTATTAAACTTAGGCAAGATAATCATTTCGAAACCTGGCTGACTTTTTGGAATTTTTACGTACTAACCCGTTATAATCATGACAACAGATATGCAATGACCGCTGTACAATTATCTGAGAAAATCAAGCAACAATTCAATCAACAAAACCCGTAACTATTATGCATTTTTCATCGGTATCAAAACTCTTAATCACCTCCCTTGCAACCCTTGCGCTTAACACTCAAGCTGCTATTTTTATCACTCCAAAAGCCCCTGACATTAATGCAGCTGCTTACACAGTACTTGATTACAATTCTGGCAAAACTCTGGCAAGCAACAATGCTCACGAAAAACGAGCGCCGGCCAGTCTAACCAAATTAATGACTGCCTACGTGGTTTTTCAACTGATTAATGATGGGCGCGCAAGCCTAGAAGACGAAGTTCGTATCAGTAAGAAAGCTTGGAAAACAGGCGGTTCTAAAAGTTTTGTTGAAGTAGGTAAAAACATCAAGTTAGAAATCTTACTTAAAGGCATGATTATTCAATCAGGTAATGATTCTGCGGTTGCTTTAGCTGAGCACATTGCAGGCACCGAAGGCACCTTTGCCACTTACATGAACGAGTATGCACGTGAGCTTGGCATGAAAAATTCTCGCTTTGAAAATGCCTCTGGTCTGCCACATGCTGACCAACACACAACTGCCGCCGATATGGCTATTTTAGCGGCAGCTACCATTCGTGATTTTCCAGAGTTCTACCCGTGGTATGCAGAAAAAGAATTTACTTATCACGGCATCAAGCAACGCAATCGTAACAAGCTATTGTGGAGCGACCATACGGTTGACGGGCTTAAAACTGGCTTTACTAAAAAAGCTGGCTACAACCTAACAGCCAGTGCTCAGCGTGTTGGCATGCGCCTTATTTCGGTGGTACTTGGCTCAACTGGTGTTGAAGCCAGAACCGCACAAACGCAAAAAATTCTCGATTATGGCTTTCGTTTTTTTGAAACTCAAAACTTAAAAGGCATCGCTAAAGAGGTGCCTATTTCAAGTGCCACCAAAGACACACTAAAAGTTGGCACCACTGGCGACACCAATATCACCTTAGCACGCGGTCAATATAAATTATCCGATCAAGCTATTCAACTTAATAGCAATCTTTCTGCACCTATTAACAAAGGTGACCAAGTGGGTCATCTGTTAATTCAGTTTGAAGGAAAAACCATGGCTAAAATTCCACTAGTTGCTTTAGAAGACGCTGAACAGGCAGGATTTTTCTCACGCATGTTGGAGAAAGTTGGGCTTTAATGGTCTATCTAAATGGCGAATTTTTAGCTAAAAATCAAGCCTCTATTTCCGTTATGGACAGAGGCTTTTTATTTGGTGACGGAGTTTACGAAGTAATTCCGGTTTACAAAGGTAGTATTTTTCGCCTGCAAGAGCACCTTCAACGCCTGCAAAATAGTCTTGATGCTATTGGGATAAAAAACCCCCATACTAACCAACAGTGGCAGGATATCTTTAGTCAATTATTAACGCATGATTTAGCGCCCAATCAATCGCTTTACTTGCAAATTACGCGCGGTGCAGACACGCAAAGAAAGCATAGTTTTGAATCACTCACAGCAACCGTATTTGTTGAATTAAACCCATTAACACCAAAATCTAAACACGAGCTAAATCAAGGTTTTAGCGCCATAACACAAGCTGATTTTCGCTGGCAACGCTGTGATATTAAAGCCACTTCGCTATTGGCCAATATTATGTATTCACAGCAGGCAAAGCAAAACCAAGTTGAAGAGGTAATTCTTCATCGCGACCAATCCATTACTGAAGGTGCCACTTCCAATGTCTTTATTGTTAAAAACAACACACTATTCACCCATCCAACCGGTCCAAACATACTATCTGGTATTACGCGCGATTTAGTTCTAGAAAGTGCAATAGCTTGCCAGCTGCCAATCCAAGAAACAGCCCCAACTTTAGATGAACTACTCAGTGCTGATGAGGTGTGGATATCCAGCTCAACACGCGAAGTTATGCCTATTACACAAGTTGATAGCCAACCTATTAATCAAGGAAAAATTGGCACACATTGGTCAAACGTTTATGATTACTATCAGAGTTTGAAAAATGCATGATCCAAGACTAGATCAACTAGAAGATTGGCTAGAAACATTTTTTGATGATGCTAGCTTTACTTTATCTAGAGCGAGTGATGATGCCAGTTTCCGTCGTTATTTTCGTATTGAGAGAAGCAATCTTTCGTTTATCGCCATGGATGCGCCACCCGAAAAAGAAAACTCCAAACGCTTTGTAGAAATTGCTGAACTATTAAGAGACAACAACATTCATGCGCCAAAAATCATTGATAAAGATTTACAACAAGGATTCTTGCTCATTGAAGATTTGGGCAGTACCACTTTTTCACAAGCACTTAACGCTAACAATAAGCTAGCATTGTACAAACGTGCCATTGATGAGCTAATTAAAATTCAAGCAATTAATACTCAAGCGCTTTCTTTTGATTTGTACGACGAAACCTTACTTCGAGCCGAACTAAAGCTACTGATTGACTGGTATTTGCCAAAAGAGCTTAATCAAAGTTCATTGAATCAATTATCTCAATTATTCGATCAACTCATTCAAAATTCACTTAATTCACCTCAGGTGTTTGTTCATCGAGATTATCACTGCAGAAACCTCATGATTACGAATAATGAAATCTCTGTTATTGACTTTCAAGATGCGGTTATCGGCTCAAATAGCTATGATTTGGTCTCACTGCTTAAAGACGCTTATGTTGAACTTGAATCATCCGAGGTGCAAGCCTTGCTTGCCTATTTTCACAAACAAGCCAAGCTCGCCATTAATCTTGACGAATTTGAAAAACAATTTGATTTAATGGGCTTGCAGCGTCATTTAAAAGTACTAGGTATTTTTAAACGACTTTCAATCAGAGATGGCAAAAATCAGTACTTAAATGATATTCCTTTAGTTGAAAAATACGTATTGCAAATGGCAGATAAGTATCCTGAATTTAAATTTTTAAAGGATATTTTATGAAAGCAATGATTCTGGCAGCAGGTCTTGGTGAGCGCATGATGCCGTTAACCAAAAACACCCCAAAACCACTAATTAAAGTTAAAGATATTGCGCTTATTGAGCATTCAATAAACGCACTTAAAAAAGCCAACATCACCGATATTGTGATTAACACTGCCTATCTAGGTGAACAAATTCAAACACACTTGGGTGACGGCTCAACATTTGATGTTAATATTACTTACAGCAATGAGCCTGAAGGCGCTTTAGAAACCGCTGGCGGCATTATTAAAGCCCTATCTTTATTGGGCAAAGATCCGTTTATAGTCATCAATTCTGATGTTATTTGTGATTATGACTTATCTAAGCTCACTCTGCCTATCGGTTCACTTGCACATTTGCTACTCATTGATAACCCGCCGCATAATCCAAATGGGGACTTTTCACTAACTAATGGTCATCAAATCACTAATATTCATGGCCAATCTTATACATTCTCTGGCATTGGTATTTACCATCCAGATTTATTTAAATCGCATTTAGAAATCGAACAAAAACTACCGCTCTACCCCCTACTTAAAGCAGCTATCGCCAACAACCAACTGAGTGGTGAGCATTACAATGGCCTTTGGCAAGATATCGGCACACCCGAACGTCTAAAAACATTCGAGAACACTTAAAATTTCCCATTTATAAAATTTCGGAAATTTTTAGTGACCGAAAATTAAGCATTGTGTCGCCTTAATTTTGTTATGATTGTGGCAAGAAATTGAGTTGGCGTAAGTAATGAATAATCTATGAAAAGTATAAAAATTAAGGTGACTATATTGGCGTTATCCGCTTTATTTATGAGTGTTTCTTATGCCGAAGAAACAGTTATATCTATTGGTCATCAGAAGATAGCTATTCCTGAGCTAGATAGTTTTAATAGTATGATTATGAATGTTAATACTAATAAACAGTTTCTAGGTCTTTTGGATGAATTGACTCCAGGACAAGAAAAACATCTTGCCTTTTTCGTAGACAAAAATAGTCGACCGCTCTTAAGTAAACATATTGTGTTTGCCGTACCTGCAGGAACTGAAAGCAACACTTTTAGTAAGAATGACTTTTCAGTTTTTTTAGATCGCACTAAAGAGAAGTATAAAAACACTACACAAACAGGGTTAACACCAATGAAAAGTTCGATGGGAGTATTTTTGGAAAATGACAGAGCTATAGGCTTTATAAATGTTTACGAAGAAAGTGTAAATATTAATGGACACCTAGAGTCTGATAAAAGAGCAAATGCATTCATCTTTTTACTATTAAAGGGCAGGATATTGACTATGAATATTGTTACCTTATTTGAATCTATGAAAGATGTAGACTGGTTAAAGCGTAAGGCGCTCATATGGAGTGCACAGATAATTGATGCAAATTCAAAATCTCCATTTTTTAAATAAATAGGTGGATAAATAGAGATAAATAGGGATGGTACCCTTTAATTATGTTTGACAAAGTAAAGTCTTTTTTTTAGTTAAGAGAACTATACAAAACTA
>JACKQG010001486.1_pt2 | contig 14360 bp, 7 predicted proteins | sample 8237621 | NCBI WGS metagenome assembly JACKQG01 (sample SAMN15677084, study PRJNA649215) | marine metagenome | biome: marine; feature: Black Sea; material: saline water; isolation source: suspended particulate matter (SPM) from the Black Sea western gyre | collected 2013-06-09/2013-06-10 | depth...
GCATTATTGTTTATGGTGATATCAATCCTTCGGCCAATTTCACCCTCGATTTTAACATGGTCAATATTAAGCGGAGAAAGTTTCTCTATTGCATATATTGTATTACTTGTGACGCCGATAAATAACAGCACTAATAAAGTTAAGCCTGTCTTGATTTTCTTTTGTTTGTCCATAATGATGTCTCCTGACTGAAGTGCATATTGTACTCTTACTTAGTTTGCAAATCAACGTAAATAGAAATCCTATGAATCGAACCTCGACTCAATCATTTTATATTTGAAAAATTAAGTTTCTTATGCTAATCTTTTTACATGAACAAAGCAGTTGAAAAAAGCCGCATATCACATGAATTTTCATATAATAAGGGGATCGTAAAGGAGCAAAATATGAACAAAGAACAGACAAGAGCGCACACAGCCTGGCTCGTCGGATTTATTATTTGTTTGTGCCTGTTTCCTGCGCTAATTTTGAAGGGCGAAACGGCAAAAGAAATCCTCGACACAAGTGGGATTAAAGGCGGCCTGATAGTACATCTGGGTTGTGGAAACGCAGCACTGACAGCCCAGTTACGCGCCGGTGAACAATACTTTGTCCACGGCCTCGATATGAACCGGGTAGAAGTCGCCACGGCTCGAAATAATATTATTGAACAAGGGATCTATGGTCCTGTGAGCGTCGATCAATGGGATGGAGAGCACCTGCCTTACGCCGACAATCTTGTTAATCTTATTATAGCCGATGAACCTGAAAATATCTCTGAAACTGAATTGCTTCGGGCGCTGGCCCCGGAGGGCATCGCTTTGCTCCGGCAAAATGGACAATGGAAAAAAGTGAGCAAGCCCCGGCCGGCGGAAATGGACGAGTGGACACACTACTTCCACGGCCCGGACGGTAACCCGGTGGCTAAGGATTCCATTGTCGGCCCGCCGGAAAGACTTCAGTGGGTTGGAAGCCCCCGTTGGTCGCGTCACCATGACCATATGGCCAGCATGACCTCACTTGTTTCTACCGGTGGACGCCTCTTCTACATCTTTGACGAAGGTCCTACAGTTTCGATCCAGCTTCCGTCCCAATGGCGGCTCATCGCACGTGACGCGTTTAACGGGATTATACTTTGGAAACGCAATATCAACCAGTGGAACACCCAGCAGTATCCTCTCAAGAGCGGCCCGGCGCATCTTCTGCGCCGTCTCGTCGCGGTTGGCCAGCGCGTCTATGTCACTCTCGGCATCGACGCACCGGTAACGGCACTTGACGCCGCAAGCGGAAAGACGGTACTTACTTATCAAGACAGTGAATACACCCGGGAAATCGTAGTTTCCGAAGGTGTCGCATTCTTTGTAACCGATAATTCACGATCCATCCTCCCCGACTGGCGACGCAAAGATACTTATGTCTGGGCAAACACACAAAAGGCTAACCCGGGCTGGGGATGGAAGGGAACTCCACGCAAGATACTCGCTTACGAAGCCGACTCCGGTAATCCTTTATGGCAGGCCGAAGCTCCCGTAGCTCCTTGCTCAATGGCGGTAGATACTGAACATCTCGTCTTCCACGACGGAAATAAACTGGTTTGTCTGGACCGGCGCCACGGCAACACTCTCTGGGAAAGTGAGCCGACACCAACCGGATTACCCGTTCACACAAGTACAGGGCCCCGAGTATTGATCTACAAAGATGTTGTTCTTCTGGCAGCCAATACAGGAAAAATGTCCGGCTTCTCAGCTAAGGACGGAAAGAAGCTCTGGGAGCAAACGCACCGGCCCAGTGGTCATCAATCCTTAAAAGACCTGATTGTAATAAATGGCTTGGTCTGGACAGGCTCTATCGCAGGCAATCAAAACGATGGTGCCTTTGCAGGCTATGATGCAATCACCGGAAACCTGGCCAGGGAATTTCCGGCAGATGTAAAAGTGCACTGGTTCCACCACCGCTGCTACCCATCCAAAGCAACAAGCGATTATTTGATTACAGCACGTAACGGTACTGAGTTCATTGATCTGACAGCCCAGCACTGGAAGCCGCACCACTGGGTACGCGGTGGCTGTATTTACGGTGTGATGCCGTGTAACGGAATGACCTATGCCCCAATGGACTCCTGCGGTTGTCAGTTGGAAGCCAAACTCACAGGCTTCAAAGCTCTTGCCTCCGGCCCCGGCCCACAAATAACCAAAGCAGTCCTTACAACTCAAAGCCGTCTTGAACGGGGACCTGCCTACGGCAAGCCAACCGGTCCGTCAGCCGGGACTGCAGACTGGCCTACTTATCGACACGATGAAAGTCGCAGCGGCGCCACTTCTGTCACCGTTTCCGGCGAACTGAAACAAAACTGGCAGGCAAAATTATCTGGTCGCCTAAGTGCGCCAACCATTGCCGCCGGCAAACTATTCGTCGCCTCCATTGATACTCATACCCTGTATGCTCTGGACGCACAAACTGGTCGTAAACTATGGTCTTATACCACGGGTGGGCGAATCGACTCCCCGCCAACCTATTACAAAGGTCTTACCCTCTTCGGCTCTGTAGATGGATATGTTTACGCCCTCCGCGCCGGCGACGGCATACTGGCCTGGCGTTTCCGCGCCGCCCCGGTTGACCGCCGCATGATGGCCTGGGAACAGCTTGAATCAGCCTGGCCGGTCCACGGCAGCGTATTGGTCCACAACAATGTGCTGTACTGTACGGCCGGTCGAAATATGTACATCGATGGTGGGATTCATTTCCTGCGCCTTGACCCCGCCACCGGTAAACTGCTCGGTGAAACGGTCATGAATGACAAAGACCCCGAGACCGGCGAAGATATGCACTTAGCTTACCTGAAGAAGACCCAGGGAAACAACATGCCGGTAGCCCATTCCGATATTTTGACTTGTGACGGACGGCATATCTGGATGCGCTCGCAAAAAATCACTTTCGATGGCAAACGGCTTGAAATCGGCCTCGAGAATGTAGAAGAACAGAATCCGGAAGACTTTCATATCTTCTGCCAAAACGGCTTTTTGGACGACTCATATTTCTTCCGCTCTTACTGGACCTTCGGACGCCGCGTTACCGGCGGATACGGTGGATGGTACAAGGCCGGACGTCTTGTGCCCTCGGGTCGTATTCTCTGTTTCGATGAAAAAAATGTTTATGGATTTGGACGCAAGCCGGAGTATATGGTCAACTCATCTGTACTGGAATACCGGATTTTTTCCGCCGACAAGGTAGTTACCCGACAGGCTATTGAACGAATTGGCAAGGCCGAGCGAGCAATGAACACACGCTCAAGCCAGAAAAACGCTAATTCATCCGACTGGCGCCTGCGCTCTTTCTTCCCGGACAAGGACCTGAGCGCCGCAACTTTCCAATGGACTCTTGAGCAACCGGCGCTCATAGCCCGCGCCATGACAGCGGCCGCAGATAAACTCTTCATCGCCGGACCGCCCGACCTGCTCGATGAACGGCAGGCTTTCCATTCCCCCGATGACCCTGAAGTTCAAGCTAAGCTAAAGCGCCAGGCCGAAGCCCTTGACGGCCGGGCCGGGGGACAGCTATGGGTCCTCACTAAAGCCGATGGAAAACTGGTTAGTCGCTTTGCTTTGGATACTATCCCTGTTTTCGACGGCATGGCCGCTGCAGGGGAAAGCCTCTACATCACCACCGTAGATGGACGCGTGATGTGCCTTACCGGAAAGCAAGGCGCTCCTCTGCGCAAGGCCGGTGATAAGCCTTCTCAGGTCATCTGGGACAAACCCGAAGACCCCGGCTATCTGCTTGCTCCTGAAGAAAATAAGGAAGGTGACTTCGATAAAGTGGCTCGCTGTCAGGTTGTCTCTTCGAAACTGGGCTATCGCCTGCGGAGCACAGGCAAAAAGCAGGTAGGCATAGCAGTTAAGGAACTGGACAGGCCAATCACCGGCTCTGTCACTTTCAAAACCAGTATGAAGGCTGTTCCAAGTGCTGATGGTTTGCTCAGCAACGGATATCTCGCTTTCGGCAATGGCGCTATGGACACCAGGCTTATCAAGTGCGGCGCGCGTCTAAAAGCAAAGCAAATCTCGATTGTTCAGGGGCCGTTACTCAAAGGCAAACCCAGTACCACCAAAATCAATATCTACGACAATCAAAGCTTGGAAATCGTCGTGAAGGTTAACCTAAAAACCCAAAAGATTATTTATACGGCCAATGGAGTGGTGATGGAGACCGAAATACAAAGCCCTCTGCATTCCATCACTCACGTTGGATATGTCATAAACAGCGCGCTCATTGACTTCGCACCTGTAGAAGTGGAATGATCAGTGATTACACAACTTGTACTTAAAAGCGGATGTGTTCTCCTGCCGAGTAGAGAAGTTTCTTCCACAGACTCAGTTAGTCGCCTTTGTTTGTGCGAAGAAGTTCCCCGCTTTTCTTGTCCCAGATAATGGTGCGAACCTTCATTCGGTGGTCACCGTGACAATCCGTGCAGACTATTTTCTCAGGATCGGTTTTATCGACGGCCAGCTCTTTCCAGCGATCAACCACCTTTTGCGGCGGGACATCATCAGACTCATGGCAGTCTTTGCCTTTACAGGAAGTATTCGCCCCTTCTGATTTCTTTTTCAGCCAGTTAGCGATTATCTTCCTGGGTGAAATATCATGAGTTTTATGGCAGCTTCGACAGAGGGGATCGATTTTGTCCGCTGAATATAAGGTCTCAGGGGGAGTTATATTGTTTTCGTCGTTTTGATGTGCGGAAGATTCACCGTGACAATTGAAGCAGCCGACATTGACCTTGGCATGGCTGTTAGCTATAAATTCGGTCTGGTAGTTTGCATGGCAGACAAAGCAGGCTGTGTTCTCATTTGCAGCCTGGGTGTTTGCCGCAGCAAAAGCTTGTTGCTCCTCGCTCGGTTCATCAAGGAGTAATGGAGCGATTGAATCGATAACAAGGGGTGGAAGTCCTCCTGTAGTTTTGGCTTCATTTTCAATTATAGGGGCCGTTTGGGTTTCAGCCGGCTCAGATTCGGTTGTGCATATACAGCTCAGAAGAGGTGTGATCGAAAACATTAGGAGTATTACAAATATTCTTAAAAAGTCATTGTCTCTTTTCATTTACTGTCCTTGTGAGATTGTCCACATCTAACGAAACCATATACAGATCACACTGCAATTCTTTTTTTACAGGAATGATTCACCGAGCTAAACAAAAGCACCGAGTATCAAACGTATTCCCAGTCTTTAAGCCACTGATAGTTCGACGGCAGTGAAGCCCAGGCACTCTTCATAGCCCTGTCGAGTTCGGCTTTTTCTTTCGAGTCAAGTTCGCGACGTTCCTTAACGGCACGTGCGACATTATCAACCTGCTGGACACTGATAAGCCCCGCTATAGGAGCAGTTATGGCCGGGTTACAAAGGATATAACGAATGGCCAGCCGTGCAAGATTATTGTCTTGTTGAGAGTATGGACTGTCCGGCGAGCTGTCACCTTTGAACAGAGAATTGCTGGCAAATGGTTTAATGCCGAACCAGCCAACGTCATACTTCCTGAGAGTCGCCCAAAGACCTGATTCATCGGTGACGAGTTTGCTGTTCGCGGTATATGGTGTCAGGATGACTTCAACCTGCTCGGAATACTTTTCGATGATTTTCTTAAGATTGGTCCTGTTGTGTGATGAAAAACCGATAAAACGGGCACGGCCTGTTTTTTTCGCCAAATCGAGGGCCTTAGCTGCCTCTTCGACCTCTGATTCAGTATGACGGCTGCTGTCAACAAGCAAACTGATTCGCCATATATCAACGTAGTCAAGGCCGGCCTCTTTCATTCCTTCGTCGAGACCTTGTATGAGCTTCTCGGCTGAGCGCCATTCTTCGAAGCGGCTTTCCTTGATGTGCCATGAATAACCGAAGAACATCTTGTCCCGACGGCCTTTAAGGGCCTTGGCGTAGGCGAGAATTTCCTCGCGGCAGCATGCGTCAACGTAGTTAATGCCGCGATCGATACAACGGGTAACAACATCATGGCGATTCTTCTGGAAGTCACTCCGGTCGATGTCCGTGGTCATCCAGCCTTCCGGTTCGCTGCCGCCGATTATTTTTACGAGACGCTTCCAGTGACCGCCGAGACTAACAGCGGAAATCATAAGGCCGGTCCGGCCGCAGCGGCGATATTCCATATCGGAGTTGTAATTAAGTATCTTGCCCGAATCTACCGCGCCAAGACTGTTTGAAAGAGAAATCCCGGCACCAATAGCAGCACCGGCCACCGCACTTTCTCGAATGAACTGACGACGTGTAAGCTTATCACTCATTCTAAAACCTCCCTACTTACTCCCGTTTGTTCCGGGACATTATTTAAGTTGATAGTTTTCATTCGGTTCGTTCAGAATGACTTCTGTATCTTCGGTTACTCATAGTACCATAGATTTATTCTGATATCAAGAGAGTGATGTATAATTTTAAAATGCCAACAATCTTAACGTATTTTCGTATTACATACACATATATGTTCTCTTGCTATCTGCGCCAAATATAGTATATACTCATTTATCAGAGCCTCCTGTAATAAAAGCTGTTACGGTTGTAATCAAATAACCACAAATTACAGCAAATTGGTGAAGTAAGGGTTAAATAGTTTCTCTCAACCCGAGCATGAAAGGGAACCGATGAAAACTTCCTGGCAAACAATCCAAAAGATCACAGTTGTAATTATCTGTTGTACAAGCCTGTTGACTGCTCAACCCACCGAGTTCGGCAGGCTAAGTGCCACTGGGCTTCGTTGCGAACATACCCGCAATCCGGTCGGCCTTGGTCAGGCGACGCCAAGCTTTGAGTGGCGTATGCAATCTAAACGGCGATATGTGAATCAGTCGGCATATCAAATTCGAGTAGCATCCGGTATCGAACGCTTGAAAACTGGTACAATCGATCTTTGGGACAGCGGGCGAGTTAACTCAGACCGGTCACATAATATTGTGTACGGCGGCAGTCCGCTTCAATCTTCGCATCGTTACTACTGGACTGTCCGAGTATGGGACCAGACAGGTGAAATGGCAAACTGGAGCCAACCAGCCACTTTCGTCACCGGATTACTTCCCGGCGACGATTGGCAGGCCAAATGGATCTCTGCGAATCGAACCGATAAAGACCCTCTGCCCATCTTTCGAAAATCTGTTCGACTTAATAAACCCATCAAAAACGCGATAATCCATATATGCGGTTTAGGTCATTACGAGCTGAGCATAAACGGCCGGCGTGCAGGGGATTACCAGATGGACCCGGGCTGGACGAACTATCGCAAGACGTGCCTCTACAGCTCGTACGACGTAACAAATTTGCTTGAACCCGGTGAAAATGTGATAGGTGTGATGCTCGGCAATGGCATGTACAACGTGCCCGGCGGACGTTACACAAAGTTCAAGGGCTCATTCGGACCGCCGAAACTGATTTGCCAAATGCACGTCACTTTCCTCGATGGTTCAACTCAGGTAATTTCTTCAGACGAAACGTGGAAATATACCTTCGGGCCGATAGTATTCACATGTATCTTCGGCGGTGAGGATTATGATGCAAGATCAGAGCAGGCTGGTTGGGACCGACCAGGCTTTGATGACCGTTCGTGGTCCACTGCCAGACTCTGCGATGGTCCCGGCGGCAATCTTGTTGCTCAGTATGCGCCGCCAATTAAAGTCGCTGATTATCTCCCGGCTGTGGCAATACAGCGCCTTGAAGATGGTCAATACGAGGTTGATTGCGGAACTAACCTGTCTGCCCGGCCGCTGATAAAAGTAAGAGGAGCCTCCGGCAGCCGGGTTATAATAAAAGTTGCCGAAAAACGCGGCCAGCCGTGGACACTTAACAAAGGCCACGTTTATAATTATACACTTAAGGGTAAAGGTGATGAAGTCTTTCGACCCCGCTTTACATATTTCAGCTTCCAGTACCTGTATATTTCGGGTGTTGACCGGCCTGAAGACGGTAAGAGTCAGCCCGGACGAACATTACTTTTGGAAGCGGGCAGCGAATTCCTCACAAGTTCAGCACCTTCGGTCGGCGGATTCGAATGCTCAAATCCACTTCTTAATGATATCAATGCCATGATCGACCGTTCGGTGCGTAGTAACCTGCAAAGCGTTCTAACCGATTGTCCCCATCGTGAGAAACTTGGCTGGCTTGAAGTAGCCCATTTGATGGGACCTTCGATTTTCTACCACCGCGATGTCCAGTATCTTTACAGGAAAATCTGTCATGATACAACTGAGTCGCAACTGGACAACGGAATGGTTCCGGATATCGCGCCGGAATACACACGCTTTAGCGGTGGTTTCTTCGAATCGCCTGAATGGGGCAGCGCCTGTGTGCAATTGCCGAATCTGCTATATAAATGGTACGGCGATTATGCTATCGAACAGCAGCAGTATGAGACAATGAAGAGATATACACTCTATCTGGCCTCAACAAGAAACGAAAAAGGACTTGTCAAAGCGGGATTGGGAGATTGGTACGACTGGACACCGCAGGATGGTCACAAAGGCGCATCCCAGCTTACACCGGGCGAATTGCCCGCCACGGCGTTTCTGTATGATAACGCCCGAATTCTAAGCAGTCTTGCCGACAGGATAAATAAAAAAACTGATGCCTCGAAGTTTGACGTTCTCGCTCGGCAGGTACGAAAGGACTTCATCAGGGCCTATTATAAACCTGATGAATACTCTGTCGCCACGGGTTCTCAGGCATCTCTGGCAACGGCGCTTTATTTCGACCTCGTACCAGAAGAAGACCGGGAAAACGTGCTGGCCAATCTGGTAGCAAAACTCGAAGAAGCACAGTATCGCCAGAGCACCGGGGAAGTCTGCTTTCGCATGTTGGTACAGGCACTTGCACAAGCCGGCCGCTCTGATGTGGTTTATAAAATGATTAATCGCACTAATATACCCGGCTATGGCAATATGTTAAAATATGGTTTTAAAACACTTTCAGAAAGCTGGGACAAGCCGGGTTCATCGATGAACCATTGCATGTTCGGCCATATCCAGGAATGGTTTCAGAACTCAATACTCGGTATTCGGCAATCCCCCGATTCCGTCGGCTTCAAGCACTTAATTCTCCGGCCGGAACCTGTCGGCGATCTGACCTTTGCCTCAGGACACTATGACAGCATTTATGGTCGAATTGTAAGTCGGTGGGGAATCGAAAATGGCCGCTTTTCTTGGAAGGTTACTGTGCCCCCAAACACCACCGCCGAAGTTCATGTACCGACAACCGATATAGAAAAAGTTACCGAAAACCGCCACCCCGCCGCCCGAGCCCAAGGCGTATCGTTTCTGCGCACCGAACCATCTCGCGAACCGAAAAATAATATCAAATATGCTATCTTCCAAGTTGGTTCCGGAGAATACGAATTTCAGGCTCCTATTGAGTTAACTAATTAACAATAAGGAATTAAACATGATAATAAGAACACACCTACAAAGCTTTGCTCTGCTTTTTGGTATATTACTGACTTGTTCAGTACAGGGACAGGAGTGGACTCGTTTCCGAGGCCCAAATGGCCAGGGGATAAGCCAGGCCCAAACGATGCCGGTCAAATGGACGGCAAAGGATTTTAACTGGAAGGTAAAGCTTCCGGCAGGAGGCCACAGTTCACCGGTTATCTGGAACGATAAAGTATTCATAACCTGTGAGAATCCCGAGTCGGCCGGAGGTATGCTTTTGGCCCTTGATGTTTCCGACGGCCATACGTTATGGAAAAAGCAATATAAGCTTACCACTTACAAACACCACAATGACAACACCTATGCCACTGCTACACCTGTTGTAAATGCCGAACACGTTTACATCCTGTGGCAAACAAGTAAGGAAGTCATTCTCGCTGCACTCGACCATAGCAGCCATGATGTCTGGCAACGCACTTTCCCCGGAATATATTCTCGCTTTGGCCCGGGAACATCACCGATGCTTTTCAATGATATAGTTGTATTTACTCATGAGCATTGGAAAGGCCGTAAAGAATTCCAAAGCGCCTGGTTTGCTCTCGACCGAAAAACTGGTCAAACGCGCTGGACAAAAGAGCGAAATAACAGCGAGATATCATATTCAACGCCTTGTATTTACTCCCCTAAAAGTGGCGAACCTCAATTGATTTTCACCAGTTGGTCCCATGGAATTTCCGCTGTAGATCCTCATACTGGAAATGTAATATGGGAATATCAGTCTGCACTTCCGGCCCGAGTCGTAAGTTCTCCCGTTATTGCCGGTGATTTGGTAATCGGCGCCTGCGGCAAAGGCGGAGCCGGGAAACAATTATCAGCAGTCCGGGCCGGCTCCAGAGATAATTCCAAAAAGCCCGAGCTGGTTTATATCTGCACCGGCAAGTCCGCTCCCTATGTTCCGACATCTCTCGTTAAAGACGGCCTGCTCTTTACTTATCACGACCAGGGTGATGTTTCCTGTCTGCGTCTTGAGACGGGCGAAGTTCTCTGGTCTGAAAAACCGGGCGGCAGGTTCTATGGATCGCCAGTCTGGGTAAACGGTTTATTATACTGCATCAATAGAGCGGGTGACGTTAGCGTAATTAAAGCAGCCCCAAAATACGAGCTGCTGGCGATAAATTCATTAGGAGAAAAGAGCCAGGCCACCCCCGCTGTTGCAGACGGCAGGATGTACCTGCGCACATATTCACATCTAATCTCGATTGGCGACAAGACGAAATAAACAGAAGGCATGAGTTATCGCACTCGCGCCTTCTGTTTTTCTATCTTATTGAATCAGACTTTATCCCTCACGACGAAAGGTTCGCGGTAAGAACAGGTAATGTATTTGTTTGCCTTGTCCGCATTAGGCCCGACAAAACGCTCCTTCTTACGGTCGTAGGTCAACGCCGGCCCAAGGATAAATTTATCCTTTGCTGGATCGACTCCATTGGCACCCAACTGTCCCAGCACATGATAGAGCGTGTCCAGGGCGTCTGGGTGTGACTTCATACTCTCATGAACCTCATCAATGGTCGCCTCGGTTCCAGCCCGCCAGGCAATATTGGCCTGATGACAGACCGCAGTGCCGAGATGGCCGACTTCGATATCCGCCGCAAGGTCCTGCTGGCGGCCGCTGCGAACACAGTCGATAAAGTTCTGGGCATGCGCAGATCCACCATCACCTTTGTATTGGTGGATACGCTTGCCGTCTTTATCATAGGCGCCGCCGCCGCCACGAGCAATCTTAATCGCAGCATGCTCGCACTGGATGTGATTGCCGCCCCCGCGACCGAGATACGTCGCACCCTTTTTGTCGCCGCCGCGTTGTCCGGGGTGAGGAAGGTTGCGAATATCAACAACCACCGGTAGGCCATTATAATCCATCAGTGAAAAATGCATATTGGGCGTTTCGCCGTTGTCGTCCCAAGCATATCTATTACCGGCCGCAACAACTTTGGTCGGCACATCATCCCAACCCAGTATATGACGGAAGTCGTCGATGTAGTGGATTCCCCAGTTTGCCATCTCACCATCGCCCCAGTTCCACTGCCAATGCCAGTCGTAATGGAACTGTTTTCGCATCACGGGCGTCATCGGAGCCGGGCCGGCCCACAGATTGTAGTCAATTTCGCTTGGGACAGGCTGGGGTTCAGTTACTTTTCCGATTGTGTCTCTGACACCCATCCTTGAGCAGTGCACCCAGAGCACCTTGCCCCATCTGCCCGCCTTGATATCACGAGCAGCTTCCTGCGTTGAAGGGCACGAGCGATGCTGCGTCCCGGCCTCCACGATACGATTATACTTTCGGGCCGCCTCGACCATCTTGCGGCCTTCCCATATCGAATGGCTGACCGGTTTTTCCACGTAAACATGCTTGCCGGCCTGGCAGGCATAAATCGTCATCAGAGAATGCCAGTGATTGGGCGCTGCAATAACGAGGGCGTCTATGTCTTTGCGCTCAAGAAGTTTTCTGACATCGGCATAACCGGTTACAGTAGTACCGTAATCTTTTTTGCACTTATCAACCCAGCCGCCGAGAACCTTCTCGTCGGGATCGCAAATAGCCACAACATTCACCCCGGGCAGACCCTGGAAATTTTTGATGTGACCACCACCCCGGCTGCGAATACCCGCGACGGCAACGCGGACTTCATTGTTTGCACCACGGGCACTTGGGAACGAAGATAAGGCCAAAGTAGAGCCTGCTGCGGTTGAAAGACTACGTTTTAGGAATTTTCGACGAGTGATTTTGTTCATTGTATGATCCTTTTACCTATTTTAACATTTTTCAATATAAAAAATCAGAAAAGCTAATATAGCAGTTCGGCAAATTATTGTCAAGGCCGTTAATATCGACCTAAAATTGGGTTTGAATTGGGTTTGTATTGGGTTAAATTGGGTTTGTTTTGGCTTAAATTGGCTTTGAATTGGCTTTGAATTGGCTTTGTTTTTCGGCGGCCACAAAGATGAAAATTGCCATAAGACCCTGTTATATATAAGCTTATATTCATTTGTTCATTTCCAAAATTGGCTTTGTTTTGCATAAAAGGGTGTATCTGGAAATATGTTATAATTGAAAGAGTGCCTAAAGTGACTAAAGTGAGCTAAAGTTAGATTCTCGATGCTCATGATTGGTAATTCCCCTCAGGATTTTCCGTTTTGTTCCAATATTGACTATTTAGTGAGGGCAGAAAAACACTGCCTCTATAATTAGACGGGTGGACACTTTTGAGCCGAAAATTTTATCGTTTCTCGTGACCCTTGATCCGTAACCCGTTATTTGAAAAGGAGATAAAAAATTTCGAAAAATTTAATTTTTGTTTTTAAGTGTGAGCGTTTTTGAACGAAAAGTGGGAAAGTTCAAAGTGAACTAAAGTGCCTAAAGTTAAAAGTTAGAATTGTGATTGATTCCGTTCCGTCTAAGGAAAGCCGGATTTACTCCGTCAGAAGACACCGGATCTGCGATTTGTTGATTTTTTTGTGATAGTTTTTGGACTGATGCCAACTGAAAAAAATAGTTGACTGTCCCTCCGGGTGACTGACATCTTTGATGCCTGTGACTGTGACGGCGCTGTAGCTCGTGGCGATGTTGCCACCATTGACATTGAGGCCGAGGAGGCTGCCGGCAAGAAAATATCTCATTGGTAATCAGCATGCAAAATAGCCACGGGTCGGCACGCAAATCGGTCATTGAGTACGATATGGCGTGCTGAAACAATAGCGCCATAGTGAGCGTATCGAAATAGATAATTGATTAAGGTCTGTGAAAAAGCGGGTATTGGAAGAAAAACTGGGCAAAAAAAAGCATGTTTTCGATAAAATTGCCTTTGAAAAGAAATTTCTTGACCGTTCAAGGTAATTTTGGTAAGTTCATTGATGTCGTACGGGGAAATTATGTTTTTTAAGCGGTTTAATGGGAAATGTCAGATGAAAAGAAAAGTGGGTTTGTGGATTAATCATAGGAAGGCGGTCATTGTGTTTCTCGCCGGCGAAGAGGAAGAAATGAAACTGGTAAGGTCGAATGTTGAAAAACAGATACGACGTGCCGCTGGTTCACGTTCGGGTGGTTCATTTGAATCACAGGCAGTTCAATCAGATGATCGCCAACAGCGAGCGTTTACGGGACATCTCAACACTTACTACAATGAGGTAATTTCGTGTATTCGTGATGCAAAATCTATTCTGATATTTGGTCCTGGTGAGGCAAAAGGTGAACTCAAAAAACATCTCGAGCGAGAAGGGCTCGGTGGACGTATAGTTGGCGTTGAAACGGTTGACGAAATGACTGATGGTCAGATTGCGGCAAAAGCTCGACAGCACTTTCTAAATCAAAAATAGAGTTCGCCAATAGGATTGACATAGAAACACCTAACCATGTGTTCCGGTGGACGTACAAACACCTCCCGCCGTTGAACACCGCATTGGGACAAGTGAAGGTTGTAATCTCTGCCATGCTGTCGTCTATCTATACGGCTCTGTGGCCATGCAAGCATACGTGATGGGACAGCTTGATCTTTGTGGTGTTTCTGCAGAAAACCATCATGCTCTTCCTTGAAATCCTTTTGAAAATGCGATTCGTAGTCTGAAAGATCTATTTTTCAAAATTCCCTGCAAACAAGGAACTACAATTATTTTGAGCAGGACAGCAGTCTTTATAGGATAGACTATGAACCGGCAGCATCTGTTCTCCTGAGGTCGGTTTACCAAGTAAATCCGACGTAGTTATAGGATTTGTAGTCCATCCCATGTGTGATTCTTTACTGTATAAATCCTCAGTTGAATTCCTTGAGTATTTCTTTTTGTCTGGGGGTGAGTTTTTTCGGAACAGTGACGGCGACCCGAAACAGATGATCGCCCCCCTTGATTCCTTCCCCCTTGAGTCGGACCAAATTGTTAGTTGAAGTACCAGCCGGTATGGATACGGAT
>JACKQG010002904.1_pt2 | contig 14357 bp, 16 predicted proteins | sample 8237621 | NCBI WGS metagenome assembly JACKQG01 (sample SAMN15677084, study PRJNA649215) | marine metagenome | biome: marine; feature: Black Sea; material: saline water; isolation source: suspended particulate matter (SPM) from the Black Sea western gyre | collected 2013-06-09/2013-06-10 | depth...
TTCTCGCCATGAATGGATTCGGTATTATTGATCCGGAATGGTATGGTATTGCAGCTCTCTCTGTTTTTACCGGCGCCTATGTGGTTGAGATAGTCCGCGCAGGAATCGGGGCCATTCATCCAGGCCAGGTGGAAGCTGCCCGATCAGGCGGTATGACCTATTTTCAATGCATGTATTATATTATCCTTCCCCAGGCCCTGAAAACCATCCTGCCACCCCTGGCAGGGCAGTTTATCAATTTGATAAAGGATTCATCCCTTCTTGGCATGATTGCCATAAGAGAGTTGACCAAGGCAACCCGTGAAGGTATAACAACAAGCCTTCAGGCCTTTGAATTATGGATTCTGTGCGGCATACTGTATCTTTTAATGACCTTTACGCTTTCCATGTGTATACAATATCTGGAACGGAGGACGGCAACAAAATGATAGAAGTAAAAAATATATATAAAACATTTTTTGTCCCCCATGAGGTCAAAGCCCTTGTGGATGTTTCAAATAAAATCGAAGCCGGGGAAGTGGTGGTTGTGATAGGGCCGTCAGGTTCAGGAAAGAGTACGTTTCTAAGGTGCCTCAATCGCCTGGAAACTGCAGAACAAGGTCAGATCTTAGTGGATGGCGTGGATATTTTTGATCCAAAGGTTGATATTAACAAGGTTCGGGCTGAAATGGGAATGGTGTTCCAGTCCTTTAACCTGTTTCCTCATTTGTCCATCCTGGGAAACGTCACTATTACCCAGAAACTGGTCAGAAAAAGAAGTAAGAAAGAGGCTCAGAAAAAAGCCATGGCCATTCTTGAAAAGGTTGGCATAGCAGATAAAGCCTTCGCACACCCATCAAACCTTTCAGGAGGGCAGCAGCAGCGTGTGGCCATTGCAAGGGCTCTGGCAATGGACCCGAAAATCATGCTGTTTGACGAACCCACATCTGCCCTTGATCCGGAAATGATTGGTGAAGTTCTGGATGTTATGAAAACCCTTGCAAGAGAAGGCATGACTATGGTTTGTGTCACCCATGAAATGGGATTTGCAAAGGAAGTTGCCGACAGGGTCATTTTTATGGACGAAGGAAAGATCGTTGAAGAAGGAACCCCTGTGCATTTCTTTGAAAATCCTGATCACGACCGGACTAAACTTTTCTTAAAGCAGATTTTGTAAGCATCCGTATCTTTGCTGCATCAACCGCCTGGAATTTTTTCCAGGCGGTTGATGCAGCAAAGATACGGATCATTGTTTTATTTGTCTCTCAACGCCTCTATTGAAATCGTAACGTCAACCTCATTGCCGACAACGCCCATTTTCAGGAATTTTCCGTCTCCCACATGAAAATCAAGCCGGGGAACGACAAAACCGGTTGTAGATCCCGTAACCCACTTTTGGGTATCAAACGGATGCTGCTGCGGTGCAAAAAATATAAATTCAAGATTCATCTTTTGGGTGACATCCTTAATGGTCATCATTCCTTCCAAAGCATAAAGATTATCCTTTATATGGGTGATTTTAGAAGAATGAAAAGTCATATTGGGGAATTTATCAGAATCAAAAAAATCTTTTGATCTTAAATGATTATCTCTTTTTCCATTGTGTGTGTTAACGCTTTTGACGGCAATGGTAAAATCAACTTTGCCTTGATCAGGCGTATCAGGGTTAAAAAACAGATCTGCCTTAAAATCGGTAAATTGTCCGGAAACCTTGGCATGAATGTGTTTCACCTCAAACCGGACTTCAGAATGATCAGGATCAATATCCCACTGAAATGCATTGGCCGTTGAAGCGAAAAAAAACAATATAAAAATGATGAAAAATTTAAATAATGGTTTCATTGTGAATCTCCTTTTCTGCTCGGATAAAAAATCGTATTCCCCAAAAGGGAACTGTTTTGAAATCAAGCGTTCATATAACATAAGGATGAACCCTTGTGTGTAAACCCCTAAAAAAGAAGGGTTTTACGGCAGGGCTCGTCTGGCAAATAAAAAAACCATGATCAAACCAGCAGCGCTTAACAGATAAAACGGCCACCCGGATTCAAAAGACCGGCTCACATTCATCGCATGGATGAACAACAGGATAAGGATAACTGGTGCAAGTGTTTTGTGAAACAGTTTCCAGGTGTTGTAATTCAGACCCAGTTTTTTTTGCCAGACAGACAACAGCACAAAGGGCAGGAGAACCATTAACAGAAAAACGCCGATAAATTCAGGCCAGTATCGGGATTCAAACGGAAAAAAGACAAAGTGGTCTGCACCCAGGATAAGGATGGGATGAATCATGGCAGAAACAAAAAGAATCAAACCGTTTGTCCTATGATATTGAAATAATTTTTTGGCAGTGAAAACCTGGTTCAGCACTTGAAGCCGGCTTGCTAAAACGACTTGAAAAAGCAGGAGTACGGTTGTAATAATGCCGAAAATTTTACCGCTTCTGAGCATGAGCCTGTCCATTCCGGTCTTGTAATACATGGAGGGGGATTCAAAATAGAAGGGGATCGTACAGGCAGCATACAACACCACCCCAAAAACGAAGATACCGGTCAACCTTAAAAAAGAGTTGTTTTTCATTGGACGTCCTTGACGGTTGATCATTCAGGCGTAAGCTTGATGTCGTATTCTTTCATTTTCTTATACAGCAGCGTCCTGTGGATTCCCAGCAGTTTTGACGCTTTTGCCTTGTTGTAATTTGTCCTGGCAAGGGCCTGGTAAATGGCTTTTATCTGGGCCTGGTTCTGGACATTTTTGAGTGTGGGCTTTTTCTTTTTTCCCGGGGGATGTGTGTTGTAATCCAGGTTAAAAGGCAGATCGCCCTTGTAAATGGTGTTGTTGTTTGATGAATACATGGCCCGTTCAAGAACGTTGGACAATTCCCGGGCATTGCCGGGCCAGGAATAGCTTATCAATTCTGTTTCTGCATTTTTTTCTATTTCCATTTGGGGCCGATTGGCTGCCATGGTCATTTTTTTCAACAGATGACAGGCAAGGGGCATGATATCATTTGGTCGCATTCTTAACGGGGGGATATATATGGGTATGACATTCAGGCGATAAAAAAGGTCTTTTCTGAATTTTTGTCGTTCCATCAGATCTTCAAGCTTTTGATTTGTGGCACAAATCACCCTGAAATCAGATCTGATGATTTTGTTGTCGCCAATTCTTTCAAATTCCTTTTCTTCAAGTACCCGAAGCAGTTTGGGTTGCATTTCAATAGGCAGATCACCGATTTCATCCAGAAAGATGGTGCCATTGTGGGCAAGCTCAAATTTGCCGGGTTTCCCCTTGATTTTCGCCCCTGTAAAGGCGCCTTCAACATATCCGAACAATTCTGACTCTAAAAGATCCTTTGGTATTGCCGCACAATTAATCCGAACAAAGGGGTGGCACCGTCTCGGGCTGGCATTGTGAATTGCCTGGGAGAAAAGTTCCTTTCCCGTCCCGCTTTCTCCTGTAACCAGAACCGTTGAATCATTTAACGCCGCTTTCAGGGCTTCTTCTTTCAGGTATTTTATTTCAGGGCTTTCTCCGATGATGCAATTAAATGTATATTTGGTTGACCTTAAGTCAAACAGTTCTTTTTCAAACAGCTGGACTTTTGATTCAAGCACGGACAGCTTTGAGGCAAGCTGTTTTACTTCTTCAACATTCTGGAACATGACTTGACCATAGACAGCAATCACTTTGCCGTCTTTTTTAATGGGAATTCGTTGAACAACCATGTCATGCCCTTTTATTCGGTGCGATTTATTGATTTCCGAGTTTCCGGTTTTGGCAACGATATGCATTCTGCTGTTTTGAATCACTTCAGTGCAATGCCTGCCGATCTGAGTATCCGGGTCAAGATTTAAAAACCGGCCATAGGGCTTATTAAAATGGGTGATATAACCGTCTGCATCCGTTATGGTGCTCCCGGCATTAATATTATCAAATACCAGTTGATACAGTTCAATTTGTTTTTGTAATTCTTGAATGGAACTCTCAGCTTTAATCATATTGATTTCCTTTTATAAACTATGTCTTCAAATCGACGAAGACGTCTTAAAAAAGCTACATGTATAAATGTTGCTACATATTTTTTTGACTATAAAGCTTTAAAAAACAAAAGTCGATAAAAATATAAAAAGTTTTAATACCAATGAACTGTGCTTGATACAAGCCGGAAAGCCTTTCTAATGATTTGAAATTTCAAGCGGTTATAGATCTATCATTTCGGCCTGGCCTGAAACTTGCTCTAAAGGTATTTTAAAAAGGCAAAAATAGACAGTCGATTTAGGAATTTTAAATTTTCTTAATCCATATTTGAAAGGATAAACATGTTAATAAAAGAACCTGAAATCTATTCAGACGAAACATTGATTATTAAAGATAAAAATTTTAACACGGCAAATGTCTGTATTATTACGGGTGCAGGAACGGGAATAGGCAGGGCAACGGCAATTGCTGCGGCTAAAAACCAGCTCATGGTGGTTGGGCTTGATATTAACGAAGAAGAAGGAAGAATCACCCAGAAAACCGCCAGAGAGTATGGTGGGCAGATGGTTTTTATAAAAACCGATCTGTGTGATGACGATGAGGTTCAAAATGCGGTTACAAAAGCGTCAACGCTCGGACAGATTAAATATCTGGCCAATATTGCCGGAATTCAACATGTGAATGCCATTGAAGATTTCCCCATGGAAAAATATGATCTCATGCATAGATTGATGCTGAGAGCACCATTATTACTATCAAAGCTGGTCATTCCATATATGAAAAAAAGCCCGGATGAAAAAGGGGTTATAGCCAATATGTCCTCGATCCACGGGCATATCTGCACCATGAACAAGCCGGCGTACAATATTACCAAGTTTGGACTCAGAGCATTGAGCCAGTCTATTTCCGCCGAAGGAAAAGGAAACATCAGATCATTTACCGTCAGCACGGGGTTTGTCAAAACACCTCTGGCAGATAAGCAGATAGATGCCCAGGCAGAACAACGGGGCATAAGCAAAGCAGATGTCATTAAAAATGTCATGATGGGAACATCCCGGGTCAAGGAGATGATGACCCCCATCGAGGTGGCAAATTTGATCGTTTTTGGCTTTTCACAACATGCCAGGTATCTTGTCGGCGGAGACCTGTTGTTTGATGGCGGATGTGTGCTCACGTATTGAAAAAAATCGTTACAAAACATCAGGGAGGCTTTTTATTGAATATTGATTTTTTAGATATCCAAAAACCATAATTAGTATCATTTGTACGTTTACAACTAATTAGTAAAGGAGAGTAGAATGGAAAAAAGATTTATTACAATGTTATCGTTATTTGTCTTTATTGCTGTGTTATTTTCATCAAATCCGCTGTTGGCAGAGGAGAAGCCTGTTTTGCTGAAGGTTCCCACAACATTTGCTGCTGCACTGCCGGGCCTTGGCACAACAACGACCTGGATAGCAGAAAGAATTGAGCTTGCCAGCAATGGAAGTCTGAAAATGAAAATTTATGAGCCGGGAACATTGGTGGCGCCCTTTGAAATCCTTGATGCCGTATCAACGGGAAAAGTTAATGCAGGATACGGGATTTCAGGGTATTGGGAAGGCAAAATGCCCGGGTCTTCCGTTTTTTCAACCATCCCGTTCGGACCTGAGGCCGGAGAATTTCTGGCATGGATGTATTATGGGAATGGGAGAAAATTATACCAGAAGATGTATGATGATGCAGGTTTTAATGTTCATGTCATTCCCTGCGGTATTATTGCGCCTGAATCTGGCGGGTGGTTTAAAAAAGAGATTAATACTGTTGAGGATATCAAGGGACTTAAAATCAGATATTATGGCCTGGGCGGCAAGGTCCTTCAGAAACTGGGCGCATCTGTAAGTCTGATACCGGGCGGTGAAATTTTTGCAGCCCTTGAAAAAAATGCCATTGATGCGACAGAATTTTCCATGCCTGCAATTGATACAAGGCTTGGGTTCTATAAAATCGTTAAAATGAACTATTTTCCCGGCTGGCATCAGCAGGCCACCCTGTTCGAACTCCTTATCAACAAAAATACCTGGAACAGTATGAGCCCAAGCCAGCAAATGCTTATGGAAATCATTTGCAAGGCTGCCACAGCTGATGCTTTTGCCTTTACAGAAGCAATCCAGGCAAAAGCAATGGTCGAGAATGTTGAAAAACACGGGGTTCAGAACAAGTATTATTCAAAAGAAATTCTGGCTGCTTTTGAAAAGGCCTGGTATGAGGTTGCTGATGAATTATCAACAACCAGCCCGTTTTTTAAGGAAACATGGGAAGACTTAAAAGCCTTCAGAAGCGAGTATGCAATGTGGACGAACTACGCATTCCTACCCAGGGGACTTGATAAATAACGTCTGACGGATCAGATCAGATGTACAGATATTAAACTTGTGCAGGGAAAGCCAATTTTTCCGGCACAAGTTTAATGAATTTTTGCATATCCAATTTCTAAAGGTATTGTTATGACACAAAAGGCCCAGGGGTTATCGGACAGATTATGTGATGCAGCAGATAATTTTATCAAACACATCGGTCATATTGTCATGTGGGGCAATGGGATACTGATTTTGGTCATTATTCTTCAGGTCATATTAAGATATGGGTTTGGCAAAGGATTGGTGATGTTAGAGGAACTGCAATGGCATCTTTATGGTCTTGGAATTATGATCGGTGCTTCTTATGCCTTGGTGACCGATTCTCATATCAGGGTGGATATCATCCAGGCAGGCATGACCCAGAAATGGAAAAATAGATGGGAGTTGTTTGGAATTATTTTCCTTTTGTTGCCATTTGCTTTTGTTATATTTGATAAAAGCCTGGATTTTTTTTATGAATCCTTCCGGGTTAATGAAAGTTCTGATGCGCCTTTAGGCCTCCCGTTCAGATGGATAATAAAATGCGTTATCCCCGTTAGTTTCGCCTTGTTGATTCTGGCTGCAATTTCACGGTCCGTTCGAATTCTCAACTCCATGCTAAAAGGAAGATCAGATGGAAACAGGTGATTATTTTGTCATAGCAATGTTTTTAACTTTTGTGGGTTTCCTGTTTACAGGATTTCCAGTCGCATGGGTTTTAGGTGGTGTTGCAGTTCTTTTTACCCTTATTGCCACCATATCTGATACATGGTTCGGGACAATGACAGGTCTTGACTACCTCACTCTTGGCATGTCCGTGAACCGGATTTTCAAATACATGGACAACTGGGTTCTGGTGGCCCTGCCAATGTTTATTTTCATGGGACTGATGCTTGATAAATCTGGTATTGCCGAAAAAATGATGGAATCAATGCAGGAGCTTTTCGGGAAAATCAATGGCGGTCTTGCCGTAACAGTAACAGTTATAGGGATTGTTCTTGCCGCATCCACGGGAATTATCGGGGCATCAGTGGTGCTTTTGGGACTATTATCCCTTCCTGCCATGATAAACCAGGGATATTCAAAAACCCTGGCTCTTGGTACTATTGCCAGTGCAGGAACACTGGGGATCCTTATTCCGCCGAGTATCATGCTGGTCATCATGGCGGATCAGCTGGGGCTTTCAGTGGGGGATCTGTTTATGGGGGCGGTGATACCCGGGTTACTGCTCGGGGTTTTATATATCCTGTATATTCTTATTTTCAGCTGGCTAAAACCTAGTGCCGCACCCATTAGCAAGGACAGGCGGCCAATTGAATGGCGAATGATATTGGATGTTTTCAAGACTATCCTGCCCCCGGTGCTCCTTATCATAGCAGTCCTGGGGTCAATTTTTGCCGGCATTACCACACCTACGGAAGCCTCCGGGGTTGGCGCGCTTGGTGCCACAATACTGGCCTGGTATAATAAAAGACTGAATTTTTCTGTTGTCGTTGATGTAATGAAAGGCTGTTTCAACACCACAGCCTATATATTTGCAATTTTCCTCGGGGCAACAACATTTGCCCTGGTTTTAAGATGCCTTGGCGGGGATGAATTTATTGAAAGGATACTTACCGGGATACCCTTTGGGCCTCACGGAATTTTACTGATTATCCTGGGTTGCGTCTTCCTGCTTGGATTTTTCCTGGACTGGATTGAAATCACGCTCATAATCCTGCCCCTGGTTGCTCCAATCATTTCAACCCTGGGATTCAGTATCAACGGGTTTGGTGTGGTATCCAATCCGGAACTTCTCTGGTTTGTGATTCTGGTGGCAGTTACCCTGCAGACATCGTTTTTAACACCGCCAGTGGGCTTTGCACTTTTTTATCTAAAGGGGGTGTGTCCCCCTGAGATCAAACTGATTCATATCTATAAGGGTGTGGTACCCTTTATTATTTTGCAGTTGATAGGCCTTTTTCTCGTCATCATCTGGCCGGAACTGGTAACATGGCTGCCGGCCTTTGTTTATAAGTAGTGCCGGAACGAGAACCCCGTTCAGGCATGGTTTTAAGTTTTAGGATTTAGGATTTATCTTAAAACCTAAAACTTAAAACCTAAAACAAGAAACAATCTCGGATAGTTGAAAATCTCTAACCAAATCTTATGAACTTTTGTGCAAACCCATCAGGCCATCAGGCCAGAAATTTTAATATGGGATCATTGTGTTCAGGGATGTGGAGGCCGGGTGCATGGCCGCATTCATTGATGGTGATAACCTTCATATTGGGCTGGGACAATTTCATCTGGTTCACAATATCCAGGGTCAGCACATCCGATAAAAGGCCGTGGAAGAGCAGAATGGGACATGTCACCTGGCTGAAGGGTTCCCAGAGGTCCGTTATCGGCACGGTTTCATCGGATTTCTGAATAATGTCAGGATCAAAATGGACAGTGAACTGCCCCCTGTCGTTGCGGCGAAGGGAGGTCTGGGTCATCCTGATCCATTGGTCAGGGGATCTTTGACCCCATACCCCGTACAATTCTTTTAAATAATCCTGGTACTCAAAAAAGGTATCAAACCCGGGCTGTTCCCCGGAAACATAATCAATGATTCTTGCCAGGGCATCAGCCGGTATCTCAGGACCGATATCATTGATGACCAGACGCTGTATCCTGCCTTTAAAGGGACCGCTGGAAAGGAGGATACCGATGATGCCCCCCATGGAGGTACCAACCCAGTCCATTTGGGTTACATTAAAATGTCGGCAGATGCCCATGGCAATGGCCAGGTAATTGGCATAATGATATTCTGTTGCCGGGTCTTTGGCCCATTGGGACAGACCACGGCCCAGGGTATCCGGACAAAGAACACGGTAATTGGGGGCAAGTTCTCTGGCAAGGGTTTCAAAATCAAACCCATTCCTTGCAAGGCCATGCCAGCAGACGATTGTTTTTGTTTCATCCGGGTTGTAAACCCGCACATGGATGCTCCGGTTATTGACGCTGACAAATTCCGATTTGATTTTCATTTATGGATTCCTTATGAACTATGGAGTTGATGTCGCCGGTCCAGGATAACCCGAAAGGTGCCGATCACCCCCTTGGGAAAGAAAATAACCACCAGGACAAACAGGATACCAAAATAAAGCTGCCACCGGTCTGCCATGTTTGCCAGGATGACGCTGTCAGATGCCAGGCCGGCAATGGATTTCAACAGACCCGGCAGCCAGTTTTCCGTGACAATGAAAAAGCCTGCTCCGATAAGGCTGCCATATAAGGTTCCCATGCCGCCGATAAGGACCATGAGCAGGATATTCACCATAATGGCTGTATGAAACACGGAATCCGGGTTTACATAACAGAGCCACATGGCAAATAAAATTCCGGACAAAGACGCAATACAGGCGGAAAAAACAATGGAACAGGTCTGGTATCTGAAGGTCTTATACCCCAGAGCAATGGTCCGCTGTTCATTTTCCCGGATGGCTTTTAATACCCGGCCCAAAGGGGAGTGGATAAACCGCAGCATGCCTGTAAACAGGAAAACGGCTATCACCAGGATAAAGTAATAGACCATGAGCCGCCCATTGATCTGGGTGTTGAACAGGGTTCCCAATGTCTGGCCAAAATTGAATATCCCGGGCAGGGTAAAGGAAATTCCATCTGCCCCGCCCGTCAGATCGCTCCATTGTACACCCAGAATATGGGCAAATTCAGCCAGGGCAAGGGTGAGCATGGCAAAGAAAATAGCCTTGACCCGCAGGGAAAAAAAGGAAATCATAAGGGAGATCACCACGCTGATAGCAATACTTGCGCCTGCTGCAAGGAAAATGTGATACCCGGATGGTGTGTCTGAATGATAAAGGATAAGGGCAATGCTGTAGGCGCCAATGCCGAAAAACATGCCATGGGCAAAGGAGAGTATTCCCGTATATCCCAAAAGGAGATCAAAAGAGGCCACGGCAATGGTAAAAATCATTATTTTTGCCAGGACATCCATGACCCTGAACGAGGGAATGATCCATGGTATGATGAAAAAAACAAAGATTATCCCTGCTATGGTAAGCTCCTGGATAGTTTTTTTTCCGGATGTTTCCAGGCTTGTGAGTTCTTTGATATCCATATCCTAATCCTTGCCAAACAGCCCTTTGGGGCGAATTAAAAGAATGATTGCCATGATCATGAAATTGACACCCAGGGCCATTTTGGGCCACAGAAAAGCCACATAATTGAACGAAAGCCCAACGATAACCGCGCCGACAAAGCTGCCCGTTACAGATCCCAAACCACCAATAATCACAACAATGAGGGCAAATATAAGGAACTGGTTTCCCATTCCAGGATCTACTGCCTGGTTGAAAATGGCCATCATGGTGCCGCCGATGGCGGCAAGGGCGGACCCTGCTGCAAAAACCAGGGTAAAAATCCAACTGATATTATATCCAGTTGCCTTTACAATTTCCTGGTTCTCAACCCCTGCCCGGACGATAATCCCCAGTTTTGTTTGTTTTAATATATATTGAAGGATCGCAAAGATCGTAATCCCCAGGAAAATGGCCACCACCCGGAAATATTCAATAAAAACCCCGAAAATAATGAAAGCGTCCTGAAATCCCATGGGCACGGGAACCACCTCGTCATTGACCCCCCAGATCATCTTGAGAAGTTCCACGATGACAAAGGAAACCCCTACCGTGACCAGCAACTGCATCAAATGGTTGCCATATACCCGTTTAATCACGATTTTTTCAGTGAGGATGCCCAGGCCTCCACCGGCAAGACCTGCCGCCCCCAGGGCCAGAGCCAGGTAAAACAGACTCTGGGCAAGGCTGGCCGTATCAATCCACCCGGCATTGTTTAAGAGGTTCAAAACCGTGAATCCGGCATAGGCACCAAAGGCAAAAAAAGCGGCATGGGCCAGGTTCAGAACATCCATGAGCCCGAAAATCAGGGTCAGTCCCGAGGCGATGAGAAAAATGAGCATGCCAAGGGAAATCCCTGCAACGGTCAAGGTCAGGTAAGTGGTCAGATCCATTTGAATCAGGGGCAGCAAAAACAGTCCGATACCGATAATCCAGCCGGCATACTGCTGGAAAGGTCGATTTCTGGTTTGAAATTTCAGCGTATCTGTTTTCATTATATCCCCAAATATTTTTTCATCATGATTTTATCTTTGGCCAGTTCATCCATGGGGCCGTTGAAGGCTACCCTGCCGTCATCCAGTATGAAACAATCCGAACCCACCTGCTGGGCCAGGCGAAAATTCTGTTCCACCAGGATCACCTTGGTTTTATCTTTGATCTGGATCAACGATTCTGCCAGCTGGTCCACCACAATGGGAGCCAGGCCCTTGGAGGGTTCATCAATCAGTAAAAGCGTATGTTCGCATACCAATACCCTTGCAATGGCCAGCATCTGCCGTTGTCCTCCGGACAACAACCCGGCCTGTCTTTTCCAGAATTTTTTCAGGGCAGGGAACAGGTCCAGTACCTCAGCCAGTTTTTTATGGGTTTTTTCATTTTCCCGGAACATGGAGAGCCGGAAGTTTTCAGCCACAGTAAGGGTAGACAGGACGGCCTTGTCTTCGGGGACAAATCCCATGCCCATGCGGGCAATCTCATAGGGTTTTGATGCTTCAATCGCCTGGCCATTGAAAAAAATCCGACCCTGGGAAACGGGCAGAAGGCCCATCACGCTTTTCAGGGTCGTGGATTTTCCGGCCCCGTTACGTCCCAGGAGGATGGTGGCACCACCGGCAGCCACATCCATGCTCACCCCCTGGAGGATGTGGTGCTGGTCAATGTGGGTGTGCACATTTTCAAGGCAAAGCAGCGAAGGTTTGGTTTCTACCATGTCAGGCATGGGTCACACCTCCTCCCAGATAGGCTTCCAGCACTTTTTCATTGTTTGAAACCGCGTCTGGTGTATCATCGCAGATAACCCGGCCCTCCTGGAGAACGGCAATGGAATCGGACAGGGCCATGATCATATCAAATTTATGTTCCACCAGGAGAATGGTCCGGGTTTTTGTCTCCTTAATCCCCTGGATGATGTCCAGGATGGCCGGTACGTCTTCCAGGCTCATACCGGCCGTGGGCTCATCCAGGAGCAGGACATCCGGATCCAGGGCAAGGAGAATGGCAATCTCCAGTTTTCGCTGTTCCCCATGGGTCAGAAGGCTTGCCATAAAACGGTGCTTGTCAGCCAGCATAACCTGTTTGAGCAATTCATAAGCATGTTCGGAAAGTTTGGGATAGGCTTTGTAATGTCTCCAGAACACCATTCCCACATTCTCTTTTGCCTGGAGGGCCAGACGAACATTTTCCAGCACTGTCAGGCTGGGAAATATATTGGTGAGTTGAAACGATCGACCGATTCCAAGTCTTGTCCTGTCTGCCACTCCCATCCGGGTAATATCCCTTCCATTGAATAAAATATTTCCCGAGGTGGGGGTATACTGCCCGGAAATCAGGTTGAACAAGGTGGTTTTACCGGCCCCGTTGGGGCCGATAATAGATTTCAGGCAATGTGGTGCAACCTTTAGATCCAGGCAATTGACGGCAATATGGCCACCAAACTGGATGGAAAGTTGCCTGGTTTCAATAGCAGGCGTTTCAATAACAGGAACCCGTGTCATTTAAACACTCCTTTGTTAATTGCCCGTGTTCCTGATGGGAATGTTCATGTCTTTGTATGAAATGACCCGGGTCACCTCTGGAATGCCCCAGTCAATCCCTTCCAGGGCAGTAATTTTAAAGGCATACATATCCTGAAGAGCCAGTCGTTAATTTCATTTTTCGGGCTTTCATAATAGTAGTAGTTACCGCCTTCGGCGCCCACCAGGGATTTATAGGTTTTCAATACATCAATGATATTGCCGCCAACGGCCAGGCTGATGTTGTACCTTTTGTCCAGTTTCATGGCATTGAGTTTTGCCGTGGGGTTGTTTTTTCCGGCTGGGTGAATATTTCAACTCTTTAATAATTTTTTATATTTCTCTTGATAAAAAGCAAAATCCTATCTGATGATATTCAACCGGTATAAGGGATCACCCACCAGGACCATTTTCCAGGACAGATAGGGCAGGCTGACCAGATAGGATTCGGTCAGGGTCAGGTATCCCTCGATCAGAAATCCGAAAAAGAGTTCCGGTATGGGAAATGCCTGGATATAAGGTTCTCCAACAGGACCAATGGTCGCTGCAATGCCATTATCCAGCATTTTTTTACACCAGACCTGACTGTTGTCTTGTTTCAAGGTGGCACATTCAGAGCTGGCCATGTGATATCCCACAGACCCTTTCTGCCATTCAAAGGCATCAACATATCGAGCCAGACTGTACCATCCGCAGTAAAGGGCTGTTTCAAGGTTCAGGCCTTCTTGAAATAAGGATTCCTTATCGTCTATGACCACATTGATTGTGCCGGTTTTGCTTAACAATCGGGCGGCCTTGTGAAGAGACTGGTCATAAAAACCATACCCGCCGGTTAATTTTTTTTCCGGATTTTTCCATCGGGCATCAAAATAAGCAGACCCTTTTACCCCTTCTTGTTCAGCTTCGATACTGTCGTTGATAATTCGTTTGACAATATCCGCGCTGGCACCGTCCAGCCGGCTGGTCATTAAAACGTCTGCTTTTTTTATTTGCAGGTTTTGGTTTTTGAACCCCAGGTAATACGGATTGGGCTGCCACATATTCAGATCATAATTGTCCAGCTTGACCAGACACAGTTCAGAATCAAATGAGGCCACCTTGTCCAGGCGTTTTATTAGAGTGGAAAGAGTATTGTTAATGGCGGCCAATTGGTCTGATTTTTCTTTTCTGATCTTTAAATCAATGATTGCATCACTGGCCAGCTGGACTTCAAGATCTTGTTTTTTCTGATTGATTATTGCTAATTGATCTTTTTCCTTTTGTGTTGATCCGGGTGATGATATTTTCAAAGGTACACCGTAAATGGTAACAATGGCGCGGATTTTGGTATTTTTTTCAAGAAATCTGCGAATGGGGGGAATAGCCTTTTGTTCATAGTCCTT
>JACKQG010005273.1_pt1 | contig 14357 bp, 12 predicted proteins | sample 8237621 | NCBI WGS metagenome assembly JACKQG01 (sample SAMN15677084, study PRJNA649215) | marine metagenome | biome: marine; feature: Black Sea; material: saline water; isolation source: suspended particulate matter (SPM) from the Black Sea western gyre | collected 2013-06-09/2013-06-10 | depth...
GGCGGTAGCGCTTAAGCCACCCCTAAGCTCGACATCATACGGGCCCAGCTCGATGGTGACAGCGAATTTAACAACACTGGCTTCCTCTATTCCATAGGGTGAAATGAATGCTACCGTCCCCGTAAATACTTTGTCGGGGACGGCATCCACAGCAATCATGGCTTTTTGCCCGGGTTTGACTTTCATAATATCGATTTCATCCACGGTACCTTGGAACCTTATGGACTTGGTATCAACAAGCTTGACGGCCGTCCTCGATGAATAGTCCTGCGCAGAAAGGACGGAGGATTTTTTAAGGTCGACGCTGACTACAGTGCCGTCAGCCGGGGCTATGATGGCTGTGTTCATGATGTCCTGCTTGGCTTGATATAAGGCTATTTCTGCGCTTTGCAGGCTGAGGTTGTATTGCTGCAACGTCTTCCAGTTAATTCCACCTCCGCTTTCAAAGATTAGCGTTTGATTTTCCAGGACATCGCGGCCCACAAGAAGGTCAAGCTTGGCGATATACAACTTCTTTGCAGCTTCGATTGCTTGAGCATCATCCTGTGCCAGATAGTCCTCCAGCTCCTGTAAAGAACGCAGGGACGATTGCAGAAAACCAACGCTGGTAGGAGTATCGGCGAACTCAAAGACGAACCTGCTCTTGATAGATATCGTGCTCTTGGCCAGCTGTTTAACTATAACCATTTCCTGCTGGGCAGCATCAAATTCAGGCACCACTTTCTCATAAGCACCGATCTTCATATCCCTGGCTATATTCATCAGCTTCTGGCGGTACTTCTCCAGGTAAGCAACCACCATCTCGTCATTGGATGACTCATCTGGGGAACTGCCCGCGGTAAGGTCAGGGTTGTAAGTTGAGTTTGTCTTGGCTCCGGCTAATACGGCGGCATCTGGCTTGAATTTTATCAGGTCCTCGCATACTTCAATATCGAAATATGTCATGACAAGCCAATACCCGGCGTCCTTGTAGTTCCCCTGCTTAAAATAATTAATAGCCGCATCCATATCTTTTTGTGCCTCGTCACATAAGCGGGGCGCGCCCAAGTCCGGGTAATTATAAGGGAGATGGTCCGTACCGCATCCGAATGAAATATCATTTTTCGCTGTCTGTATGCTGAACAGGGCTGTTCTAATGGCGTTTTTCTGTGCCGTATTATCAAGCATGGCTAATAGGGCGCCCTGCTTGACCCTGTCCCCTTCTTCTACCAGTATTTCACTGACCTGTCCCGTAGTTCCAAACTTCAGGTCAAACTCATTGGGCATGTTGAGAGAGCCATCGGCAGATACGACGATATCGAGGTCTCCCCTTTTCACTTCAAAGGTTTGCCCGGTAGGAACCACATTGTTGCTGCAGCCGCTGAGCAATAGGGAAAGCAAACTCACATTTATCACAAGTATGTTTACTATTCTTTTTTTCATTTTATCTGTGAGGTCGTCCTGGAGGAGTCGTAACTATCGGCGCTCCAACTACGGACTTTTCTTCAATTATCACCTTATCTCCTTCACTCAGACCCGATAATACTTCGGCGAATTGGTAGTTTTGCCTGCCGAGGGTAACCTGCCTTTTCTCGGGTTGGCCCGTGGCTTCGTCAGTGACTGTTACGAACGACCCCGCAGGGGTGGTTGTAACCGCCGATAAAGGCACCAGTAATACGTTTTCAGCATTGTATATGGCAATATCAGCCGTGGCGGTAAGGCCGCCCTTGAGCTCTACATCAGAGGGGTCAAGCAGGATGGTCACATTAAATTTAACCACATTGGAGGTGTCCGCTGTACCATAGGGCGAAATGAACGACACTGTGCCAGCAAATTCTTTGTTGGGTACAGCATCTATGGAAATCATCGCCTTTTGCCCGGCTTCTATTTTTAGTATATCAATCTCATCAACCAGTCCCTGGAACTTTATCTGGGAGGTATCAACAAGTTGAACGGCAGTTTTGGATGAATAGTCCATGGCGGAAAGGACATCATTCTTTTTAACGCCCACGCTTACCACCGTGCCATCAAAAGGTGCCAGTATTACTGTCTTCAGCAAGTCATCTTTCTTATTCTCAAGAGCCACTACAGCATTTTGTAAATCGAGCTTGTACTGCTGCTCAGCTTTCAAGGAGAGGCCATGCTTCAATACATAATCGTTGCTTCCTAAAATGGCGTTGCAGATTTCGGTGTAATGCCTCGCTATACGCAGGTTGTCATATAGTTCAGGTGAATTGAGGTCGCCGTTTTCTATGCCTTTCTGCGCTGCATTCAATTTTTCTTCAGCGGCACCGTAAAAATATAAGCTTATGTCCTCGCCGTAAACAGTCGCATAGTTATGCGTCTTTATGACGTTGACATCGCTTATCACCGCTTTGCTAATTCTGTCAACTCGCTTGGAAAGAGTATCAAACATCGGCCCTGCTTCATCATATTTCCCCTCGGCAGTCAATCCCCTGATGGTCTCGATATCTGCCTGGCCCTGCTTGATTAAATCAACCACCTTGCGCACCTCCCGGATGTAAATTGCCGCAAACGGGTAGTACGGCTGGACCAATAAGGAGGTTGCTTCTTCGTTAATGAACAGCGCTATGCTGCCCAAACCGGACTTCGGGTTGTTTATGGTATCTTCAAGTATTTTTATACAGGACTCCAGGTCAGACAAGGCGACATACAATTCAGATGAAGCCGCAGCATAATTACCGGCCTGGAACAGCTCACGCGCCCTGGTAACCTCATACTGCGCCCAGGCGAAGGATATTAAAGCAGTGTAGTTTGGGTAATAAGATGAATAACCAATACCCGAATAGAGTGTATTCGGTATTGGTGTAGTGGTAGTCACACCAGGCGTGGTAACGATTCGAGGCTGTAAGCCCCAGTATCCAGGAGGCACTGGAGGTGGAAGCCAAACAGGGTCCCAAACAGTAGTGGTCCCAGGAGGAGTAGTAGCACTAGCATAAAGTTGATCCGGAAACTGGGGCAGCAGCGGCACTGTTTCGTAGAGGTTGCTTAACACAGTCTGCACATTGTTATTGGACGACATGATGTCCAGCCGCTTTGCCGTATCATCCAGCCTGGCCAGTATTGTCCCTTCCTTGACGAAATCCCCCTCTTCCACCAGCACATCCTCGACATTGCCAGGTGCGCCGAAGCGCAAGTCAAACGCCTGCGGCATTACCAGATTGCCATCCACTGAGACAGTTATTGCCAGGTTGCCGAGCTGTACAGTGGCAACCTGCTTTTCTAATTCCGACGGGTCTGATTTTGGAGCACAGCCGATACCCGAAACGCACAAAATAGACACACAAAGGATGGTAACTAATTTATTAAGTATTTTGGGCATGTTTTTATATAGAGTTTAGCAAATATCACTACAGCAGAGAAATATTAAGGCATTATTAAGGCTGTAATTACCACTGGGACACCGAAATTGTAAAAGTTAAACGGCTCTCTTTCCTCAGTCTTCTTTGTACCTTGTTCTATTTTACATATACTATAATGATGGACTGTTTCCCGAATTTAGTCTTTTTGTAAAATCTATGTAAAAAATCCACTATTTCAAATTGACCCACTACCGGCCATTGACATAAATCAACCGAGTGATACAATTATCGCTAATGTATACACAAATAAAAAACTTCGCCTTCATAGATGGGAATAATTTACGCCTTACATTTCAGGAGTTGAATATTTATTTACCACTCGACAAGCTACTATTATATCTTCAGAAGAAGCACAATGTTACCACGGCATATTATTTCATTGGGCATATACCGGCACTTCAGAATCATTATGATGAATTAACTTCTTTTGGCTATACCATGAAACACCGGACACCATCTAGACAAGATGGCAAATGGGATACATGCCCTAAATGTGGCCATTATTATGAGATACAGAAACGGAAATTAAAATGTGATTGTGATGCCGATATTGTGCTACAAGCCATGGACGATATTGGTGATTATACTAGGGCAATTATCATTAGTAGCGATGGTGACTTTGACAATCTAGTAACAAGACTTATTCAATTAGATAAACTTGATATGGTAATAGCTCCCTGCAAAAGGGGATGTTCTGCCTTACTAGTTAAAGCTGCTAGGGGTAGAATTACGTTTCTTGATGAGCTATTAGACGAGCTAAAAAAGTTTTGAGGGAGAACCTTATGGGACTCTCACCCACAAGATGCTCCCTCGTCGTGATAACGTACTATAACACATTATGTTGACATTGTCAACACCCATTGTCAACCGCTGTTGTCAACCCCATTGTTAATCCCATTGCTAATCCCCGTGGTTAATCCCACTGTTAAGCGCACTGTTAACCTTATGTCCAAATTGACCCACTACCCGAGATTGGGCTAGGTACCCACCCCTGTAAAAACTCTCAGCAGGGTAGCCAACCTCAAGCGGGGTATGTCGGTCTGAAGAAAGGGGATGAGTATTGTGACTTAATCAGGGGCACCAAAAATTGCTTCTTTTAACTGTATCTGCCCCCGGGACCGGTGGTAAAATGGAAAATAGGTCTATCTACTCTCCTGATAATCAATGGGCAGTGCTTAAGCCCCTTTGGAACAAAGATTAGACAACTTTTGGTTAGTATATATTTTTCGTCATCCAACCATAATTCGACTTCTCCACACAAATCCTGTGGATCTTCCGGATTACTTCCAAAAAACGTTATGACTTCGTCAAAAGGGTGCGTATGAGCTTCTACTATGGACTGCTCAGACCCTTTCCAGTACCAGACACATTCCACATAGAAGGCCCCTTTTATTACATCATCGTCTAACCACAGCAAACGAGTCGACGCATCGGTGGGTTTCCTTTCGAGCCTCCACGAAGGAAGGTTCACGTCAGGTTTCATGCCCGTGATAATATATTTCCCGTATTTCGTCTCCATTTTCTGCAATTCCTCTTTCTAACTTTTATGATTCTAGGTTCGGTCAAGTTAGCCATTCATTTTTCTTTCTTGAGGGCTAACCACTACCTGTGAACATTATATCACACTGATTATGACTTTCTGCCACATTTAAAAGCTCAACCCGGGCTGAACGCTGTAGAGCAAACGGTAAACTTTATGCTAGAAATGTATAGTCTTAAACCAACAGGAAGGAATGCCGTCCGCTCGTATTGAGGTTTCAGTGTTTTACAAACTACACGTGGTGAGGTAATATTCCTCCAAGAGCAGGTTACGCTAGACAAAGGCGCGTCGGAAACCACATCAGGTGACGGGATAAAACAATGGCCCGAAGACGATGCCAACTTTATGCTGAGGCTTCCGAAAATTAAATGATTGCCTAATATCCCAGGAGGTGACCATGAGAGCTGTAATAATGCCAGGTTTTTCAGAATTGATAATCACAGCTAATCCTACCCAGGAGGTGACTCGGAAGGGAATGATCTCCATTATTATGCCATGGCTTTATGCACCCTGGCCAAACGCTCAGAAGAAAGGCATTATCGAAATGGAGATAGACGGCGATACGTTAAGGGCATTGCTTGAGGAACTATCGGCCAGATACAAGGAGGCAAATGTTGATTTCCAGCCGATTAACCCAAAAACTAATGACCTGGACTTCGATTACGATGTCCTTGTTAATGGCAAGAATTACGTAGCTTCAGCTGATGGCCTTGACGCAAAGCTGAAAGATGATGATACCGTAATAGTTAAGATGCTTTGGCGCTGGGACGGCTAGCTGATGGTAGGGAAAAGATGCTAGAGCAAAACGAGCTTATCAGATACAATCGGCAACTGATAATCCCGAATTTTGGAGAAGAGGGGCAAAGAAAACTAAAAGACTCGCATATCATAATTGTCGGCATCGGTGGGCTAGGCTGTGCTTCAGCAACTTATCTAACCGCTGCTGGTGTCGGGCACATTACCATCGTTGATTTCGATACCGTGGAATTGTCTGATTTAAACCGGCAGATTCTCTATTGGGAAGATGAAATAGGGGATAGGAAGGTAGTGGTTGCTCAAAGAAAATTGTCCAAGCTAAATCCCTCAGTAGAAATCACTCCTATCTTCGCCAAGATAACGAATGAAAACGTCCTTGGCATTATCGATAGGTCTCAAGTAGTAGTCGATGGCCTAGACAATTCTGCCACGCGGCTGGTGGTGAACTCGGCTTGTATTAAGCAGAATATACCCTACATTTATGGCGGTGTTTCGCGCTTGCGAGGCATGATTACCACCATAATACCCGGACAAACACCTTGCTTAGCGTGTCTTCTCCCTGAGAGTGTCGAGGGACTCGGGGGACTCGGGGTCCTCGGTGTAACTCCGGCGCTAATAGCCAACCTGCAAGCTCTAGAGGTAATTAAACTACTTATCGGTCATAGCCCATCCTTAGCCGGGAAATTGCTAATTTTCAATGGTGATGACATTAAGTTCCGGGTCTACGAGATAAGGAGAAACGAAAACTGCCCAGTTTGCTCCCAGGCATTACACCTGTAAGAAGAAAGGGAGCAATTCTATTAACATTGCTCCCTTTCCTAAACAACACCCTGGATATGACTGCCAACCAAAGCAATAACTTATCTATGCACTGGCTTAGGGCTCTACTTTTTTCTTTGCTTCTTCTCTTTTTGGGCTTTTAGCGCCCAAAAAACCTTCTCCGGCTGAGCGGGGAGGTCCTTAATCCAGACTCCAGTAGCGTCATAAATGGCGTTAATCAACGCCGGCGGAGCTGAACAGCAGCTCCCCTCGCTTGCTTCCTTAGCCCCAAACGGACCATAGGGGTCATTGGTTACCACGTGTAACACCTTAGTCATAGGTGCTTCATAAGCACGGGGACGCATGTAGTCTATCAAGTTTGGGTTAAGGGTTTGCCCTTGGTCCATCTTGAATTCCTCATACAAGGCGGCGGATACTCCTTGATGATACGATCCACCCTGAACTTGAGTTTCCACCGCTGGTGGATTGAGGGGGAAGCCGCAGTCATGAGCTATCACGCTATTATCGGTACACTTTACTACTCCCGTCTCCACATCCACCTCTACCTCGGCTGCCTGTGCGGTGAAGCTATAGTTGGTACCGATGTCGCCAACACCCTTGCTCAGGTCAGCTAGGCCCAAGATGGTTATTCCCTGGGTGGAATAGCCACGGCCAATGATTACCTTACCCGGCGTCTCATAGCAGGCAATTCTGACCAGCCTTTCCCAAGGCATATTCCTCTGAGGATTCGACTTAACAAAGACCTGTCTATTCTTAATCTCCACCTCTTCTGGTGTTACACTAAACTGTTGAGCGGCGACCTCCACGAGCTGTCGCTTGGCATCCTCAGCAGCATTCATTGCCGCCTGACCAGCGAGTACAGTAACCCGGCTACCATAGCTACCCGGGTCAACAGGTGTGAATGCCGTATCCACTCTCTTTATATCTATATCTTCCAGTCCCACACCGAGCACCTCAGCAGCGATAGCACAGCATACGGTGTCTGACCCTTGTCCTACATCCGAGGCCCCAGTGAGGTAATTGATACTGCCGTCCTCACATACCCTTACAATGGCAGCGCAAGCATTGTGAGCGCTGAGTTTCGTCCCACCGTTGTATGTTGCTGCGCTAAAACCAATACCGTAGGATTTATGCCCTTCTACTTTTTTCGTTTTCCTCTTTTCCTCCCAGTTTGTCGCTTCGGCAACCTTTTCAATGCACTCCTTTACACCACAAGTCGCCATGTGTACTCCGTTAATCGTTTCGTAAACCTTACCCGGTTCAGGGTTTTCAATGGCATTTCTAAGCCTGATCTCCACCGGGTCTAGACCAAGCTCTTCAGCCATCATGTCCAGCTGGACGTCGGCTGCGAACCGGCTATGATACAATCCGTGTCCTCTCATGGCTGCCGAACTTGGGTTGTTAGTAAAGTAGTTATAGGCGTCAAATTTGAAATTAGGCAGCTCATAGGGCAGGGTCATACAGGTTCCAGTAAGAAACATGGTGAGCGGGCTCATACGGGTATAAGCACCTCCGTCGGCAATAGCCTTGACGTATGTCGCCTTTAAAATGCCATCCTTGGTGACACCTGTCTTTATGGTAATCCACATCGGATGGCGCCGTAGATCGGTAGTGAGCGTATCGAACTGGGTATACACCAGCTTCACTGGCCTGCCTGTCTTCTTAGCCAGCATGGGCGCCGCAAAATCGCAGTGCGTCATGTCATTCTTAGTGCCACCAAAGTCAGAGCCGATAAAAGGCTGTATTACTCGCACATTGCTGAGCGGTAAATTAAAGCACCTTGCTAGAATTCTATAGGGAAAATACGGGCTTCCCTTCGCCCCCTGAAAGACCAGACGATCAGGACCAGGCCAGTATGCGACCACCGCCGGTGTCTCTAAATATCCTTTGGCCATGCGGGGAGTCTGGAAGATATCCTCACGTACAAGGTGGGATTCGGCAAAGGCTTTGTCCACGTCACCAAACGTCCAGTGATACTCAACACATATGTTCCCCGGGCGGTTATCATGAACCAGAGGTGCCCCTTCTTTCATCGCCTCGAAGGGATCGAAGACACCGGGGAGTGGTTCATACTCCACCTCGATGAGGTCACAGGCCTCCTCAGCAATATCTTCACTGATTGCCGCCACCGCCGCCACGCCCTCGTACTGGTAGCGCACCTTCGTCGTAGCAAAAGGTTCTTCATCACGAGTTGGCCCACTCCAACCCCACTTGAAACCATTGAAGTCCTTGCCAGTCGTCACCGCTTTTACGCCAGGTAACTCCTCAGCCTTGCTGGTGTCAATATTGAGTATCCTGGCATGAGCGTATGGACTTCTCTTTATCTGTCCCCATAGCATACCAGGCAGTTCAATATCAGCGGCGTATTTGGCTTCTCCAGTAACCTTAGCCCTGGCATCAACCCGGGGCATTGCTTTTCCTATAACCGAATAATTCCCAAAGGTCTCTTCCATTCTATTGACCTCCTCGCATCTTTTCCGCGGCAATTTCTATAGCTTCGATATATTTAACGTAGCCTTCGTCGGCACACAGATTGCCCTGTATCGCCTCTCTGACCTCCTCTCGGGTTGGGCTGGGATTCTCCTCTAGCAAAGCTTTGGCCGACATAACCATCCCAGGGGTACAAAATCCACATTCTATAGCACCGTACTCAACCATGGCTTCCTGGATGGGGTGAAGCTTGTCACCATCAGCCACCCCTTCAATGGTAGTAACTTTGCGGCCGTTAGCCTGTAACGCCAGTACGGAACATGACCTGACCGCCTTGCCATCAATATTAACCGTGCAGGCACCACAAGCACTATCGAGACAACCCACCTTTGTGCCCGTCAGCTTAAGCTCGTTCCTCAGTAGCTCAACAAGCAGAGTATTTGCTTTTACCTTCAACTCGCAAGGCTTCCCATTGACTGTTAACTTTAATTCCTTCAGTTCACCTTTCATATTCTAACCTCCTAAAAAAGTCAGGCTGCTTTGGCTCTTTCTAGAGCTTTGGTTGCGGCTCGCCTAACGAAGACCTTCACCATCTCCTGTCTGTATTCCGCCGAACCATGGACATCAACAGGAGGGCTAGCCTCTGTTGACGCTACCTCTCCCGCCTCGACAAGCAGGCTGTCATTAAGCACCTTACCAATGAGTTTCTTTTCCGCACCTCTAGCCCTTAACGGAACGGAGGCACAATTACTAAGAACTATCCGAGCATCTTTGCAAACGCCATCCTTTGGGCTCAAGGTAATTGACACTGCTGCCCCGACAACCCCCATATCCCCCTTCATTACCATGAGTTTCTCACAGGCAATACCCGTATGGGATAGGGGGGTCGGCACTTGAATTTCAGTAAGCATTTCATCAGGTTCAAGGGCTACCTCAAGATAATCTTTAGAAAACTCTTCCACTTCTATAATCCGTTCCCCCCCCGAGCCAGCTAGCTTTAATTTAGCATTTAATGCGATGAGAACTGGAGCTGGATCGCCGGCGGGGTCGCCATGACACAGGTTACCCCCGATTGTGCCCCAGTTTCGAGTCTGGATTGTAGCCAGATTTTGCTCCATTTCGCTGAGCACCCTGAAATGCTTCTGGATAATCGGAGATTTCTCTATGGCTCGATGTATGGTCAACGCCCCAATCCTCAAACCTTCTCCCTCATCGTATTTAATATAGTCCAGAGCTGCTATGCCCTTTATATCGATCAAGTATTCGGTAGTGAGCAAACCTCGCTTCATGACAACCAGCATCGACTGCCCCCCGGCAATTATTTTAGCCTCTCCTTTGTACTTGGAAAGCAGAGCAATGGCTTCATCAACTGTTTTAGGAGCGAAATACTCAAAATCCCCTATCATCTTACCTCCTTAATTCAAAAGTAGTACGCATTCTACTAAATCCCTAAATTCTCTGTCAAAGTTGTTGCATTAATCGCCATAAAGCTGTAGAATTTGCGATTGGCAAGGAAAGGAGGCTTTATGGCTACAGCGAAGGTTCAAGAGGTGCCAGTGGTCTGGATGCAGACAGGTACCTGCACCGGATGTTCAGTCTCAGTCCTCAATTCAGTCAGTCCGACCATCAAAAATGTTCTCATTGACGAAGTCGTCCCCGGTAAACACGTAAGCCTGAAATTCCAGGCGACCTTAATGGCTGGCCAAGGAGAGGCCGTGCTCAAGGTGCTCGAGGAGACACCAAAAGCCAGCAAGGGTGGCTATGTTCTGGTAGTCGAAGGCGCTATACCCACCAAAGATGGCGGTGTTTACGGGGTGTTAGGTGAGAAAAACGGCAAGGAAGTGCCCATGACATCATGGGTTGAATCTCTGGCTAAAGATGCCCTGGCTATAATAGCCCTCGGCACCTGCGCCGCTTTTGGCGGCATAGCTGCCGGCAAACCCAATCCAGGTGGTTACGTGGGCACAGATACATTCTTGAAATCCCGCAAGATAGCTAAACCGCTGATCAATATCCCCGGTTGCCCACCCCACCCCGACTGGTTCATAGGCACTGTCGCCTCAGTGCTGCTTCTTGGTCTCCCCAAGCCGGAAGACCTGGATGAACTAAAACGCCCCAAGGCTTTCTTCGGCAAGCTAATCCATGAGAATTGTCCCCGTCGAGCCTATTTCGATGAGGGCAAATTCGCCCGTAAGTTCGGTGAGCCGGGATGTCTCAATGAGCTTGGATGCAAGGGACCGGTTACCTACGCCGATTGTCCCTTAAGGCTGTGGAACCACGGGACAAACTGGTGCATCGGTGCTGGTTCGCCCTGCATCGGCTGCTGCGAGCCCGGATTCCCAGATTTAGTAGCACCTTTTTACCAAAAACTGACCGACGCCACCTTGCCTATGATAGGCAAACTCCAGGGAAAGGAGAATTAGGAATTGAGCAAAATTGTAGTTGACCCTATCACCCGCATTGAAGGACATCTCAAGGTTGAAGTCACCACCGAGAATGGCGTGGTAAAGGATGCCCACAGTTCGGGTATGCTGTTCAGAGGCATCGAAACCATTCTCCGGGGCAGAGACCCACGCGATGCCCAGAGATATACCCAGCGTATCTGTGGGGTCTGCCCCACCAGCCATTCTATAGCCGCCACCCTGAATTTGGATAGTGCCTTCGGTATCTCGGACAAGATACCCGATAATGGCCGAGTTGTTCGTAACCTAATCCTGGGTGCAGCTCATATCGCCGACCACATCCTTCACTTTTATCACCTGACAGCTCTCGATTACGTGGATGTCACCAAGGTGCTCAAGTACGATGGTGATGACCCAGTCTTAAATTCAGTCAAGGAATTTGCCAAGCGAGGAGAGCTAGCCCCCTTCGTGCCTCGCTATGAAGGTGATTACCGCCTTAGCGACAAGATTAATATAGAGGCCACAGCCCACTACGTTAAAGCCCTGGAGATGAGACGCAAGGCACAGGAGATGCTTACTATCTTCGGCGGCAAGATGCCACATAATATGGCAGTCATTCCCGGAGGTGTTACCGAGACCGTCACCGTGGACAAAATAACTTCCTTCTTATGGAGGCTGAACGAGCTAAGGGACTTCATCGACAACGTCTACATTCCCGATGTCCTGGCAGTGGCTGAAGCTTATCCCGACTATTTTGAAATCGGCGCTGGCTGCGGTAACCTGCTCTCCTACGGTAGCTTCGACCTTGAAGGCAATCTTCCTGACTACACTAAGAGGAAGAGGTTACTGAAGCAAGGGACGGTTTCAAGTGACCTCAAGCTGGGAGCGTTGGAGCCCGATAAGATCATAGAGTATATAAAACACTCCTGGTATGATAATTCAAGCACCGGGAGACACCCTACTAAAGGAATGACAGAGCCACAGCCTCATAAGAAAGGGGCTTACTCATGGGCAAAAGCTCCTCGGTACGATGGCAAAGTCTATGAAGTTGGCCCGCTGGCCCGTATAGCAGCTACCTATGCCAGCGGCGAGCCAACGGTTAAGAAACTGGTCGATTCCGTTCTCTCCAAGTTCAACGCCAGTCCCAAGGCTTTATTCTCAGTTCTTGGTCGTCACGCCGCCCGTGCCCTCTACACCAAATTTGTGGCTGATTCCATGCCTGGCTGGCTACTCGAACTAAAACCAGGCAATCCGGCTTATGTAGACTACGAAATCCCCGATGAATCTACTGGAATGGGGTTGGTCGATGCCGCCAGAGGTGCTCTTGGGCATTGGATTGAGATAAAAGATAAGAAAATCGCCAACTACCAGTGCGTGGTGCCCAGTACCTGGAATCTGGGGCCGAAGGATGACAAGGACCAGCCAGGTCCGGTGGAACAAGCCCTGATCGGCACCAAGATAAAGGACGAAAACAACCCCTATGAAATCGGGCGCATAGTACGTTCCTTCGACCCCTGCCTAGCTTGCGCCATCCACGTTATTACACCTAAAGGAAGAACCATTGGAATATACAAGGTCTGCTGAGACTGTCTGTCATTCTGAGCCCTTCGCCTCCGTGTCATTGCGAGCCGAAGGCGTGGCAATCTGTGCCTGGCAACCACGTCTGCTTTCGTTGAGATCGCCACGGGGCTACGCCCCTCGCGATGACAGTGGAAACTGTCATTCTGAGGGAGCGAAGCGACCGAAGAATCTCGCTCGGAGTGAAAGTAACGAGGAATTTGGAGACTATTCGCTATTGCTCAGGGTGACAAGAGAGAGCAGTCATAGAATCACCGTTCTGGGGATAGGCAACCTGCTGCTCAAAGACGAAGGTATAGGCATCCATGTGGTTCAAAAGCTAGCTGGTGTTGTAAGCGACGCCAATGTCAACATAATTGACGCTGGCACTTACCCCGACTTTCTGACTCTGGTAGATACAAGCATAGACAAACTGATTGTAGTCGATGCTGTCAAAGCTGACAATGAGCCAGGTACTATCTACCGTCTTACCCTGGATGACTTGGATTTAGATTCGACATCACCTATCTCTTTGCACGAGATAGGTGTTTTAGACAGTCTGAAAATCATGGCCTTGTTTGACAGGCTGCCAGAATCTACGGTGATTATCGGCATCGAACCCAAGACGATAGATTTCGGACTTGACCTTTCCCCAGAAATAGAAGAAAAACTACCCGAAATAATCAATTTGGTTCTCAAGGAGATAGAGGAAACCACAGCTATGGAGGTAAAAAATGATAATCTCTGAGTTAAAGCCGTTTCCGGAAATCCTAGGCTATTTGGACGGGGACAAGAAAGTCTTTATAGTCGGCTGCAAGGGTTGTGCCCAGGTCTGCCAGACCGGCGATGAACCTCAAGTTCTGGAGATGAAGCAGAAACTGGAGGAGGAAGGCAAGACTATCACCGGCTATTGCGTTATTGATTTTCTCTGTGACAAAGCGCTGGTCAAGACCAGGCTGTTTCCGCATGAGGATGAGATAGATGCTGCCGATTCTCTGCTGGTGATGACCTGTGGCATCGGAGTCCAGGCTACTGCTGCCGTGGTAAACAAACTGGTTCATCCGGCGGCTAACACCATAAATGTCGGCGGTGCCAGTGGGGAATGGCGGGGCAGCGAGCGCTGCCGTGAATGTGGCGACTGCGTGCTGGACTTAACCGGCGGCATTTGCCCACTGACTGCCTGCACCAAATGGCTCATCAACGGGCCTTGCGGCGGCACTAAAAACGGCAAGTGCGAGGTTGAACCCGATGTACGCGATTGCGGCTGGCACTTAATCTACGAGAGGCTGAAAAAACTAGGTCGGCTGGATAAAATGCAAACCATGCCGATAGTCAAAAACTACGCCAAAATGCAGCCGCCAAAGCACTTGAGGTCCACAATAATGTGGGCACTGGAGCAGCAAGAGACAAAAGTTTAGCTATCCCCGAAGGAGGTAACCATACTATGAGTCTGCGTGAAAAACTTAAGAGCGGCAAGTTCGTGGTCTCCGCTGTAATCGTTCCGTCTAAAGGTTTGTTCTTCCTTGTGTT
>JACKQG010005274.1_pt1 | contig 14356 bp, 12 predicted proteins | sample 8237621 | NCBI WGS metagenome assembly JACKQG01 (sample SAMN15677084, study PRJNA649215) | marine metagenome | biome: marine; feature: Black Sea; material: saline water; isolation source: suspended particulate matter (SPM) from the Black Sea western gyre | collected 2013-06-09/2013-06-10 | depth...
TTAGAAGAAAAAGAAGATCAAGTTATTTTAACCATAAAGAATATTGGGATCAAAGAAATCCAGGAACTTCTGGTTGAAAGTATAATTTATGATGAGTCAAACAATTATAATCATCAGGATTCAAGAACTAATTTCAAATCAGACGAAGTTTTCAATACAACCATTACTTTACCAACAGTGCTTGGACAGTACGAACAAAATATTAATATCAGATTTGATGAAGCCAGTAAGAATATAACTAGACATTTCAAAGTGGGTGAAATTAATATTTTTGCGACCAGCTTTGACATACCAGATTTCAAATTTGGACAGATTAATTCAATTGAAGTCAATCTTTCAAGTAATTGGAATAAAAAAGTTACAGATGTGGACGTCGAAATAGATATTTACAAAGAAAATGATTTGGTTGAAACAATAATAGGAGAAGCACTAACAATTAAAGATTATAAACAAACAAATTTATTCTGGGAGACAGGCAATATTTCTATTGGTGAATACAAATTTGTTGTTAGAGTAACACACGAAGGAAAAACACTTTCCAGCAGGGATTATTTAATAACATTGGAAGAAGAAATAACTCAAGTTAAAAAACAATCTCTTATTCCTCAAGCAATAGTAATAATTATTGGTTTAATTATATTGTTTATACTAATTATATTTTTATTCGATAAAGAAAAGAAACAAAATAGAAAAATTTAAATAGTATGTACACTAAAAGCAACGTAGTGTATATGTGTGAGGTAAAAAATGACCGGTGATATATCTAAAAATACAATTATAGTTCTCGTGATTTTAACCGTTGTTATTTCTTTAATAGGTACTTGGGTCGTAATAGACGAAGTCAACAGTGTACAGACACCAGGAGCTGAAGGAGATAGCAACAAAGGAAGTGGAACAGGGCAAATTAAGCTCACAATCGATCAGCCACCAAATCCTATAGAAGTATCGGCTACTGGACAAGTGGTATTATCTAAAACCCAATAGGAGGCATAAAATAAAATGGAAGACACAAATAGAGCATTGGCACTTTTGCTAGTGGCCGCAATCATAGTTTCTCTAGGAGGAACAGTAGTAAGCTTAAACAAATTAGGACAACTTGGAGAGATGTCACTTACAGGATTCGCAACTTCTACAGAGGCAGGAAGAGTTAATTTAAGCGTTTCAGAAAACACAGTGCTTGATATCACATGGTCAACAATTGACTTTGGCAGCGGATATGTAGCCACTGGATGCGATAATTGTAGTATGGATACATTATCAACAGGAAACACTAACGCAGCATGTTGCCATAATGATTGGAACACAACTTCAGGTTACCAAGATGGATTCTGGATGGAAAATAAGGGAAACACAGTTGTTAATGTTCAACTAGTGTCTAACGCTTCAGCCGTAGACTTCATTGGAAATGGAGTTGGTGGCGAAACAAATGCCGTATTCAAATGGCGAATTTCAGATGATCTTGCGGGAGGAACTTGTGGAGGAGCATGCACAGGCGTAAACAATGATGATAACGCAGCTTCTTGTACAGAGAACAACACAGGCGCATGGTTTGATGTAGATACAGGAGTAGCCGCAGATGGTAGATATATATGCGGAGATGCATCAACATACCCTCTAAGTTATAACACTTCAAAGAATGAATTGGTTGTTGACTTCTGGGTTAGTATACCTGCAACTGCAACATCAGGACATAAAATTGTATCAATAACAGCACTGGGCACATCAGCATAAACCCAGTAATTTTTTTCTTTTTTTATAACAAAAACTCAGCAATAGCTCGCAATATTTAAAGTTGAATTTTCGGGATTAAATATATCTATAGATATCTTCAATAAAAAAATTTATATAGGCATAACTATAAGAATATTACATGAGAAAAATCATTCTAAGCATTATAATAATATTAATGCTTCTTACTCTAACAACCAGCGTATTTGCAATAAGACTCTCAAGCGACCCATTCAGACCTAATCCAAGATTATTTGAGCCAGGCATGGAAATAACAAAGGCATACGAAGTTGGCGATTATAGTTATGGAGCAAGACCATATCTTCAAGGAGACTTAGAAGAATACGCAGAAATTTATAACATCCAAGATTTTGGAACATATCAAACATTCGAAGTAAAACTAACACTTCCAGATCAACTTGATAGAGGAGGTATTCACACCTTATTTATCGGAGCAACTGAAGAAGCACCACCAACAGGAGTCATTTCTGGCCTATCTAATGTTCGAAAAACCATTATGATACTTGTTTTGTTCGAAGAAAAAACAGCCAAATTATATTCATTCTCAGCCAATAACTTAAACGAAAATCAAAAAACTAATTTTTCAATATATGTTGATAGCCTAACAAAACAACAAATAAACTCTTTATGGGTTGATGTAAACATATACAATTATAACAATGAAAGTGTAAAAACATTAAGAACCAATATTTTTGGTTTAGAATCCGCTGAGAAAAGAATGCTAGAATTAGAATTTGACTCAACAGGATTGTCTTCAGGGCAATACAGAGCAGTTGCAGAAGTATTTTCTGAAGGCATAAAATGGGAGGGAGATATAACTACTCTGCAGAGCAATTTCAATATTGGAACATTGAACGTTGATGTAATCAACACATCACAAAATTTTACTGCTGGACAAATAAATAAAATAGATATTGAAGTCATTAGCAAGTGGAATGGAAAAATAAAAAAGATGTTTGCAGACTTATTTGTCGATGAAGTACAACAAACATCAACTGCAGCACACACACTCAGTTCTTTTGAAGAGAAAACTCTGACAGGATACCTTGACCTCACTTATATCAAAAGCGGTGAACATGACCTAAAGTTAATTTTAAATTATGATGGTAAAAGCAAAGAATATGAATATAAAATATTTGTTCAAGGCAAAGCCCAAGAGGAGTCAAATGAAGCATCAGGCATGAAAATTAACAATATGACTATTATGATGTTCTTAGTTATCATTGTTTTAGTACTAGTAGTAATTATTCTAATCATTGGAAAAAAGAAAAAATGAAAACTAAAAACGCGATTATCTTATTAATATCAATAGCGCTCATAATAATTGCTGCAACAATAATATTTTACTCGTTTTACAAAGTTGTTGACGTAGTAAAAATCCCTTATTCTTTTGATATTCAAGACGGCATAGGCATCGTTGCAGACACAGATGCAGTTAAATTTGGCGGACTGAATCGAGGAGGAGGAGGTAAAAGATTCTTAAGATTTCACAACCAATATGACTTCCCAATCAAAATCAATATAAAGTTTAAAGGTGACAAACAGGAGTGGATAAGCGCTGATCCAAATGGATTCTATTTACAGCCTGATGAGAGAACAAACACTACACTTAACGCCAGAATCCCATTTGATGCAGAGTACGGCGAAAACTTTTCAGGCCAAGTAATAGTATATTATATGAGATAAAACACAATTTTTATATAGAAATAATTCTGAATATAAAGGTAAATGAAAAATAATTATCTTACAGTGCTAGCGGTGGTGCTCATAGTAACTATGATAGTGCAAAGCATTTTTCTAATAACAAAGATTCCTGATATCAAGAGCGAGCCTGTAATTGGCAAATTAGTGGATACCGGCATAGGAACAGTCAGTCTATGTTCAAATAGACCTCTCGTTAACTTTACAACTAGCTGTCCTGCTAGAATCCAGGAAAATATTCAAATTACCTGTCATTTCAATGTTACAGACCCAGAAAACAATACAATAAATTTTTCTAATAATGATGGAGGTTATGAAGGATTAATGTTTATGAACGGTAATGATATAACAATAAGAACCTATGGCAATGCAATAGGAGATTATACTCATTTATTGGGGAACTATACAATAGGAATATTTGTAAATGATAATAGTTTATGCACTAACAGTGAGTCAATATTTGCATATGATTTTGAAGTATATGATTACAACGAACCACCTTACTTAGTGCAACCTCTTCCAGAGAGAACAATTCCAACAGCTACAACTGTTATGTTGTACAGATTAAATGATTACTTTGTAGATCCTGAACATCAAGTTTTATCGTACAACTTTACAGGCGATGCTAGTATTGTCATAACAGTACTAAGTAGTAGCGATGTTCTAGCATACTCAACAAGCTGTGTTACCAAAACATATACATTCACTGCCAAAGATCCTTTTAACCTTACAGCAACCTCCAACGCAGCATCAGTAACAGTTGATTGTAATGAAGGACTTTTAGAAGGAGGAGACTCCCCTGAGACTACAGGAGGTGGAGGAGGAGGATCAAGTCCTGCTTCATGTATATCTGATTGGCATTGTTTACCATGGACAAGATGTGGAGAGGATGGAATAACAACAAAAACATGCAGGGACTCTAATGCTTGTCATCCAGATTACTTTGTTTATACAATTGAAGAAAACTGCAACTACGTTCCATTACCAGTTTGTGAAGAGTCATGGGAATGTACAGGATGGAGTGCATGTATTCCAGAAAACATTCAAACAAGACAATGTGAAGATATTAATAAATGCGATAACCCAGAAGAAACTCCTGTAAATACAATGGTGTGTGAGTATGAAACAACTTGTACAGATGGAATACAAAATCAGAACGAAACAGGTGTAGATTGTGGAGGACCGTGCCTTCCTTGTAGAAATATTGTAACACCAGGAGTAATTCGGGAAGAAAAAACAACTGTCTCAACATTGCTGTTTATGAGCATTTTAATAATATTAACCCTGCTAATAGCTTACAAGTATTTTCATAAACAAGTCAATGGCGCAGTTGTCAAAGTGCTGCTTAAAATCACAACTAAAGTACCCAAAATAATCATCATATCTGAGAAGGACAAAGACTATTTGCTTCAAAAAATATATTCCATTAAGATTAACCATAAAAATTTGAATAAACAATCAATGGAGTTAGCAGCTATTTGTAGAGAGTATTTCTCCAAAGCTCTTAATATTCCTTCCACTTTTGGCAAACCACAACTTGAGGAAGCCATAAGACAACAGAAGATAAAGGAACCTTTGAGCAGCATATTTATTTCTTTCTACGATAAAGTAAACATTATAGAAACTGGTAAAGAAAAAGTTCATCAAACAGATCTTATGACCATACTTGAAGAAGTAAAAGAAATTCTTCGTCAAACATCAGCTTTTAATAGATTAGATTTGAAAGGTGAAGTAAATGAGATGCAGATTAAGAAGAAAGATTTGTTAGCAGTAAAGATTCGAAAAGAAATTTATAACTCATACATTGCAATGCACTTTGACCAAATTGAAACTGTGAAAAGCAAATACTCAACAATCATAAATTTGTATGAAAAACTGAATGAAAACGATAAGGGTAATTTTTACAATGACCTGGCACGATTATTCAATGAGATAAAATATCTTTCTAGTATTAACAAATAATAGTACCATTCTATAAAAGAAAAAATTTATATAGTTAAATAATAAGTTATGTATGTAAACTAATTAAACTTACTAATATAACTTATTTTAAGAGATGACAAATATAAATATAGAGATTCCAGACGACATACACAAAGAAATAAAGCTAAAAGCTGTTCTAAAAGATTTAACTATAAAAGATTTCATAATAAAATCTCTCGAAAATAAATTTGTAAAGTAGAATGACAAATATTAATATAGAAATACCAAACAATCTGCACAAAAAGATTAAACTAGAGGCTGTAAAGAAAGACAGCACAATAAAAGCACTTATAATTCAAACACTAAAAGAAAGAGCAAAAAGATGAAACAAAAATATAGAATGGCAATAATTGTATTGATTATCGCAGTTGTAACACTGCTTTTAGTAGAATCAGTTACATTCTACGAACAAGTTTCTTTAGGAGATGAAAACAATTATCCGTTGAGTAAAATAAGAAAAAGCGGAGGAATAATTTGTCGATGGAATGCATCTTCTGACACAGCCAACACAACAATAATATGGTATAAAAATGGCGTACAGCAAGAGAATTCTACTTGGGCAGCGCCAAACTTAGAAGAAAGTGATGATATACTGCCAGGTCAATTATCCGAAGAAGATACATGGAATTGCACCATAATAATAATTAACAATTCAGGACATTCAATCATCTCATCTGCAAGCATATACATTGATTATGACCCAGCAGTTTATATTAATACAGGCAGCTATGTGCAGATAAATCAAACATTCGAGATATATGAGGATTCAAACTACAGTCTGATTTGGAACACAACAGCAAGTGATGCAATCTCATTCGATGTTTCAGCAGGATTATGTGATGGAAATGGAGTAACTGAAGGAACAGGCACCTGCGAACCAACTAGCTCACATTTAGGTACAAACACCAACACGTCTGGAAATTATCTGGTGTTTTTCGAATATGATTATGGAGATGTTGGATCTCCAACCACCCAAAAAAATAGAATTAATTTCACAATAATTCCAGTAAACGACGCACCAACATTCACAGTAGCAAATGAAACTATAAATGAAAGTACAACTTGGTTGGAAGTAATCTCCATTCTTGATGAAGAAGGTAATTTCCCAATAAATTTTACCGTAGAAGTACCATTATTTTGTAATTATAGTACAGGCATGAGCAATATTACTCTAAATTGTACTCCAAGTCCAGTCAATATAGGGAACTTCACTATAAATATTACAGCCACAGATAATCCTCCATTCAATGAAACATATACTTTGATTCCTGGCAATACAACTCACAATTTCACATTAACAGTCCTCAAAGTCAACCATGTGCCAAACATCACATATGTTAGTAACAACAACGCAAGTCAAAACCAAAACTACACTTTAATAATAAACGTGACGGATTTGTATGACAATAACACAATTAATATTACCATAACAAGCAATTGTGGTATAAACAATTCATGGGCAAGCCTCATAAACACCACAACAGTTACTTGGGATGGGGAAAACTTTACTTCTTATGGCAGGGGAATTTGGAATGGCACACTCAACAACTCGCAAGTGGCATGTAGAAATATCACTATTACCGCAACAGATGAGTTTGGCGCATCAAACAGCACCAATGTGTATCTAAATATATCAAACGTTAATGATCATCCATTCATAGAGCAGAATAGCACCAGTCCAAGCGATTTACTAAATAACTATAATATACAAAATTTAACAGGATATGCGTTAGCCACATTCGTATATCAAATCAACGCGACAGATCCTGACCTTTCAGTAACTTATAACTCACTGTATGATAATTTTAACGAAAGCTTAACTTATATTACTAATAGCACTTGGCTGAACAAGTTTTTAGGAAACAAAACTGGTTTAATAAATATCACAAATGTTAATTTGACGTTAGCAGTTGGAAATTATAGTTTTCTCATAAATGTAACAGATAATGGACTTGTAAGGTATAGCAATACAACAGTGATGAGCTTAGAAATTCTACCAAACGATCCACCAACATTTAACCAAACACTTAACTTCACATGCTTCGAATACGATGTCATTAATTATCCAACGAGCTGTAACATTAATCTGGATTCTTATGCATATGATCCAAATGAAGGGGCCGGAGATGATGTTGCAAACTTCTCTGATGATTCAGCAATATTCAATATAAACAATAATGGGTTACTACTATTCAACGCCAGTCAAACACTTGTAGGAATTCATAGTTTCAACGTAACAATCTTAGACACTAGAGGATCAAGCAATACAACACGCATGTATCTATACATTAACAACACAAACAACATACCAAATATAACACTTATAGATACAAGAATGCCTCCACTCGGACTATATCTCAATAGATCAAATAATAATATTATATCTATAACAGCGATTGATTTGGATGAGGACCTGAATGAAACAAACATTTCTAATAGAAGATATGGATATGAAAATTTGATATTCAACTGGTCAAGCAACAATGCATCCCTGAATGATTACATAAGTATAGATGACGCAAACAAAAATCTGATAATAAATACTACAAAAACAAATGCGAGTGGAGATACGCTAGGTCTCGGAGATTACACAATAAATGTGAGCGTCACAGATTACTACAATGAAACAGACAGTTACATATACAATTTCACAATTTACAATGTAACCGGACCTCCAGTCATAACACACATATACCCTTACGGAACGCCAAACGCAAATGAAACCATTTTTGACTGGTTAAATGTAACAAATACAGTTGGTATCACATATATCAATGTAAGCGAAAACACCACAATCTACTTTAACCAAACGACAACCGACGAAGATTATGATAATCTGTCTTTCAGATGGTTCTACGATGAAACAGAGATTTTTGAAAATTCTACGATAAACTACGAGTCATATGTAAACATGACTGCTTACAACCGTTCCTTGAATTTCAGCTTTGGATTTTTTGAAGCAGACAATGTTGATTATGAAATTCACAATTTAACTCTTGTAGTAATAGATGGATTTGATAGGTCATTGAATGACACATTCATATGGAACATTAATGTAACTAATCAAAACAGAAAACCAGTACTAAATGGGCCAATACCAAATATTACAGTAGAAGGAAGCCGAAACGTTGATAACAAAGATTTGTGGACTGCAAGTATGTCATATGGTTTCTACGATCCAGACTTTGATTATGATGGAAGTGGAATGATAGAATTAGGAGAAAGCAATTATTCACTAACATACAGCATACCAATAGGTGCTAAAGGAACTCTCTGTGAAGGGTATGCGACAGTCAATGTTACTGCACCATACTCATACATACTAGATGGTGGCACAAATTTATCAATTATGTATGGTCACGGAATAAAAGCAGTAGCAACATTGAATGGAACTTGCAACGTAACATTCACTGCTAGCGATGGAGAATTAACTGAAAATAGTAATGTAGTGTTCATAAACGCAACAGTCATTGGATCAGAAAGCCCAGATTTAACAGAGGTTACACAAAGAAGTGGTAGTAGAACAGTAACAGTAACAGAAACAGTAACACTACCATTCCCAGAAGAAATTGAGAAACCAATACCAATAAAGATCATCTTACCAGACATGGTTACAGTTTATGAGAATGATACTATCGACATACCACTCAGAGTCACAAATACATGGAATTACACTGTTTATGGAGTAAAGTTAGGTTATGAAATAAATAAATCATTAAACTATTCAATAAAATTTCAAAGAACAGATTTTTATCAGATAGAACCGGGAGAATTCCAAAAAACACTCATGACAGTATCCAATTATCGAGTTGGACAAATATATGAAATAACAATAACCGCCAATGTTACGGAACCAGCATATTTTGACAGCGCAAAAGTTTACTTGAATTCCATAGAGCAAAGCTCTACTGGTGCAAAAGTCAAGACATTAATAAAATTCGCCAGAGATTTATTGCACCAACATAAAGAATGTCAAGAACTAGGAGAGATATTAAGTGAAGCAGAGGAAAGTGCAGCAGATGGGTTGTACATAAAAGCTCTTGAGCAACTTAATTCCATAATAAATGGATGTAAATATCTGATAAGTCAAGAACAACAAAACATTGAAAGACCAAACAGATTAAGAAATATTCATATTCCTATAAATAAAGAATATTTTAACTATCTACTCGGATTAGGAATTGTTATTTTGATAGGTATGGGTATTTACTTTATTAGAAGGAAGGACTAATTCTAAGATTTCTTAATGGATTCATAAACAGTAATAATGGGCTCGTAGTAAATCACTTTCTCTTCAGAAGAAAGGCCTTCATAAATGGTCATTGCTTGTTTATACAAAGAAGATGCACCATCAATATCACTATTATAAAGACTATAATACACCTTTTCAATAAGACTGTTCAGTTCTATGTGATTAGCCATTACAGGAGTTAAAGATTGAAGGCTTAAAGGAGTTTTCTCCTTGACAACTTCTTTTACAACTAACTTCTTGGCGAAAAACCTTTTACTCCACTTTCTGAGCAAGATTTTTGCACCAGTTTCTTTTTTCTCATGCGAAGGAGTCAACAAGTAATCAACATAACTCCTAAACTCGTTAAGAAAAGACTTAAGTTCCTCATCAGAGTAATGAGCATGAGAATATTCAAACAAGAAAATATGATCTATAAACTTAAAAAAATCTGTGCGAATGTTGTAAGGAAGATAAATATTCTTTAATTCTTCAAAGAGTTCGTCCTTGGTAAACTCATAATTAAGCTTGAGATAATTCTTTAGAAAACCCTTCACAAGATAATAAACTTCTTCTTCAGAAATTAAACCTTTAGACATTAAGTATTTGACGTCTCTCAGAATATTACGTCTGATTACAACTTTAGATTGAATCTCACCTACTTCTCCCTCTCCCATAGACCTATAAGTAAGGCCTGAAATATTTAAAATATTCGTTTTTAAATTTACTCTTATTCAGTGGGTTAAAAAAGTTTTTATAGAACAGCATCAATATTAAATAAATATGGTCCATATTGGGAAAAAGAGAGTACATGAAAACAAAGAAATAGAGAAAGATATAAAACTATTAAACGAAAAAATAAAGCTTGCAAAACAAGAAGTCAGAAAGATACTTGTCGGGCAAGAATACGTCTTAAATTCGTTGTTTGAAGCATTGCTAGCAAACGGCCACGTATTAGTAGAAGGAATCCCAGGAACAGGAAAAACCTTACTTGTAAGAGCTATTTCAAAAGTTTCAGGAAGCCTATTCTCAAGAATACAATTTACACCAGACTTACTTCCAACAGATATATTAGGTATAACAACCTATGAAGAAGGTAAAGGATTCTACACGGTAAAAGGACCAATATTCTCGAATTTCTTATTAGCAGATGAGATAAACAGAGCACCACCAAAAGTACAGTCAGCTCTACTAGAAGGAATGCAAGAACGCCAAGTAACAATTGGAAAAGAGACTTTCAAATTACCATATCCATTCTTAGTAATGGCAACTCAGAACCCACTAGAACAATTAGGAACATATAAGTTGCCAGAAGCACAGGTTGACAGATTTTTATACAAAGTTATAGTTGAGTATCCAAAAACAGATGAAGAACTACTAATTCTAAATACTAATATTACAACTCAATCATTCGATGACTTCAAATTAATGCCAATACTCTCACCAAGCGAGATAATAACTGGACAAGAACTTGTAAAGAAAGTGTACTGCGACGAAAAAATTGAAAAATATATCATCAAACTCATAGATGCAACCAGACATCCGGAAAAGTATTCCATAGAAAATGGAAAATACATTGAATATGGTGCATCTCCAAGATCCAGCATAAGCTTATACATATCCTCAAAAGCACATGCACTTCTAAAAGGCAGATCGTATGTAACACAACAAGACGTAAAGGACATAGCTTTAAACGTCTTAAGGCACAGAGTACTGATAAACTTCGAAGGAGAGGCAGAAAGCGTAAAAGCAGAAGAAATTATAACTGAAATACTAAAAAAAGTGCCGATACTCTAAAATGGCCATAAAAGAGTTGAAACTAGACTTTCTAGGTAAAATAAAGAAGCCAGAATTTCAAGTAAGAAGAAGGATGCTCAGCAGAATATTAGAAGGTGAGCTAGCAGCGTCTTTCAAAGGAAAAGGTATAGAATTCACAGGCTATAGAAAATATGTGTATGGAGATGACGCCAGCCTGATAGATTGGCCTGCAACTCTAAGAGCAAAAGATACCTTAATAAGAGAATACGAGGAATACAGAAACTTTCAAATATTTGTACTATTTGATGTCAGTGATAGTATGTTATGCTCATCAACAGAACAACTAAAATGTGAGTATGCAGCAGAATTAGTTTTCTCAATAATATACTCTGTTGTTAACTCAGGAAACAAAATTGGATTAAGCATGTTCTCCAGCGAATTGGTAACACGAAAAACTCCGCAGAGTGGTACAAAGAATTATTATCATATACTACAAGATCTAATGAACCCAAATAATTACGGCGGAAAATTCAACTTGAAGAAATCATTGATGCAAACAAGAGCATTACTAGGAGAAAAAAGTTTGGTAATAATTGTGTCAGACTTTTTAGGATTAGAAGAAGGATGGGAACGATACATCCGAATGTTATCAAGGGATTTTGACATATTAGGAATAATGATTAGTGACCCAAGAGATAGAGAACTTCCTCCAGACACAGGACAATTTCTACTTGAAGATCCATATACAGGCGAAAGACTTCAGATTGATACTAAAGACTACGCAAAGTTATATGCGAAGAAAGCAAAAGAAGAAGAAGAGAACATAAGAATAAAATTTCAGACTGCAAAAGCAGGACTCATATCAGTATCAACAACAGAAGATTTCTTAAAGCCATTACTAAAATTTATGAGACTAAGAGCAAGACTTATGATGAAAACAAGAGGATAAAAATGATAGAAGTAACATTTCAAAGCCCAATATATTTATGGTTTATTCTAAGCATACCTCTACTGATAATTACACATTTCTACCTACTAAAACATTCTCGTAAAAAAGCTTTGAAGTTCGCAAACTTTGAAACAATAAAAAGAGTGACGGGAAAAAGATTAATTACGAAGAATTTAACAGTACTGGCCATAAGATCTGTTATAATATTTCTAGTTGTACTGGCTGTTTCAGGATCAACTCTTTGGTATGAGGGAACAAGCAACAAAAATGATTTTGTAATAGCCATAGACACAAGTGCATCTATGACTGCAGAAGATCTTAACCCAACAAGAATAGACGCTGCAAAAGAACATGCAAAAAGCTTTGCTGATTTATTAAAAACCGATACACGAATTGGATTAGTAACATTTGCAGGAATAACATTCATCAACCAAGTACCAACCACTAACAGAATGGAAATAAAAAATGCTATAGACAAAATAGAAATCATGAAATCTGGTGGCACAGATATACCTGGAGCAATTATTACCGCAACAAACTTATTAGCCGACTCAACAAAAGGCAAAACAATCATTTTAATAACGGACGGCAGTAACACAATGGGAACATTCTTAGAAGAATCAATCGAAGAAAGCATTGCATATGCACAAGACCACCATGTAATAATCCATGCCATAGGAACGGGAAGTGAAGCAGAAGAACCAATTGGGTACATACCGAAATATTATAATATAAGCGCAGTCTACAATGAGAATAACCTTATCAAAATCACCAATTTGACAGTCGGAAGATATTTTCATGCAGCAGACAACGAAAAATTGGTGGATGCATTCAAAGAATTATCATTGGATGCTGACAAAGCCATACTTCACATTGATCTCAGTTTCGGACTGATAATGATTATACTGTTACTATTATTCGTGGAGTGGGGACTTATAAACACAAAATTCAGGAGACAACCATGAGTGTATATCAAATCATCATAGCCATAATCTTGGCATACTTAATAGCACACACATGCAAAGCAATTCATAGTTATAAAGTCAGAGGAAGATTTGAATGGTCAATACTCCTGCAATATGGTGGAATGCCATCATCACATACAGCTACGACAGTTGCATTGACAACCGCATTACTAGTGGAAACAGGAATATCATACTTGTTTGTAATAGCAACATTATTCACAGTTATAGTCATGAGCGATGCAGTCAAAGTGAGAAAGAAAATTGGCGAAGAAGCAGAAGTCCTCAATCAAATCATAGAAGGAGAAAATATTGCTCACAAAAGACTCACAACAATGGTTGGTCACACACCACAACAAGTACTTGTCGGATTAGCACTTGGAGTGTTTTGCGGGCTAATTGTATACTTATTCTAAGAAAATTTTTTAAATGAACTTAGTTTTTCGTAAGCTACGCCTTCGCAATCAAAAATTGAACATTTTTGGGCGCAGGCTAAAAACACGCCTCCGTAGCATAGTAGCTATTGCGGCAGACTTGTAACAACCCTTATCAGGGTTAATCGAGCTGTACGACATTCGCTCGTTACACTCAATCGTACGATAAAGGTTTGTGAGAGATCTGCAGGTCGCGAGTGCAATTCTCGCCGGAGGCTTTTTTATTTATTCTTTCACATTTATATTAATAGATTTTAAGAAACTAATAATCTCTTTAGGGGTTCTTGTATCTCCCAGATTAAACTGTTTAACAAGACTCTCAGAATTTTTGTGAACAGTTCTTCCACCCGGAAAAGTGACTCCCCCTGTTCCAACATAGTCAATTAATGGAAACAACTTGTCTCTTTCTCGTTCTCTTCCACTAACCATAATAGAAATATTTGGCAGAGCAAGACGAATCTTTGCTGTTATTCTCTGCAATTCCTTTGAAGAAACCTTCGCTTGATTCAAAGTGGCAAGGGATATCATCGCATTTGCACCTTTATTCTGTAATGCTTTTGCATGTTTACAAAGTTCTTGTATTTCAAAATCA
>JACKQG010005275.1_pt1 | contig 14355 bp, 10 predicted proteins | sample 8237621 | NCBI WGS metagenome assembly JACKQG01 (sample SAMN15677084, study PRJNA649215) | marine metagenome | biome: marine; feature: Black Sea; material: saline water; isolation source: suspended particulate matter (SPM) from the Black Sea western gyre | collected 2013-06-09/2013-06-10 | depth...
ATGGTCGCTTCATGGAAAATCTTTTTTTAAACCGTGTGAACTCGTGTATAAGGGCTCGTAAAGAAAGAACAGAGGCTTTTATCACAAAAAACAACAGGTTTGCTTTACGATGGGCAATCGTTTGCTATGAAACAATTGCGGCATACGTCTGTTCTTTCTAACGGATCCCTAATACACTCAAACAGCACACGCTTTAAAAAAAGATCATCCATTCCGCTGACAGATAATACTCTATAATAAAAACACATCTACCCTTCAAATAATTTGTGTCTTAGTGTCTTAGTGTCTTTGTGGCAAACATTTTTTTATTCCTAGCTGTAAAGATCAGGTTGAGCAGTTTCATCCGAAAATTAAAACCGGAAATTTCCAAAAGACGGTTCGCCGATCGGTTTCAGCAGGCTGACTTCAAAACCCATGGCCAGCCAGTTGCGGATTTCGGAAAATTTAAGAACGCGGTCATTCCAAAGACGGGCTCCGCAGTATAACGGATTGGTTTCGGCGTCGTATTTTTTAATCATCTCCTGACTGAAAGCATTTTTTTCCTCCGCGGTCATGGGATTCTGCTGAGCCGAACGCTTGCGTTCCTCAATGGAAAGCAGAACACCCGCCGCACTCCTCCCGCTCATTACAGAAGTTCGGGCTCTCATGGTAGAGAAAAGAAGATGTGGACGGTACGCCCGGCCGCACATCCCGTAATTGGCGGCCCCGTTATCCGGTCCGATTACAATCTGTATCCGGGGCACCTGAGCGCAGGAAACCGCCCTGACCATATCCGCTCCGTATTTACCGATGCCCATATGTTCGGACTCAGATCCTATCATATAGCCGGGGGAACTCTGGACAAACAAGAGCGGAATTTTTTCCTGGCTGCAGCGTATGATCCATTCGGTAGCCTTGCGGGCCGCTTCCGCAAAAATGATGCCGACGCCGTTTGCCGCCACCGTACCTATGGTCAGACCTTTAATGCGCAGTTTACCGGTAACGATGTTGCTTCCCCTGCCCGGAGCATAATTCTTTTTATATTCGCTGAAAACACTATCATCTGCAATCGCTGCCAGAAAGGCGCGAACATCGATGCCCTGTTGAACGGATGCCGACATGTTTTCGTAAAGAGCTTCTGTGGAAACCTGCGGCGGAACTTCGGCATAGCGGTGCAGGTGCATTTTTTGGGGCGGTTCAAGCATGAGTATCTCTTTTATCCTGGCGATGGCTTCATCCTGATCGGTGCAGAAATGATCGGCTCCGCCGGAAATTTGAGTGTGGACCTCGGCACCTCCCAACTCCTCAGCAGTGATGATTTCTCCGGTGGCCATTTTTACCAAAGGCGGTCCGCCCAGAAAAGAGTAGGCCAGCTTATCAATCATGACCGACTCGCAGGCCATAAAGACGATGTAGGCTCCTCCGGCCGTATTGCCGCCGGTGCTTAAGGTTATCTGTTTGAGTCCCATGGCGGACATCCGTGCCATGTTGAAAAACATGGATCCAAAGTGTTGATCATCAGGGAAGACTTCGGCCTGCATGGGCAGGAAGACACCACCGGAATCGGCAATATAGACGCAATTCAGCCCACATTGTTCGGCGATGGCCTGGGCCCTCATGTGCTTCTTCAGGGTAATGGGGAAATAGGTTCCGGCTTTTACCCGGCTGTCGTTGGCAACAATCATGGTCCAGTTTCCGTGAATCTTCCCCAATCCAGTCACCAGACCGCCGCAGGGCACGTCCATGACTTGAGGATAATCCATGCCGAAACCTGCAATCCGGCTGAGTTCATAGAACTCGGTTTCCGGATCGATCAGCTGCTGGATCAGTTCTCTTACCGGGCGTTTGCCCTGCTTGCGCAGTTTGTCCACCGCCTTTTGGCCCCCCGGCCATACGGCCAGCTGGACACGTTCATCGAGTTTCTTTTCCTCGTTTTCCCAGAACAATCGATTTTCGGCCCTTTGATCCGTCATAGTCAACCTCTGATAGGCAATGTCAAATTAAAAATATTGGAAGTTCCATTTTCCTTATATATCCAGCATCCAGTATCCAGCATCCAGTATCCAGCCTCACTTCCCCTTATATACCGGTTTGCGTTTTTCCTGAAAAGCAGCCAGGCCTTCGAGGCGGTCTTCAGTGGGGACGGTTACCCAGTAAGCCTTCGATTCGATGTCGAGGCCGGTGTGAAGATCTGTCTCAAGTCCGTAATTTATGGCGTACTTGGCCTGCTCAATGGCGATGGGACCGGTTTCACATATCATGGCGGCCATTTCTCGGCATGCGTCCATGAGGGCCTCTGGTTCGCAAACTTGATTTACAAGGCCGATCTGCAGTGCTTCATGTGCGTCCACACGGCGTCCGGTAAAAATCAGTTCTTTTGCTTTTCCGCGCCCAACGAGCCGTGGAAGCCTCTGGGTTCCACCGGCGCCGGGAATGATGGCCAGACGGGTTTCGGTCAGGCCCATGGTAGCATTTGCGGCAGCGATGCGGATATCACAAGCCAGAGCAAGTTCTGTTCCGCCACCCAGCGCGATGCCGTTGACGGCTGCAATCACCGGCTTGTTCAAAGATTCGATGGCTGTAAAAAGGTTTCGGATAGTGAATATAAAATCCTTGACCTGGGTCTCATTCATGGTTGTGCGTTCCTTTAGATCGGCGCCGGCACAGAAAGCTTTTTGTCCGGAACCGGTGATGATGACCACCCGAATGCCGGCTTTAAATTGCAGCGCTTCGATTTGCTCTTCAAGGGCATGCAGCAGGGCAAAGTTAAAGGAATTCATCACCTCCGGACGGTTCAGTGTCAGCACGGCGACACCCTCTTTTTCTTCTACCAAAAGAATTTGGTCGTTCATATTTGCCTCTTTACGAAGGTTTTTAGGCTTTAAGCATTTTCAAATCAAATTCTTGTAAGCGTTCATAGGTTCAGAGTTCCCCGTTCAGGGTTACCTTAAACCTTTGAACCTCTGAACCCTGAACCTCTGAACCCCTGAACGGTTACAAATTGATAATCTTCAAGCGCCTATCGACAACGATCAGTTTCAACAGCCGATATAGCGTGATATTACAATGCGCTGAACCTCGGAGGTCCCTTCGCCGATGTCCAGAAGTTTCTGATCGCGGTAGAATCTCTCCACGTGGTATTCCTTCATCAAACCGTATCCGCCGTGGATCTGAACGGCATGATTCACCACCCGGCCCATAACTTCCGAGCCGTAGAGTTTTGCCATGGCCGCTTCTTTTCCGAAGGGTCTATTCTGATCCCTCAGCCAGCAAGCTTTGTAGAGAAGGTTGCGGGCGCACTCGATTTCAACGGCACAATCGGCCAGCTTAAAAGCGATGGCCTGGAATTTGCTGATGGGTTGTCCAAACTGTATCCTGTTTTTAGCATATTTCAGGGCGGCCTCATAAGCTCCCTGGGCTCCGCCAACTCCCATGGCGGCGATGGAAAGCCTGCCGCCGTCAAGGGTGGTGAGCATCTGGCGAAACCCGTCCCCTTTTTGGCCAAGGATGTTTTCCCGCGGAATTCTAACATCATCGAAATAGAGCTCAGCGGTATCCGAGGCTCGCCACATCAGCTTTTTGTGCATGGGAACGGCCTTAAAGCCGGGCATTCCATGCTCAACAAGAAAACAGGTGTATTCCGGCTTTCCTTTGGCAAGGGTCCCGGTAACTGCCTGAACCGTGACTCCCAGGGAAAGTTCACAGGCCGCATTGGTTATGAAGATCTTCGATCCGTTCAGCACCCAGCCGTCACCATCAGGGACAGCGGTGGTCTTACTCCCGCCGGCATCGCTGCCGGCGGTGGGTTCTGTTAGACCGAAGCCCCAGAGCGCCTTTCCGGCACAAAGCTTGGGAAGATATTTTTGTTTCTGCTCTTCGGTGCCGAAATAGTATATGGGACCGATGCCCAATGAATTTCCGGCTGCAATAGTTGCGGCCTGGGAACCGTCCACTCTGGCAATCTCCTCAACGGCAATGATGTAAGACAGATAATCCATGCCCTGGCCTTCATAATTGTCGGAAACAAACATACCGAAAAGGCCGATTTCTCCCATTTTTTCGGTAAGCTGCGGAGAGAACTCCTCGTTCTCATCAAGTTCGAGAGCTACGGGGGCTATTTCGCTCTGGGCAAATTTTCGCACCTCTTTGCGAATCATTTCCTGTTCTTTTGTCAAATCGAAATCCAAGGCAATTCTCCTTAAATATTAAATCGCTGTGCGATTTAATATAAACAAGATAATGTTTGAAAGATAGCATATCATATTTAGACTGAATTTCTAACTGAGAATTTATCAGATTTTAAAGTACTGACGTGCTTTTGACGAAAATTATAGCCGCTCGCTATGCATGTGGCCGTTAGCCTTGCCTGATTGAGCGAGCGCTCGGTCATAAATGTTTGATTGTTACTCGCCCCGGACGTTATTGTCAATAAATAAAATTGTATTGCAATTTAATGCAATTTCCGCAAGTCCGGTTAGGGCGAGATCTTCGCTATGCTGCGACAAGCTTGCGGGATCTTATAATCGGATTGTTCATTGGAATCGCGAAACAATTGTATAGCTTGACAAGGAAAACCCAAATATGCTAACAAAATTGAACGAGCGCTCAATCAGAATTGAGTGTTCGTAAAAAAAATTGAGGTTTCTTTATTGAGAAAACCTGCAGGGGCCAATGATGGTATCTTTCGACAGAACAAAAGATATACTGACTCAGATTAAAAATCCCGAGCTTGTCAAACGGCGACATCGTCAGATTGTTGATGCTGCGGTTCAACTCTTTATCGAACATGGATTCCACAAGACCACGACTCGACAGATCGCCGCGGCCACAGGATTTTCCATAGGCTCATTGTATGAATATATCTCTTCAAAAGAGGACATCCTCTATCTGGTTTGCGATGCAATTCATGCCGAGGTTGAGCGGGGTGTCTCGGAAGCCATGGCCCGCGCTGCCGGCGGTCGCAACTCACTGGGAGAAGTGATCCGGGAGTATTTTTTGGTCTGTCACCGCATGAGCGATCATATTCTGCTGATCTATCAGGAAACCCAATCTTTGCCGCCTCAATGGCGTAAAAAAGTCCTTGAAAACGAGGTCCGTATCACTGGAATTTTTGTGGAAGTTATGGCGCATCTGATTTCAACCGGCGATTTGCCTCAACTGAGTGACCGCGCTATGGAACTTATCGCCCATAACATTTCCGTTTTAGGACATATGTGGACCTTTAGGAGCTGGTTTCTGGCACGCCACTACAGCATCGATGATTATATTGAACTGCAAACCAGATTTATTCTGGGGCTGTCCGAGTAGGGCGGGTTACGGGTTGCGGGTTGCGAGTTACGAGTTGCGGGAGTTTTTTTTGCTCGTTACTCGTTGCTGGATTCTGGTTTTTCGATACTGAATACTGATCACTGGTTACCGATCACTGGTCACTGATCATTTGTCATTGGATAAATGATTTACTGGTCACCGATCACTGATCACTGACTACCGATCACTGATCACTGGAGACAGGATGCCGGAATCCAAAATCCGCGATCCAAAATAAAGAATCAAGAATAGGGGGGGGCATGAGTGTTAAAACTGAAGCATACAAGCCCGAACATAATATCCGCGTCGTTACGGCCACATCCCTTTTTGACGGGCATGACGCCGCCATAAATATCATGCGCCGAATCCTACAGGACACTGGTGTGGAGGTTATCCATCTCGGCCATAACCGCTCGGTCCGGGAAATCGTTGACGCCGCTATCCAGGAGGACGTGCAGGGAGTGGCCATATCGAGCTACCAGGGCGGGCATGTTGAATTTTTCAAATACGTTGTGGATCTTTTGAAAGAAGCCGGCGGCTCCCATATCAAGGTTTTCGGCGGTGGCGGCGGGGTTATCGTGTTAGAGGAGATCAGAGAACTGCAAGCCTACGGTGTAACCAAGATATATTCCCCCGAAGACGGTGCCAGAATGGGCCTGCAAGGCATGATCAAGCATATGGTTCAACATTTGGATTTTTCAACTGTTCGGATGGATGATTTTAACTTCGACAAACTTACTCCGGACAACAAATATTTGGTTGCCAACCTTATTACAGCCGTTGAACAAGCCCAGGCCCGGGAAAATGGGCATCTTGCCCGCCTCAGATCCGAACTTAACAAAAGGATTGGAGACCGCAAAATCCCGGTGATAGGCATAACCGGTACCGGCGGAGCCGGCAAATCGTCTGTGACCGACGAGCTGATTTTGCGAATTCTTCACGATATCAAAGATATTAACCTGGCAGTTATCAGCTGTGATCCTTCGCGGCGCAAAACCGGAGGAGCGCTATTGGGTGACAGAATACGTATGAATGCCATCGACAATCCCAGTGTGTACATGCGCAGCCTGGCGACCCGCGGTTCACAGACGGAAATCCCCCTTGTGTTGGCGGAAGCCATTGATGTGGTTAAAGCGGCCGGCTTTGACCTTATTATTGCCGAAACCGCGGGTATCGGACAGGGTGATTCCAGCATTATCGACCTGGTGGATGTGGCGATCTACGTAATGACCAGCGAGTTCGGCGCCGCTTCCCAGCTCGAAAAGATCGACATGCTCGATTTTGCCGATCTGATAGTCGTCAACAAGTATGAAAAACTAGGAGGCGAAGATGCTGTGCGGGATGTCCGCAAGCAGGTGCAGCGCAACCGCAAAGCCTGGGATCGCTTGCCCGCTGAGATGCCCGTTTTTGGAACCATTGCCTCCAAATTCAATGACGACGGCGTTACCGCCCTGTATCACGCTGCCCTGGATGTATTAGCGGAAAAATGCGGAGTTGTTTTAGAATCAAGCTTACCAAGAACCAGCGTGCGTTCTTCCACATCCAAAACCATCATTGTCCCGCCGCTGCGCGTTCGTTACCTTGCGGAAATTGCAGAAACGATCAGGGAATATCATCACTGTACCAAATCGCAGGCGGAGACTGTCCGCAAAATCTGGCATTTGCAAGAAACCGCTAAAGCCGTCAGCGGTGATGATCATGAGGGAGATGCCTCCGATCTTTTGGTCCGGCTTAAAGCAGAGATCCAAAAAAACGAAATTTTATTGGAGCAGGAGACAACACACCTTCTTGATGAATGGGAAACGATTAAAAAGATTTACAGCCAGGGCGAACTTGTCTACCGGGTTCGCAATCGGGAAATTAAGGTACCGCTGAATTTTAAATCCCTGTCGAATACTAAAATTCCCAAGATCGCGCTTCCCAAGTTTAAGGATCCCGGGGAAATCTACACCTGGATGCGCAAAGAAAATGTACCGGGGCGCTTTCCGTTTACCGCCGGTGTTTTTCCTTTAAAACGAGTTGATGAAGATCCGACCCGCATGTTTGCCGGTGAAGGCGACCCGGCCAGAACCAACAGCAGATTCAAACTGCTGTCGGAAAACTATGAAGCCAAACGTCTGTCAACGGCCTTTGATTCTGTAACCTTGTACGGCTACGACCCTGACAGACGTCCTGACATTTATGGCAAAGTGGGCACCTCCGGTGTCAGTATTTGCACCCTGGACGACGTTAAGGTTCTGTATGACGGCTTTGAACTGTGTGCGCCCAACACATCTGTTTCCATGACTATCAACGGCCCGGCACCCATTATTCTGGCCATGTTTTTAAACACCGCCATTGACCAGCAGGTGGATGCTTTCAAAGCCGAAAACGGGTGCGAGCCAAGCGCAAAGGAGTACGGCGACATTCGCAGCAAAACCCTGGCTAATGTGCGCGGTACCGTCCAGGCCGATATTTTGAAAGAAGACCAGGGGCAAAACACCTGTATTTTTTCCATCGAATTTGCTCTGAAAATGATGGGTGACATCCAGGAGTATTTCATTGAAAACAATATCCGTAACTTCTATTCGGTCTCCATCTCGGGATACCACATAGCAGAAGCCGGTGCCAACCCGATCACCCAGCTGGCTCTCACCCTGGCCAACGGATTTACCTATGTGGAATATTACCTGTCACGGGGGATGTCTATTGACAGCTTTGCACCCAGTCTCTCCTTTTTCTTTTCCAACGGTATGGACCCCGAATATACGGTCATCGGCAGGGTTGCCAGACGCATCTGGGCCATTGCTTTAAAACAAAAATACAAAGGTTCCGAGCGCAGCCAAATGCTGAAATATCACATCCAGACATCAGGGCGCTCTTTGCACAGCCAGGACATCCAGTTCAATGACATCCGTACCACACTGCAGGCCCTTTGTGCCATATATGACAACTGTAACAGCCTGCACACTAACGCTTTTGATGAGGCTATTACCACCCCGAGCCATGAGTCGGTACGGCGAGCCCTGGCGATTCAGCTGATCATTAACCGCGAGTGGGGTTTGGCCGGGAATGAAAACATGTATCAGGGAAGTTTTGTGATCGAAGAGTTGACCCGGCTGGTGGAAGAAGCGGTTTTAATGGAGTTCGACCGGATTACCGAGCGCGGTGGTGTTCTGGGTGCCATGGAAACCGGCTATCAGCGCAGTAAAATTCAAGAGGAATCGATCTTTTATGAAAACTTGAAGCATTCCGGAGAGTTGCCCATCGTCGGCGTTAACACCTTCCGTGATCCGGATGCCAACCTGGAGGAGTTGGCTGAATGTGTTGAACTTACCCGAGCGACTGAAGCCGAAAAAAAGTCGCAGTTGGCGCGCCTTGAAGCTTTCAAAGAGCGCCATGAGAAGACGGCCCCTGCGGCCCTGCAGCGTCTCCAGGAGACTGCCCTGTCCGGAAGCAACATATTTGCCGAACTTATGGAAGCCGTCAAGGTGTGCTCTCTCGGCCAGATTACCCGGGCGCTGTATGATGTGGGGGGGCAGTATCGACGTAACATGTAAATATTTTCAGCTCATAAATGGTTATTTTCCCGATGAGCGGCGTTCTCCGCGGGTTTCCACCCTCGACGTACTAAAAGTACGCCTCAGGCGAAAACCCTTGCTTGTCCCGCCATAGCCCTTTTTTAAGGGCGACGGCGGATGCGGCCCCCGCTAAAATGAAGCGGGATTTCGCATCTAGTTTATATATTAAGGAGCTCAACTTGCTCATCGAACCCTGATTTTAAATTTGGCCCTCATTTATGAACTGAAAATTTGCTGTTTAATTTATAGATTTAAAAACAAAGGGAGAGTAACAATGAAAGAAGCAGTTATAGTAAGTGCGGTGCGAACGCCGTTGGGCAACTTTAACGGCTCATTGAGCGGCATCGGGGCAACCAAGCTGGGCGCCGTTGTGATTGAAGCGGCCGTTCAAAGGGCAGGCATCGAAAAGGAAGCGGTGAATGAAGTCATCATGGGGATGGTGCTTCCGTGCGGCTACGGCCAGAACCCGGCCAGGCAGGCCGCATTGATGGCTGATATGCCCTGGGCCGTGGAATGCATTACGGTCAATAAAGTTTGTGGTTCGGCCTTAAAATCAGTGATGCTCGCCGCCCAGGCCATCCAGGTCGGTGACGCCGACGTTGTGGTTGCCGGCGGCATGGAAAATATGAGCATGGCGCCCTATTACTTAGAGAAGGCGCGGTTTGGATATCGCATGGGACCGGGCAAGCTTGAGGATCACATGGTGCATGACGGGCTTTGGGATATTGTCAACGATTTTCATATGGGTATGTCCAATGAGCTTTGCAGCGAAAGATATAATGTCAGCCGTAAAGATCAGGATCAATTTGCCGCCGAGTCCTACCGCCGGACCCTTGAGGCCATCCGCGCGGGACGCTTCAAAGATGAGATCGTGCCGGTCCAAATCCCCCAGCGGAAAGGTGATCTAGTTTTGTTCAGTGAAGATGAGTGCCCCCAGGAAACCGGCTATGACGTTTTGTCAAAAATGAGGCCCGCTTTTAAAAAGGACGGCGTCGGCACCGCCGGCAACGCTTCCATCATCAGTGACGGTGCGGCGGCGGTGGTCGTCATGTCAAAAGAGAAAGCCGTTGAAATGGGGTGCCGCATCATGGCCACCATCGGAGCCCAGGCCTCCTACGGTATGGATGCAAAATATCTTCTGGTAGCTCCGATCTGGGCCATCCCCAAATGCCTTGAAAAAGAAGGCATCAATTTGGATGACATCGATCTATTTGAAATCAACGAGGCCTTCAGCGGCTCCACGACGGCGGTATTAAAAGAACTTGAACTGGACCCTGCCAAGGTGAACGTAAACGGCGGCAGTGTGGCCCTGGGGCACCCCATCGGGGCCAGCGGCTGCCGGTTACTTGTCACTCTTTTATATGAAATGATCAGGCAGGATAAAAAAACCGGGATAACTTCCCTGTGTCTCGGCGGCGGTGAAGGGGTCTCACTTCTTGTCAAAAGATGAACATTGAACATCGAACGTCCAACATCGAATGATGAATAAAAAAACCAATGTTGAACAGCGAATGGTGATTGAAAGGAAAAGGTGAACAATGAAAGATGAACATTGAAGATTATTTAGCGGAAAAGGTTATGTATGGGCTTTTTTCGATTATAAAATAATTTGAGGAGCGGAGCGACATCATTATTCGATGTTCAACGTTGGACGTTCGATGTTCGATGTTCAGCCTGTCTGCTTGCGGGGGCGTAGCGTAGCGAAGACCCGTGTGGGTCTGCGGCTGTTAATTGAAAATTAGGGAGAGGGATATGGAAATAAAAACATTTGGTGTTGTCGGCGCCGGGCAGATGGGTAACGGCATTGCCCAGATTGCTGCTGCAAGCGGCCTGGATGTGATCATGAGCGATATCAAGACCGAGTTTGTACAACGCGGTTTGGAAACCATAACAAAGATTTTAAAGCGCGGTGTTGACAAGGGCAAGCTGACCGGCAAGGAGCTGGATGAGATTCTGGGACGCATCAGAACCACCGTGGATCTGAAGGATATGGCGTCAGCCGACTTTGTGGTTGAGGCTGCCACCGAGAATGAAACCGTAAAGTTTCAGATTTTTAAAGATCTGGATGAGATCTGTGGATCCGAGGTGATTCTGGCCACCAACACGTCTTCGATTCCCATCGGACGCATTGCTTCCCAAACCAAGCGGCCTGAAAAAGTTATCGGGATGCATTTCATGAACCCGGTACCGGTGATGAAGCTGGTTGAAGTGATTCGCGGGCTGGCAACCTCGGAAGAAACCTTTAAAACAACCTGGGATCTAACCGTAAAATTCGGCAAAACCCCGGCTGAGGCCGGCGATTATCCCGGCTTTATCGCCAACAGGATTTTAATGCCCATGATCAACGAGGCCATTTACTGTTTGTATCACGGTGTGGGTACCCGGGAAGACATCGATACGGTAATGAAATTAGGAATGAATCATCCCATGGGCCCTTTGGCTCTGGCAGATCTTATCGGACTGGACACCTGCCTGGCCATCATGGATACCCTCGTTGATGGATTTAAAGATTCCAAGTACCGCCCCTGTCCGCTGCTGCGCAGATATGTGGAGACGGGCCGGCTGGGCAGAAAGACCAAGCGCGGTTTTTACGAATATTAACAAGGAGGAATTATGGCGAAAAAGAGAGCCGGCGCTCTTGTCCCGGTGGGCAAGAAAATCAAAAAAGAGCGGGTCAGAAAAAAAATGACCCTCGACAGGGTTGCCAATGAAACCGGTTTGTCTATCGATTACCTCAAAAAGATAGAAGCCGGCAAAGAGATCCCCCCTGTCGGCACCCTCCTGCAGATATCAAGGGCTTTAGAAATCGATTCGGGTTTTTTTCTCAGGGAAGAGGAGACGCGTTTAAAGAGCCGCATACGAGCCTATACCAAACGTACCGACAACTATGCTTATACCACCATGACGCCGGGTGCGGAGAACAAGCATTTGAAGGCGTTCAAGGTTGAGATTGACGCCATGCAGGATCACAAGGGCGTCGGATACCAGCATGAAGGTGAAGAGTTCATCTATGTGCTGTCGGGTAAGATCGAAGTACTTGTAGGAGACCACGGAAATAAACTGGAGACAGGTGATTCCCTGCACTTCAACTCGGGGATACGGCATCAGTTAAAAAATACCGGCAAAGAAAAAGCGGAGCTTATCGTTGTCGTTTACGGACCGTGATCAGTGGTCAGGGATCAGGTGCCAGGGAACAGGGGTCAGGGATCAGGGGCAGGGAAAAGTAAATAGTGATCAGTGATCGGTGATCAGTAAGCAGTAGCCCGTAACCCAAAATCCGTAACCCGTTAAAGGGAGAATTATATGACAGTGAATCTTACCGATGAACAGATCATGATTCAGACCATGGCCAGGGAATTTTCAAGGAAAGTTGTGGCCCTTACCGCTGCAGAACGCGATAAGAACAAAGAGTTTCCGGCTGAAAACCTGAAAAAAATGGCTGAATTGGGCCTGATGGGCATGATGATCCCCTTGGAGTACGAAGGCAGTGGTGCCGACACCGTCAGCTATGTGCTGGCTCTTTCCGAAATTGCCTACTCCTGCGCCTCAACTGCTGTTGTCATGTCCGTTCATAATTCCATCGTTTGCGAGAGCATATATCGATTGGGGACCGAACTACAGAAGGAGAAATATTTAAAAACGCTGGCCAGAGGGGATATTATAGGTGCCTTTGCCATGACCGAACCCCATGCGGGCTCCGATCCCGTCATGCAATCGACTTCGGCCGTCCGGGATGGTGACAGCTATATATTGAACGGTACCAAGCGGTTTACAACTTCGGGCAGCAATGCCGGGTTGACCATCGTCACGGCCGTCACGGATGAGAACAAGCGTCATCACGGCATCAGCGCGTTTCTGGTTGAAAAGGATACGCCGGGACTTAGTGCCGGGAACCCAGAAGACAAAATGGGGCTGTGTGCTTCTGATACAACCGATCTTTTCTTAAACGATTGCCGGGTGCCTGCTGAAAACTTGCTTGCCGGTGAAGGCGACGGATTTAAGGTTGCCATGAAAGCGCTGGACGGCGGACGTATCGGAATTGCGGCGCAGTCGATCGGTGTTGCCCAGGCAGCCTTTGACGCCGCCGTAAAATACGCCAAAACAAGAGAGCAGTTCGGTCAGATGATCTCCAAGTTCCAGGGTCTGCGCTGGATGATTGCGGATATGGCTACCGAAATAGAGGCGGCCCGGCAACTTACCCTTTCGGCGGCCGCAATGAAAGACAAGGGCGTAAACCATACGGCCCAGGCTTCAATGGCCAAGCTTTTTGCCTCGGAAATGGTGAATCGAATCACTGCAAAGGCACTGCAGATGCACGGCGGCTATGGATTTATCAAGGATTATCCGGTAGAGCGCTTTTACCGGGACGCCCGGGTCTTTACGATTTACGAGGGGACTTCGGAGATACAGCGGATAGTCATATCCAACCATATCTTGAAGGACAAGCGTCGTTAGTGATCTGTTCTTAAGGTTACTTGCCGACCGTCTGTTAGGTTGGTGAAGGCTCCGGAAATGGCAAAGTCCTGCTTTGTACAGGCACTTAAAAATAAATGTTGCCTCCTTTTTAAATGGGTTGATAAAAAACGCGAAATTGCGTTTGGACAAATTATATGATATCAAAAAGATAACGGTAATTGTTTTATGGTCTCAGATATTTACCGGGGATTGGCCATCTGGATTTATGTTCTTCGTATTTAACTCTAATCGCCAAGAAAAAAACTATATAATCACCGGCGCTAAACCTATCAAAAATGTAGGATAAACCGTGCGGTTCGAATGGGATCCGAAAAAATCAAAGCGAAACTTGGAAAAGCACGGTGTGTCTTTTGAGGAAGCGGTAACCGTGTTCTATGATCCGCTGTCGGCTACTTTTGATGACCCAGATCACTCGGTCGGCGAGTACCGCTATATAACCATTGGCTTATCTTCTCGCGACCGCTTACTTTTCACTGCACACGCAGAGAGGGGAGAAAGTATACGTATCATCAGCGTGCGGCCTGCAACTGCGCATGAGAGGAAGAGACATGAAGGATAAACGCAAAAAAAGCCAGGATGAGTTACGTCCAGAGTACAATTTTGACTATTCAAAGGCTGTTCGAGGAAAATATTACAAGAAACTGATGGAAGAAGGGTCTAACGTTGTTGTTCTTGAGCCGGATGTTGCTAAAGCTTTCCATGATTCAGCTTCGGTAAATGAGGCGTTGAGGTCACTTCTAGACCTAACTCGTTCTACGCAGCGCCTAACACGTCGCTCAGGCGTACGCTCGTAACCTCTCGCCGCCAAGTTTTTTTATCCTTGATAGCAATACTTGGTCATCTCTCTGAAACCACAAGATGAATGTGATACGATTAGCATACCGGATATTGCTCAAAATTCTCAGATAGTTACCGAACTTGGCAAGGTATCTGGTATACCTAGTCGGGCACACCACGATCACCTGAATAAAAAATATCGCTTGGTATGATCCTATCGATTTTGAATTTGAATCAAGCATTTGTTGTCTTTTCT
>JACKQG010000876.1_pt1 | contig 14354 bp, 12 predicted proteins | sample 8237621 | NCBI WGS metagenome assembly JACKQG01 (sample SAMN15677084, study PRJNA649215) | marine metagenome | biome: marine; feature: Black Sea; material: saline water; isolation source: suspended particulate matter (SPM) from the Black Sea western gyre | collected 2013-06-09/2013-06-10 | depth...
ACAATGATAACGATAAAGTAGTTGGAACTCCATTTATTGATGGAATGGCTATTGACGCTAAAATTGAAGAACATGGAAGAGATCGTAAGATTATTGTTTTCAAATTTAAACGTCGTAAAGGTTACCAAAAGAAAAATGGACATCGTCAACGATATTCAGTATTAACAATTGGTAAACTTGGTGCTAAGAAAAAAGCCGCCGCAAAGAAAAAGGCTGCGCCTAAAAAAGATGCACCAAAGGCTAAAGCAAGCACTGCTTCAAAAGCCAAAAAGACTACAACAAAGAAAGAGGACTAGACCATGGCACATAAGAAAGGTGTTGGATCTTCAAAAAATGGTAGAGATAGTAATCCGAATATGCTTGGTGCGAAACGCGCCGATGGACAAACTGTAACTGCTGGTTCAATTTTAGTTCGTCAACGTGGTACACGAATTAAACCTGGACGAAATGTTGGTTTAGGAAAAGATGATACTCTTTTTGCTAAAATAGACGGAGTGGTTCAATTCGAACGAAAAGGTCGAGATAAAAAGCAAGTTAGTATTGTTGCTAAAAGTTAACTTTTTACAATATTGTAAATCTAAAAGCCTCATTCATTTTATTGACTGAGGCTTTTTTATTAATTAATTTTAAATTGAAATGTCATTCATGTTACGAATATTAATCCTACTTTTCACCGTTAGCTTATCAATGGCCGCCAGCATTTCAGGTACTATTACCAATCAATCCAGTGGTGAAGCCCTCCCCTATACAAATGTCATTTTACTTGAAAGTGACCGTGGTACTGCCACTGACATAAGTGGTTATTATATTATCCCCAATATTAACTTTGGAACTCATACTATCAAAATCATGATGATTGGGTACACTACTCTAGAAAAAACTATCCAATTAACGGCTTCAAGTGGAAAATTCAATTTTGAGTTAACTCCTGAATCTATCCAAGGAGATGAAATTAAAGTATCAGCGGAGCGAACTCGATTCGAGAAACGGGTTGATATTAGTCGCGTAAACTTTACAAATGAAGATATTCGTAAAGCTCCTGCATTTGTGGAAGCCGATTTATTCCGAACAATCCAAATGTTGCCCAGTGTAAATGCCAGCAATGATTTCAATGCGGCCCTAATTGTAAGGGGAGGGAGCCCTGATGAAAATTTAATTTTATTAGATGGTACAGAAATTTATAATCCCTATCATATTGGTGGCGTATTTTCAACCTTCAATGCAGATATGATTTCTGACGCTGAATTTCTAGCTGGTGGTTTCCCCGCTAAATTTGGAGGCAGACTCTCATCAGTTCTAAATATTACAGGGCGCGAGGGCGATTCAAAAAATGGACGACTTCCAGATTCTTTAAGATCTCTTGACTGGAGCAAGTATAAAGGTCATCTAAGTAAAGAGTGGCCTATCTTTAAAAAAGTGATATCACCAAAAAAATATTGGGACTTTAGCGGAGCATCAGGAAATATCAGCCTGCTATCTTCTAAAATATTGACAGAAGGCTCCCTCTACAAAGGTTCCTGGATGTTCTCAGCAAGACGAACTTATTTTGATAAATTTGTTGATATGTACTACGACTATAATAATGAAGAACCCCCTGGAAACTACTATTTTTGGGATACGCATTTAAAACTCAAATTTGCACCTAATAATACTAATCAATTCTTTTATAGCCAATTTTCTGGACGTGATAATTTATTCGTTGAGATTGGTGGTGATGGATTCCCTGGAATCGACTTTGCGTGGGATTGGGGTAATGGAACAAAAAACTTAACTTGGAAGTTTATACCTAATTCTAACTATTTTATCAAATCCAGACTATCTAAAACCACTTATAATTTCAATGTAGATTTTGCAATTGACTTTAATCCAGGTGAGGAAGATACAACAGAAACAATCAATCTTGATGATGGTGGGACTACTGATTTAAGCCTATACCTTGATAACCTAGTCGAAGATAAAGACCTGAATCAAGAAGTTAAGTATCTAGTAAATGATAATCTCAACATTGATTTAGGCTGGCAAATAAAGCATCTATCACTAAAGTATACAGAGACATTTGCAGGCCAACAAGTAACAAACATTAGATCCACTCCAAAAACAACTAGCTATTTTCTTAATATTAATTGGAGTCCTAACCCATTATTAAAAACTATATTTGGTTTCAGAATGTCTAACTTTAATGGATATGATAAATTGCTTATTAACCCAAAGTTTAGCCTTAAATATAATCCGATTTCTGATTTGGCAATTAAAGCGAGCATTGGTCGATATTCACAATTTCTCTACACAATAAACCAAGAAGAAGAATTACTTCGGATCGTTGATTTTTGGCAACCCATTCCAGATGGTAAAAAACCTCAAGAAGCCGATCACATCATTGTAGGCTTTGAATATTGGATGAGCCAGGGGAATACCATCTCCCTTGAAACATATTATAAAGATTATTCTACAATATATGATGTGAATCCAAAATTTGATGCAACTGATATCGAATCATCATTAGCTATTTCAGGTACGGCAAAAGCAGGGGGAATCGAGTTTCTGTATAGATTTAAGAAGAATAAGTTATCAGGGTGGCTAAGCTATGCCTACTCCAAAATAGAAAGGACTGTTGATCTTAATTCAGATGGGAATATATGGGATGTGCAGGAAATCTATCCTGCAAAATATGATAAACCACACTCCTTTAATACACTAATGTCCTATAATATCAATGACAAATATACAATGGGGCTAACCACCTCTTTGGGCTCTGGACAAACATATACACCTGTCATTGGTAAGGTTCATCAAACGAGTGTAGAATCTTATGGAACCTTTGAAAATCCATATTCAAACTTTGGAAATATTTATGGAGCTAAAAATAGTTCTAGATATCCTAATTATTTCAGAATTGATGTAAGTATAGCAAGAAAAATGAAATTATTTAAAATAGATAGTGAGTTGAAATTCCAAGTTGTGAATTTGACCGATAACTACAATGTCTTATTATATAATTGGAACCACGAATCATCGCCATCTAAGGTGCAGGCATTCAGTATGTTTCCAAGAATTATTACTGTTGGCTGGGAGTTTAAATTATGAAAACCTATAATCATTTATTCATTATTATTGGCTTGTTAACTATCTTCAGTTGCCAAAAAGACTTATCAATAACTGAATTTTCAGATGATTTTTCTAACTATGAAGCGGAACTTAGGATTGAAGCCGTAATTCTCCCAACTGAAAATACTGCCATAGTAAGAGTAGATAAATCAGTACTTATAACAGATATCTCACTATATGACTGTGTTGATGATGACTATGGAAGAACTACAGAACAAGAATGTATTGATTTAGATGGATTTTGGCATGGAGATACTGATTCAACTATCGCTAATTGCGGCGATTGGAATCCACTAATACATGATCTAGGCATTGATGGTGAAATAGGTGATCCAACCGACGATGATGGTGATTGTAGTGACTGTAGTGCAACAGATGCTCTATGTCAAGAAAGTTGCCGAGATGAAGATAGTATTGGTGAAAATAATGGAGTCCCCAATTGCAATGAGCCTAATGTAGATGGTTATAATGAAGTATTACCCAATATTCATGAGGATGGGTGTATAATATCAATGATCAAGGTAAATAGTGACCTATCATCAGACACATGTAGATTTATTTTTGAACCTTCAGCGGGAGAATTTTTTGATACCCGATATAATGGTAGTAAGGGAAATGGACTAATAGATGATTTTTATACAATTAATTATGGTGGATATGTACCTAATGGCTGTAGTGATACAATGTGGGCTAATGATGATGGAAAGCCAGATACTGAATCAGAATATCATTTTAATGCTGATTGCTCAGCCGCTGGATTTGGAAATATTGCATCAAAAGAACCAATAATAGTATCTAATCCTGTTGTATTTGTAGGCTCGATACAAAACTCTATTACAGAAAATCCTGAAACTCAATCGGAGGTAGCCAAATACCTAGAAAACCTTGGCATCAATGAGTGTATTGACTATGTATGCCTCGAAGAAAAAAGACTAGAAGATGATTTTCTATATTTCCCACGATACTCACAATTTGCGTCTATTCTGTGGGCTACAATATCACCCAATGTATATTTTGAAGCAACCGAGTATATGTACGACTCTACATATTTCCATGGGCACCCATCTATAGGCACTGATTTTTTTAATATTGTAGATGGTGTATGTTTAATGAGTGAAGCAATATTTTCTGATTATTATGACGGCTATGGTGATGGTGAATGGAATGATAGTAATGATGATGAAGATGCTGAAATATTTGCTGATGAAAATGGTAATGGTGAATTTGATGAAGGCGAATTTTTTATAGATACCTCAGATGGTATAGGTGATATTGATACATATTATTATGAAATTTCTACCTTTTCAGAGAGCTATAAAAACTATTATTTCTATCCTCGATTATTACTTGATGATCCAGAAAGAAGTAATCTACGTGATGAAAATATGAATCCAGTTATGGGAGCTTTTGGATCAATTACCACTAATAGGATTGACTTTCAGATAATTGATTGCTTAGAATTCATAGATGATGAAGCGTCTTGTATTGATGAGACACACAGTGTTTGCTCATGGTACCCAAATGTAGTTATTGATGATTATACAGGACCTGCTTGCCTACCAATTAATTGGAGCTTTTAGAAGTACTTTTATCTAATAGTGTAATATTCCGTTTTAATCCTACAAATTTAGTCCGTTTCACTGCACTCTTTTTAAAAAGGGTTCGAAAATCATCTTCTGTTAATTTTCCCCAGTCAGCCAAACTTCTTTCATTAATATTTGAACGCGGTTGAAATGACTCCTCTGTAGTAACTTGAGAAAATTTCTGACTCCACGGACATACTTCTTGGCAAATATCACAGCCATAGATCCAACTATTGAGTTTATCATGAAATTCTTCCGAAATATCTCCACGATGCTCAATGGTCAAATATGAAATACATTTGTTTGCATCCAACTGATAAGCATCCACTAAGGCGTCAGTAGGGCATTCATCAATGCAAACGGTGCAAGATCCACACATATCATCTTGGTATGGTTTATCATACTCTAATTCTTGATTTATTATTAGTACACCTAAAAATAACCAAGAGCTATAATCACGCGTTAACAAATTTGTATGTTTACCAATCCAACCCAGCCCTGCCCGTTGCGCCCATGCCTTCTCCGTTACCGGTGATGTATCAACGCATGCAATGCCATCCAGGTTATCGTCAATTGATTTTAGTTGGCCCAACAAATGGTATAATTTCTTTTTCAGGAGGTCATGGTAGTCATCCCCCCATGCATAATTTGAGAAGCGTGCAATCCCATCTTCTTTGGGGGAAAGCCCTGTATAATAATTTAGTCCAACAACAATTACAGATTTTGCTTGGGGGTAATATTCAAAAATATTGGCACGTTCATCTTTTCGACGAGCGACCCAATCCATGGAAGCATGTCGGCCTTTGTCTATCCATGCTTGAAGGTATTCATCATCTTGGGAATGATATTGTGCGGGGGTAATACCAATTTTTGAAAACCCTAATTCTAGGGCTATTTTTTTAATTTTTTGACTTAACTCAAGTTGAGACACTGGACATTACATGTCTTTCAGAAGGTCTTTTGCCTCCTGTATGTAATTTAAATCTTCAATTAAATTGTCAAAATCAGGCTCCGAATTAATTACTCTATTCAGGATTTCTTTAGCCTTTTCAACTTGTCCATCTTTATATAAGGCTTGCGATAGATAGTTTAATTGAGTTAATTCTGCATCACCCGTTTCAACAGCTAATGTTAAAAATTTAATGGCATCATCATTATCGGGCCAAGAAAGTAAAAAGGGGATATATGGAGATTTAAAATGGACCGCACCTAATAAATAATATCCGCCTCCATTTTTATAACTGGAATCCATTTCAATAATTTTTTCTGCGTGAGTTTTCATTTGATCGGCCACTCCTTCTCGTGCAGCAGTCAAAATTCCATATACTTTTGCCCATCCACCTAAATTAGCCAAATACCAATATCTAAATTCAATTGATTCAGGATATCTCTTAATATAATCTAATCCAAGCGCCTTACCTTTATCAAAAAAGGATTTCTTCTCATCAACATTTGATGTTGCGTACTCAGCTCTATAATAATATGATTTTAGTAGATATTCGACCGCTTCTTTTGACTCAGGGTTTTCTCTTACTTCAATGTCTAATATTCGAATTGCTTCATCGATACTTTTAGTGGATGCCACCAATTCAGTACGACCTTGCTCTCTATTATCATAAAATAGTTTTCCCATTCCAAAATTGGATTGTGAGAATATGAATGATGATATTGTAATTAAAATATATATTATTGAACGTAGCATTTAATTCTCCTAAAATGATTCTGAATACATAATCTTAATTTCACGATTTGTGTATTCAACTTCTTTATCTTCAAAAATGGTATTTTGAGTAATGTCATTAAAATTGATTTCAAATAATACATTCGGTACCACAGCCCATCGCAATGCAGCATTTATGTAGCCTTTACCTCTACCAAATGTTAAATCATCAAATTCATACTCGTTATCATTTAATGCCGCATCACATTCAATAAGTAATGAGAAACTTCTGTTTAGCTCTTTATCAAAACCGATGAAGAAATTAATATCATCATCACCATCTAAATCTTCCCAAGAATTTTTACTTAACCCAACATGAAGTCCAAAGTTACCCATCATATTCCAATTTTTACTGGAGGTAATATAAAAGCCCAATGCCTTCTGCTCGTACCTTCCACCCGTAAAGCCCTCTTTTTCTAAATAACTGCCTTTACCTTGCGTATTTAGCCCCAGCACAATTGCGGGCCATTTGGTGGTTTCACTATACGCACGATATTTTATAATAAATCCAGGTTGTGGATTATACTCAGGTTTTTGGTAACCAATTAAATTATGTATCCCATAAGCGAATCCAAATGTGAGATTATCTGTAAGGCCTACTGCTAATTTTGGAGTTACTCCCCCATTCTTCGTTAAGATAGTTTCATAAGTATAAGACCCTTTGGGTAATGTACCGGCCGTTGGTATTGATACCAATTCTAATGGAGGATAAGGTTGCTCACTCTGTGCAAATATCAAAGTCACCATTACCAATATGCCTAATTTCATTTTCATCGAGTATCCTCTTTAAATTTTTCGTCAGTTTGACTACTAACAATATCTTGGAAAACAATCCTACCATACTTGTCCTTCTCAACAATACGATAGCTACCATCCGCTTCTTCATAAGAACATATAAATTTTCTAACAATGGAATCCATTTTTCCCTTACGCCATACTTCATTTACCAGATGGTCATTTTCATCAAAAGTATAATTGATAGAGCCAATTTTATCTCCATTCAATTTCAAAAAATTGATGGATTTAATCACTAAATCAGAATTAAAATTTACTTCAGTCATATGATCATAATGGCTGGGCAGAAATCCAGGAGAAAAAATAAATTCATAAAATTTTCGAGAAAATTCATTTTGTCCATACAATGTTTCTTGAATAATTAGACCACTCACTCTTTCACGAATCGCAGCAAGAAGACCATTATCAAAATATTCAAAATCTCGAGAACGAATCAAACTGTCATTATGAGTAAACCAATTCATTGAGAGTACTTTATTATCAGTATCTCTAAAAACTTTCATAAATTCAAGTGATTCATCATTTTGAAAAATCAACTTTTCTCTCAGAAGTGATTGAACATTTTCATAAAATAATTCTTCAAATTCGTCATCTTGAAAAATTACTAATTCACCCACATGTGGATTATTGTAAAAATGTGCTTCACGGAGCTCAAATAAATAATCCTTATATTGCTCAATACTTGATTTATAAAATTTGTATCGTTGGAGGTATTGGCTCTTTAATGTAATAGCTTCCTTATAAAATATATCATTATCAATACCCGATTGATCAAGTGGAAGTGGTCTATATCTATAATTAAATTCGGGTGGAATGGAATGAAATTGGAAATGATCTTTATCTAATTTTTCTTCATACACATAAATGAATCGACGGAGTCGCATCTCCATGGTACCCAATCTAAATTCAATAGCACTTAACTCTTCATGGATGCTGTGAGAGATAGAACGATAGAATTGATTACGTTCTCGTAAGTCTCCAATTGTAAAACCAATAGTTTCAAAATCTAATAATTCTTGAATAGATAAATTTTGATTATATGGGCTATCAAATGACATTTCTAACTTTTGAGTAGAAAACTCAATTGCGAATGAAAATGAGATAATTGTAAAAAATATTATATGTTTTATAAAGGTGGTCTTCATATTTCTCGTCAGAGATTCCATCTTTTCTTTAGCTTATTACTTATATTACAGGGATTTTAATAATCAATGCAAGCATTTAATGTATTACTTTAAGTGATTGGGTTAACTAATAAAAGTGAGCAAGTAGGATTAATTATCTAATATATCTGAAACAATTTGAACCAAATCTAAAATATTAATATCAGTGTCAAAATTTCTGTCGGCGGTGCATAATTGAGATTCAGAAAACTCTATTTCACCCAAAATAAATTGAATTATAGTTACCAAGTCTAACACGTTTACAATATTATCTTCGTTCACATCTCCATCACCTATTCCAGAACAGCCTTCGGTTGTATTTGGGGCACCCGGCGTACCATAATCTCCTGATGGAAGTTGATGGCTTGAGGTCATCCAATTCTCTCCCAAACTATTATCATTAAGGGGTGAGTTCAATGCCATACTTTTGCCTGATTCATCAGGGAATGAAATTCCATTATCGTATGAAATTTGATCAATAATTAATCCAGATGGATGGGAGATGATTACTTCATCCCAACTATTACTGAGGAAAAAATCAGAATATTCATAATCAATAACGATTCCACCATTTAGAGAAATATCATCATTTATTCCCAACACCATAAATTCTTGTGGGTATAAAAATAATCCAGTTGAAACATTGATGGTATGTGATTCACTTCCATCTTCATGAAGAATTAATCCATCTAAATTAATTACATCATCACCAATATTGGTAATCTCAATCCACTCTCCGTACGTATCTGAAACAGCAGAAGGGTTTTGCATAATTTCATTGATAACTAATCCTGTTGGCACATCAATTGCATCCAATGAAAATGACCAAATTACTGGACGGTGATCTGAAAAGTTATTCTGAAAGTTTGTATAGCCTGTGTAATCATCAATACGAATGGTTTTAATACTGCTGCCCACCATTTCATCGAACAATTGCTGAGACACTGAAATATGGTCTATGAAGCTGGGCCAACTTGGGAAAGTAGCATAATAATCAATATTTGCTATGGATTCTGTGGCGAACTCTACCGAATTACTAGTGACTAATGGCCATAATGAATTACTACTTTCTGGGTCCGTAATTTCATCATTGTAGTCACCTAAAATAATAATATTATCATTGGGATGCGAAACCACATATCCCTGTAAGTCTTCACATGAGGCAAATCGTCGATTTCCATCTTCAACACCTCCGCCTGCTTTTAGGTGTACAACAATCACACTTAAGATGGTGGAGCTAAGTCCACAGCCCCATTGTAAATCAACTTTAAAAGGGTATCGCCAAGCAAACTCATATCCGGAACTTGGAAATAATGTACTTTGATTAAATATTTCTACTACATCGCGCCTTGCCGCAAGTGCCAATCCACTACCCGAGCTTACAAATTCGTATGCGGGTAAACTATTTGCTAACTGAATAAATGCATTTCCATCATTGATTTCTTGAAATGCAATAACATCTGGTAATATGTCGGAAATTGCCTCTTGAACATTATTTACCGTACTGTTGGAATAGGGGAACTCTTTTAGATTCCACGTCATCAATTCTACTTGATCCCATTGGTTTTCGGTAGGGAAATTCCAATTATTTTGAACGGCAGAAATGTGCAAAGTGTCTGCAGGTGGACACTCCTGTGAAAATAGTAGATTTGGTATAAATCCAAAAAATAATGGACTTATTAATCGAAATATGAACTTCATCTTAAAATGAATTTAAACAGATTGAGCATAATAAACTTGTGACGAAATGTAAAACTATGGTTTAGGAAACGATAATAGCACTGGCAAATGGTCGGATATGTAGGTATCATAATTTTTATAACCGCCCATGTAATCACCCATTTTAATAGTTTGAACGTGATAATTTGATCCACGCTCAACCAAAACATTTGAAACTAAAATATGATCTAAAAAACTCACCCACGGTTCCTTAGGATATGATGCTTGGCTTATATCATACGAAATTTCTTGAGTTACAAAATGGAAGCGGTCATCATCAAAAAATGCATCAAATGAATGTTGACCCGGCTCATCTTTTGTATCATCGTTCCAATCACCTAACAAAATGATATTTGATTGTGACTCAAAATTTTCATCCACATATTCATGCAACATCTGAACCGCATTTTTTCGACGTTGCAAACCAGAATCACAACACTTCATGTGAATATTAATGATAGATAATGGAATTCCACCATTTTCAGCTTTCAATAAAAGATCTGCTTGTAATGGTGGACGGCCCGCAAAATTGTAATCATTATCAGAAAAAGGTTCAAACTGTCCCTCAAACTCAAACATATCCGATTTAAAAATGATGGCTAAATCCATAAATGAGGCTTGCTCAGAAACAATGTAACTATACTGAGGTAAGTAGTCCATTAACTTACTAAACCACCCCACTCTACGAAGTTCTTGGAATGCAATTATATCCACATCCATATCTGATACTGCTTCAGCAAGTGCCAGAATTGTGGAATCATTTGCATGGGGAAAAAACTCACAATTCCATGTAATAATCTCAATAGATTCCTCTTTATTGAAATTAGGAAAATCCCATTGATCATACTGTAAGTTTTGAGGCTGAGTAGTATGTTTTACTTCTACTGATCTATTTTCAGAATAAGATTGTATGGCCTCATCCAATTTTGATTGAATCCAATTCACATCGGTACGATTTGCTTCAAAATCATCTGAAAGTAAAGTTTGACTGGCACGACCATCCACTAATGTTTCGTAGCCCATAAATAGATGGGTATGTTCATCCACCAATAATTTAATATGAGAAAATTCCGTTCCATTCCCATAGCCTTGAATAACATAAGTATGACTATTAGGGTCATACCAAGGAAGCCAATATCCCTTTGAATTACCACCAGCCACAATAAAATCTACATCTTCAGCAAAATAGGCCATTTCTAAAGCATTTAGAGATGTTTCATTTTCATTTACTTCTCCATTCTGAACTTTCTCAACAAACTTCTCATATTCATCTTCACGATTCCATGGAACTCCAGAGCTGGTGAGAACAATAATAATTTCTGCGCCCTCAGATTTCATGATGGGTACCCACTCTCGCATGGTGGGGACTTCAAATTTTGCAGTTGAACCCTGTAGGTTTTCAGCCAATACAATCTCAGATAGTTGAGAGTTTACTACACCAAGGATTCCAACTTTTACCCCATTCAATTCTTTGATGATATAGGGTTTAATCTTATCTAATTCTAATGGACAATTATCACATGCTAAATTTGAAAATAAAAAGGGGAAGTTGGCACTTAATGCCAATTCTCTTAAATTTTCAGCATCTGAAATAAAATCATAGCTTCCTGGAACCATTGCATTATAGCCAACTCTATTCATCCATTCAATCATAGTTTGGCCACTATCAGCCATGCCCAGTGGATTCCCTTGAAAAATATTGCCACCGTCTAAAATTAACAGCCCCTCACCATCTTCGTCAGAAGAAGTTCGTAATTCATCAACATATTTTGAAAATGCTGCCGCACCTACAATAGTAGGCGGGTATTGGGGATTCATAAATGTAGCTTTTTGAGATGCAATCACCCCATGAATATCATTGGTGGTAACCAAATTTATTTTGATGGGAGACGATACGGCCCATGTAAATAGTATAATAAATGGAATTTTAAATTTCATTAAAATGAATATGAAACAGCAAAAAATAAATTTAATTGAGAGTCACGAATGGTGTCATAATAATCCGGTCGAACATCATCGGTAACTACAAATAAATCTGGATATTTATATGTAAATAATTGGTATGTTCCAGAAATATCAAGAAGCAAATTTCCAATTCTCTTTCCGGTGCCAAACGTAAACATGGTTGATGCTGGAATTGATTTTAGTGGAGATGTAGAATATACTAATCCACCACGCACTGGTGTATTTAACTGAGTTATATATTCAAAGCCAAACTTCCACGTATAGAAATCATCTAAATTTAAATGATTGTTATATGAGAGTTGATTTATTTCAAAATTAATAGATAGAGGTTGTTCAGTAGTTGTCTGATAGCCCCAAGAAAATCCAATTAATTGTGGCTTTAGGTAATTCAACCCCATCGGAAGATATTCATCCTCATCCCAATACTGAAATAACCCATTTGTTGAGTCTATTGTAATATTGTAACTATCAGTTTTTAACTGTAATTCAGATTCATAAAAAAGCCCCACCACAGATGATGCAGTCAAATCAATTTGTACACTTGCAGATACAAAAAAATCAGAATCAATTTTGTAAGAATCATCAATGTCAGGGTAAACTGAAAGATTGGTAACATCCGAATAAAGTGTATCAATTTCTACTCGCTCATCTAATGTGAATGGTTGAGTTAAACTAAATGAGGCGCCCACACTGGTTTTAAAATCGCCTAATAAGTTGAGTGTCGCACCTACACCAACAGATGAAGCCATAACCGTTCCATCTACATTATAATTTTGATATCCCACAATGGGGTCTTTACTGGCATATTCACCATCATCTGGACGGTATGTTCCTCTCACCTCCTCAGAGAAGGCGTACGTAAAATGGGTTAATGGATAATGACTGAATCCCACTCCAAGGCTTCCAATAAATGGAAGTTTCAATGACATGGTGGTACCACCCGAAACTAAAAATTTTGAAAACTCATTGGATACATAATCTGCATGAGTCAAAACCTCATCAAAACTATCCCGCACGGGCATACTCCATCTTTCAAATGATGAAAAACGTTTCACTTGAAAATCAATGCCCACACCATTGTTTCTGGCTGAAAGCATGGCGGGGTTAAAACGTACATTGTAACTGTTCGTAGAATTTAGTAAATGAGTATTTCCCATTGCCGTTGATCTAGCAGACCCTGAAAATGAATCTGCACCTAAAAATCTATTATATAGAGATTGAGATGAAACTAAAGAAAATATTATCAATACAAAAATCTTATAGCGCATAATTTACCTGAATTCTAAAATCTAAATCTTCATTAGTTACTTGTGGATTATTTATCCAACTTCCGTTGGGTGTTTGTCCATCTACGACACGTGTCGATGATGCATCAGCGGTATGACTTATTTTTAACATAATTCTAAATAGTGAGGTGGGTTTTAGATCTACAGAAGCCCATGTATGTACGGCTCCACTCTCACTATTAAAAATTCTGAAGTCCGTATCTTCAAAATACCAGAGGAATCCATTAATATATAGCACTCCTCCTTTTACAGAAAAATGCTGGTCTGCGTGATGCGTAAAGCTGATGCCCATGGTCTCATCTGGAGAGCCAATATCACCTACCATCATTTCACCGCCAATAGCACTATCCGTCAATCGAGGTCGTGGTGAAAATGTGGTATATCCGTTTGAGTATAAAATTTCGAATTGGTTATATCGTGACATTCTTAATCTTGCTTGAATTCGAGTTTCCCGTGAATAAAATGGGCTGGGATGCTGAATGTCAAATGCACCTCGGGCTTGCCATTTCTGACGAAGTTTAATTCTAAAATTGAATACAGGTCTCCAATTAATGGATGCTACTGTTCTATAATATTTTGAATTGTCAGCCTTCCGATTCCAACTATCCCAATTTAATGTACCCACCATTGAACGATGGAACTGATAACGAGATGAAATGAAAAATCCCTCTTCAGCCTGAGGCTGTGGATTTGCCGTATAAAGGAAGGAATAAATTGGATCTTCAAGCCAATATGTATCTTCAAAAATAGACGTCTTAAATCGCTGATAATTAGAATAAGAACGTTGATACGGATTATCATATTCTAAATCATAATTACGATACAAAGCTGTTAAATTAAAATTTGAAAATTGGGCAAAGGCACTTAAGACCATAGCGTCTGGATTTTGAGTTTTAGGATTATCTTTTAGCATCACTCCATATTCACCTTGAACTGAAATATTTGAAAAGACAGAGGTAAAATTTACTCCAGTAAATCGGACAAATGATTTAGCATCATCCCATATAGGTGATTCTGC
>JACKQG010005276.1_pt1 | contig 14353 bp, 19 predicted proteins | sample 8237621 | NCBI WGS metagenome assembly JACKQG01 (sample SAMN15677084, study PRJNA649215) | marine metagenome | biome: marine; feature: Black Sea; material: saline water; isolation source: suspended particulate matter (SPM) from the Black Sea western gyre | collected 2013-06-09/2013-06-10 | depth...
GGGTGTGACAACCGACCCGGACCCGGCAGCAGCAATGCTCGTAGAAACCATGCCCCCATCATGACCAAGGGGTGCGACAACCGACCCGGACCCGGCAGCAGCAATGCTCGTAGAAACCATGCCCACATCATGACCAAGGGGTGCGACAACCGACCCGGACCCGGGTGCTGTCCCGTCCTAGGCGCCGTCACCCGCCCCGGGTGCCGTCACCCCAGCCGGTGACGCCGGCGGCCAGCCCGTCGATCAGGTCATCGAGTTGCGGTGCCCGGGGTGTGCCGTCCCGGTCGCTCCAGTCGTGGGAGTCGAGGTTCCAGCGAATGCCCGGAGGGAGCTCGACCTGTACACCACCGTGGCGTGGACGGTTGACCGGGTTGCGGGGGTGGACGCCACGGAGCCTGCGGGGCATCTCGGCAAGGTCGTCGACCACCCGGTAGTCGTCGGACAGCGTGCCACGGAGGTGGCCGGCCAGGTGGTGGGCGAACGTCCTGTTGGTGCCGCCCAGGAGCACGGCGAAGAAGTCGTCGTCACGCCCGTAGCCGTGGATCGAGACGACCGTCTCGACCCGGCCGAGGAAGTCGGCCAACCGGGATGAGGCGGCGGTGTCGAAGCGGGTGGAGGAGAGGTGGTGCCGGGAGCCCTCGGGTTGGACCACGCCGTAGTAGGAGGCGCCGGTGCGGTCGGCGACCTCCCGGGCGACCACCTCGGTTGCCCGCTCCAGGCCCCCGCCGTGGAGGGCGCACACCCCGAGCGTCGAGCCCAACTCCAGTTCCTCGACCACACCGGGTAGTTCGAGCAGGGTGGCGAGATCGGCGACCCGGCGAACGGGGCTCATCGGCGCCGGAACACCGGCCGGACGATGAGCACGAGGGTCGCAAGGGTGACGAGCGTCAACAGCGCCTCCAGGGGGACCGCCCAGCGTCCCGGGGCGTCGATCCAGTTGGCTATCCGGGCCGGCCAGTCCATGGCGAGCCGCCCGACGGGAAGGATTACGAGGTCGCCCCGGTGGGCGACTCCCTCTCCGAACAGCCAGGCCGCCCCGACGATCGTCCATCCGGTGCGACGGGCTTCACCGGTCAGGGCCGGTCCGATTCCCCAGACGACGGCGGTGAGCACGACTAGCCACAGTGCCAACCCCACACGCGCCCCGCCCGTCTGTGCGACCCAGTTGGCCAGGTGGGTCTGAAGGTCGGTCACGGCGTCGACGACCGGGTTGGAGGGCGTGCCGGGGTTGCGCAGCAGACGGATCTCGTAGATGCCGTAGACGACGAGGTATGCGCCGCCCAGCACGAGGGCGAGGGTGGCGATCCGGTCCATGAACGGGAGGAGTCGACGCAGGTTCCGCACGAGCCCGCCGCGGGCCAACGCCAGCGAGAGGGTCAGCGAGGCGACGACGGCCGTCATCCCGGCGGCGAACGCCAGGTAGGTGGCGGTGCCCTCCAGGATTCCGTCGCGGCCGAAGCTGCCTGCCACCTGGAGGAGGAATATGGGTGCCGCGCAGCCGATCGAGACGACTGCATAGGACACGCCGAAGCCGAACACGGACCACAGTTCGCTGGATCCCGGTCCGCGCCGTGGCTTCGGGATCGGCAGGCGGACCTTCCTGCCGGTGAGCAGCGCCAGGCCGTAGCCGATGAGCAGCAGGCCGATCAGGACGGTGATCCAGGGGGTCCGTCGGGCGACCGACTCTTCGGTGACGAGGTGGGTTACCGCCAGACCGAGGGTGCCGAATACCAGCACGAAGGCGCCGGCCATGACGAGGCTCACGAGCAGGCCCCGGAGCACCTGTTCGGGGCGGTCCTCCCGGTCGGCGGCGTCGCCGGTGAGGAAGTAGCCGATCCAGGTGGGGAGCATGGCGAAGCCGCACGGGTTGATAGCCGTCACGAGGCCGAGCGTGAACGGGAACGTGAGGCCGAGGTCGAACATCAGGCGGTGATCCGGAAAGATGTTTTCGCCGGGAGGGTCGCCGCCGGCATCAGAGGTGCTCCTCGACGAGTTCTGTGAGGCGCTCGAGGTCGAGTTGGCCCTGGTGCACGAGGGCGAGTCGACCCTGGCGGGTGATGAAGGCGGTGACCGGCAGGCCGACGGCGCCGAACGCCGCGACGAATACGCCCTCGGGGTCGCTGCCCAGCAGGTAGGTGATGTCGAGTTCGTCGGTCATGTCGGCTGCCCGGGTCGGCGAGTCGGAGATGTTGAGTCCCAGGAGCCGTATTTCGTCACCCCGCTGCCGGTGGAAGGCCTCGAGGATGGGCATCTCGGCGAGGCATGGTGCGCACCAGGTGGCCCAGAGGTTGACGACGAGGGGCCGGTCGTCGTCGGCCTGGAGTTCGGCGAGGGTCGTGGTTCCGCCGTCCACGAGTTGGAAAGGGCGGTCCAGGACCGTCGCGTCGGCAATGTCGGTGCCCGAGCCGCAGGAGGTGAGGCCGGCGCTCAGCAGCAGTCCGAGGACCAATCCGAGGGCGAGGGCGACCGGCCGAATCACGATGCCGACGGTAGTCGGGTCAGGGGCCGATCACGCGGGTGCGGGCAGGGATGGTGCGCCCACGGGCCGGGGCTCGCCGAAGCGTCACCCCGACCCGTGTTGATGGCGGCTTGTGCTCCCCGTGGCGGAGGGGTCCCGCCGGTCGGCTCAGGCCGAGCGGAGTTCCGATTGGAGGTGGACCGGAATGGGCACCACGGGGAGCTGGTCTTCGGGGCGGGGCACCTTCGATGGTCGCCCGCGTCGCCGTTTGGTGGCGAGCATCCTCCCGTTGCGGAAGATCTGTCCGCCCCAGACGCCCCAGGGTTCGCGTCGGGCTAGCGCTCCTTCGAGGCACGGCACGAGGGCCGGGCACTCGGTGCAGATGCGCTTCGCCTGGGCGATGTCGCCGAGGTCGTCGGAGAAGAAGATGTGGGTGGGTACGCCGAGTCGTTCGCACTCGGCGTCTGCTCGCCAGGTTTCGGGTTCGTACTGCAGTGCCTGCATGGTCCTGCTCCTGTGTCTCGTGTAGGTGGTTTGCTTGGGAAATGTGGATGGGCGGAAAAACCAGAAAGACCGCCGGATTTCTCCGGCGGCCTCGGGGGTTTGGTGTGCGTTGGCGTCTAGCCGAACGTCTCCCGGGGCCGCTGGTGCTTGGTCCAGAACATGAACGAGGTCGTCGAGTTCTGGGCTGTGGCCGTGGTCGGATAGTCAAAGGAGTGCAGACGAGCGTGCAGACGAGCGTGCAGACGCGCGTCGGACACCAGCCGGACGGCCGTGGTGCCGTGGTGGTGTCGATGCGTCAGGTTCTGCATGGAAAAGGTCACTCGGTTGGGGACTTTGCTCGGTTGGGGACTTTGCTCAATCGGGGACTATCGGGACATTGTCGACTGTTGGTTCTGCGTCCTGTGTCCCACGATAGGGGGAGTCACGCGGAGTGACCACCCAACACCACCCCGTGGGGTTCTGTCAAGTGAATTACGGGTGTTGCCGTGAAACAACGTGGCAGCGGGCCTCAGGCGACCAGATAGCTGCTGATTCCGCCCTCTTCGGTGCGTTCTGCACCGCCGGTGAGGCGGAGGTGTTCGAGGTGGGCATAGGTCTCGCTGGCGGCCATGTAGCCCCAGGACCGTTCCTTGAAGAGGCGCTGCATGAAGGCGTCGACCGTCGCACTGCCCATCTCGCTGCCGGCCTCGCGGATCACGTCGAGTCGCTCGCCGTGGTGTCGCCGGATTGCGTCGGCGCGGCCGGACAGGTCGGTGAAGGGGTGGCCGTGGGCGGGCAGCACCAGAGATACCGCCGCGAACTCGTCCATCCGGTCCAGCGAGTCCATGAACGTGGCGAGCGGGTCCTCGAGTTCGGAGATCCCCCCGATGTGCGGCGTGATGGTCGGGAGGATGTGGTCGCCGGCGAGGAAGAAGCCGTCTGCCGGGTCGTAGAGGCAGAGGTGGTCGTGGGTGTGGCCGGGGGTGTGGACGGCCAGCCAGGTGCGACCCCCGAGTTGGATCTCGTCGGCGTCCCGCACGGTCCGGTCGGGTCGGGGGACCTGGAAGGCGCGGGCTCCCAGGCCTCCTCCGCTCCAGGACCTCATCTCCTCCATGGGTGGGGGCTCCCGGAGTGTGCCCCAGGGGGTGGCCCGTCGCATCTCCTCCCGGAACGCCTCTACGACGCCGTCCATCGACTCGTCGGCGTCGGCCAGGGGTTCTTCGATCAGGTCCGCAAGTTCTGCTGCCGCTCCCCCGGCCTTGTCGTTTCCGTAGATGGACCGGAAGTCGGTGTGGGTGAGCAGGGTGGCTCCGGCCTCGTCGCGCAGTTGGTGGACGCCGCCGAAGTGGTCGGGGTGGCTGTGCGTGACGATCACGGTGTGGACGTGCCCGATGCGTGCACCGAGTTGCCCCAGCCGTTCGACCAGGACCTTCCATGAGGCCTCGCCGGGGAGGCCGGGGTCTACGAGGGCGAGGCCCTGTTCGTCCTCGAGGGCGTAGCAGTTGACGTGCCCCAGGCCCGGCATGGAGATCGGGAGCTGCAGCCGGTAGAGGCCCGGGGCCAGTTCCAGGATCTCGTCTCCCGCAGGTTCCTGCTCCTGACGGCGGACAGGAGCGGCGGGTTCGGTCACCCGACGAACCCTAGGTGGGGACGTTCGCGGCGGGCGAAGCGGCGGGGGTGGCCGGTGGGCCGTCAGGCTCCGGGACTGTCCTGGAACAGGTGCGTGCGGTAGTGGCGGAGTTCGGCGACCGATTCCCGGATGTCGTCGAGGGCACGGTGTCCGCCCGCCTTTTCGGGTGCCGAGTCGAGGACCCCGGGGTGCCAGCGGCGGGCCAGTTCCTTGAGGGTCGACACGTCGACCGACCGGTAGTGCAGGAACTCCTCGATCTCGGGCAGCCAGGCGTGCAGGAAGCGCCGGTCGGTGCCGATCGAGTTTCCACACAACGGAACGGTGCCTGCCTCGGGGATGTGTTCGCGGAGGAAGGCGAGCGTGGTGGCGCCGGCCTCGGCGAGGGTGGTGGTCGAGGCGGCGATCTCGTCGAGCAGGCCGCTGGTGGTGTGCATCCTGCGGACCGTGTCGCCCATGCGGGCCAGCACCTCGGGGGGCTGGTGGACGACCAGGTCGGGTCCTTCGGCGACGATTTCGAGGTTGTCGTCGGTGATGAGGGTTGCGATCTCGACGATGACGTCGTGGGCCGGGTCGAGCCCGGTCATCTCGAGGTCCATCCATGCCAACATGCCGCCGAGCCTACGTGCGACTCATCCGCCGACGGTGCGAACGACGCAGCCCGCTATTGTCCGCCCGTGCTCGAGATTCCCCTGCTGCGCCTCGACCCCGACCTGCCGATGCCGGCCTACGCCCGCGAGGGCGATGCGGGCGCCGACCTGGTGGCCGCCGAGGCCGTGACCCTTGCCCCCGGCGGCGGTCGTGCGCTGGTGCCCACCGGTGCGGCCATCGCCATCCCCGAGGGCTATGCGGGGTTCGTGCAGCCCCGCAGCGGCCTCGCCCTGCGGCACGGCGTGACCTGCCTCAACACCCCGGGCCTGATCGACGCCGGCTACCGGGGCGAGCTCAAGGTGCTGCTCGTCAACACCGATCCGTCAGAGCCCTTCGAGGTGGTGCGGGGCGAACGCATCGCCCAACTGGTGATCCAGCGGGTCGAGTCGTGCCGGTTCGTCGAGGTCGACGATCTTCCCGACTCGGAGCGGGGAGAGGGCGGCTTCGGGTCGACCGGCCGCTGAGTGGCGTACCCGCCGGGTTCTAGGCCCGGGGCGCCTCGACGGTCATGCTGCCGCCGGGCCCGGTCAGCACCACCTCGACCGTCGCCCCGGTCGCCCGGAAGTCGATCGTCAGGTCACCTCCGCCGGCGATGAGGTCGGCGGACGCCTCCTTGAGGCGTGTGGCGAGGTCGCCCAGGTCGGCGGGGTCGATGCGGTGTATGCGGAGCAGCACGGCCAGGCACACCCGGGGCAGGTCGGTGAAGGCCGGGTCGGCGGGGATGCGCAACGTGACGGTGTCGTGCACGATTTCGGCATCCATGGCGCAAGTGTGGCACTTTGACGCTCATCCGGCCCAGCATGGGGCATGACGATCCTTGTGGACGAGGCGATGTGGCCCTGGCGGGGTCGCCGCTGGGCGCATCTCGTGAGCGACGCCGGCTATGGGGAACTGCACGCCTTCGCTGCGGACCTCGGCCTGCGCCGCATGGGTTTCCAGGGCGATCACTACGACGTGCCGGCCGAGGGCCGTGATCTTGCGCTCGCTCAGGGTGCCGAGGCGGTGGATGGCCGCGAGTTGCTCAGGCGCCTGAAGGCGGCGGGGCTGCGGCTGCCGCCGGGTCGCCGCCCGGGTTCGTGGGAGGAGGTGGGCCGGTGGGGCAGCCTCGGAGAGGTTGCCGGTATTCCGGATGTGCTGCTCGAGGCCCGGGGCGGTGTTTCCGGCCAAGTTGTCGAGGTGTCTGTGTGGCGACGGGGCGGCGAGGCGGCTCTGGTGGTGGAGGTATCAACCCCGATCGGGTTCGATTCGTTCCCCGGGGTGGAGCACCGTCTCACCGACGGCGGATGCCTGTTGGAGTTGCTGGTGGGTCTCTCCTAGGCCGTCGGGCAGCCGTCCATCTCGGCGACCCAGGGCAGCCGGCCTGACCACATCCGTACGACCTTCTCGCCGTCGGTCTGGAACATGATCCGGAAATCCCTGTCGGACTCGTCCTTGGGGACGAAGGCCAGCAGGTTGCCGGAGTCGTCGGGCAGCGGCGAGGTCTGGATGTGTTCGGGCCATGCCCCGCGGATCCACTCTTCGGTGCGACCGATCCTGCCTCCCGACCTGGTGCTGATATCGGCGGTGTCGATGTCGACCCGTTCGAGGGTGCCGTCGACTATCCAGAAGGTGATGCCTTCGGGGGCGTCGTCGGGGGTGACGAGGTAGCAGAATCCGATCGGTGTTATGGGTGTGAAGCGGCTGCCGGCGGCCCGTTGTGCGACTGCTGCGGTCATTCCGAATTGCACCGTGTCAAGGCCGACCGTGCTGACCGAGGAGGCGGAGTCGAGCGTGGGCGAGCCGATCCCCTCGACGGGGGGCAGGGTGCCGAGCGATGCAGGGTCGAGCGTCGTCGTGGTTGTGGTCGTCGACGTCGACGTTGTGCTGGTGGTCGATGTCGACGTGGTCGACGTGGTCGAAGACGCGTCTTCCCCGGACTGGCCACACGTTCCCAGGAACAGGACGAAGGCAACGAGTATCAGGGCGATGCCTGCGACGGCGAGCGACCTCATGCATGTGAGCGTAGGGCAGCAATCCGGGTCGGTTCGTGCGCCCCGGTCAGGAATGTGGTGCACTAGCCGTTGTGCGGATGATTCTGGCGGTGCTGGGCGCCGCGATGCTTGCTGCGTGTGGGTCGTCGGGCACCGTCGCGCCTTCGACCACGACGGTTGTCGAGACGACTACCTCGACCACGACGTCGACCACGACCTCGTCGACGTCGACAACCAGCACCACTTCCACCTCGACCACGACCTCGTCGACCACCACGTCCACCACCACGACGACGGCGCCACCCGGTCCGACGGCTGTCGAGTGCATCGCAGAGTTGGCGCCTGCCACACGCATCGGGCAGGTGCTGTTGCCGGTTGTCGATCAGGCGGGGCTGGCCGACGTGACCGCCCTGGCGGAGCGTGGCCTGATCGGCGGAGTGGTCGTCATAGGGAAGCCCGACGAGGGCGTAAGCGACGCGATCGATGCGTTGCATGCGTCGTCGATGACCGGTCGCCTGGTCATCGCCGTGGACGAGGAGGGCGGGAGCGTGCAGCGCCTCGACGGCCTCCTCGGCCTGCTCCCGTCTGCCTTCGGGCTGACGGAACTGGAGCCCCGTCAGGTACGGGTGGTCATCGCGGACCGGATGGCGGCCCTGGCGGATCTGGGCTTCACGGTCAACCTGGCACCGGTGTTCGACGTGGGGGCAGGCCCGGGCATCGGCTCACGGTCGTTCGGCGACGAGCCGGGGGTGGTCGTCACCTATGGGCGTGCGTTTGCCGATGGTGTGCTCGACGGGGGGCTCTTCCCGGTGGCCAAGCACTTCCCGGGCCACGGGCGCGCCGACGCCGACAGCCACGACGACCTGCCGATAACGCCGCCGCTCGAGGAGATGTCGGACTTCGACCTGGTGCCGTGGCGGGGCCTGACCGGGCGCATCGGCGTGATGGTCGGCCACCTCGACGTGCCGGGGCTCACCGTCGGCATGCCGGCGAGCCTCTCGCCGGAGGCCATCACGGGGCTGCTCCGTACCGAACTCGACTTCGACGGCGTGGTCTTCGTAGATGATCTCGAGATGGGGGCCATCGAGGAGATCACGACGCTGCCGAAGGCGGCGGTCCTCGCTCTGGCTGCCGGCGCCGACCTGCTGATCACCGGTGTCCACGACAACGTGATCCCGGCGGCCTGGGAGATCATGACGGCGATCGACGACGGACGCCTGGGCGAGGAGCGCCTGGCGGAGGCGGTGGAGCGGGCATTCGCGCTCCGCGGTGTCGATCCGTGCGCGCTGGTGTCGTGAACGCCGGCGACCTCCTTCCCTCGTCTGCAGAGCGGGAACTGAACAGGCGCCTGCGGGTCGAGCACTTCGACCACCTCGCCGATCACCCCGAGTGGGCGCCGTCGGCGCTACGGCGCTGGCCCCGGTCGGTGGTGCGGTTCCACAACCGCCTGTCGCCCCGAATGCCGATGACCCATCCGTTGGGCTGGATCGAGGGCACCACCTGGGCCGACGACCAGGAGCGTGGACGCATCGACGGGCTTCCCGACGGCGAGCGGGAGGCGGCCCGGGTGCTGCACGAGCGCGCTGTCCACTTCCGTGTGCTGCGGTCCCGGTCGCTGCTGGACCCCGGCCGGGATGGAGTCGGCCACGGGAGTGGCGATGGAAGCGACGAGGGCTGAGAGGCTGAGCGGAGTCATGGATTTCAACCACTTCCTCTCCAGCTACTACCCGGATCCGACGTACGGTGGGCAACGGCTCTATGCGGACATGGTCGAGCAGGCGGTGGCGGCCGATCGCCTCGGCTACCGGGGCGTCACGCTGCCGGAGCACCACCTCATCAACGTGCTGATCACGCCGTCGCCGCTGCTCATGGCGGTGAAGGTCGCCGGGGTCACGGAGCGTCTCGAGCTGGTCACGTCGGTGGTGGTCCTGCCGTTGCACGACATGCGGATGTTGGCCGGCGAGATCGTCCAGGCCGACATTCTCACCGACGGCCGGCTGGTGGTGGGTGTGGGCCGCGGCGCCTTCGCCTACGAGATGGCCCGGATGGGGTCGCCGATCGAGACGTCGAGGGAGAAGTTCGACGAGAGCCTCGATGTGCTCATCGCCCTGTTGACCGGCGAGGAGGTGGAATGGCACGGCGACTGGTACGACTTCGAGCCGTTGACGATCATGCCCCGGCCGATGACGCAGCCGATGCCGCCGATCATGGTGGCCGTGCTGAACCCTGCCGGTATCGCCGCCTGTACGAAGCGGGGCTTCAACATCCAGACGACGCCGTTGTCGGGCGAGCCGGAGTTGTTCCTCCGGCAGGTTGCCGCCCACAAAGATGCCAAGGCCGAGATGGGTGCCGCCGGTGAGCACCTGCGGATCATGATGTCGAGGGTCGTCTACTGCGCCCATGACGCAGCCCATGCACGGCAGATGCTCGAGCGGGCGCACGACTACTACGGCCGGTTCGACAACGTGTTCACCGGTCCGGGCCTCGTGAGCAACGGCTGCATCGATCCGCTTCCGTGCGCCAAGAGCGTTGAGGAACTAGACGAGAACCTGATCGTCTGCCCGCCTGCGGAGATGGTCGACCGCCTGGCCGAGTACCACGAGGCGGGGATCGACGAGGTCATCCTGAGCTCGAACATGGGGCAACCGCAGGACGAGCATCTCGAGGCCATGGAGCGCTTCGCCACCGAGGTGATGCCACACTTCTCGGCTTCGACGCCCGTCGTCGTTCCCACCTGATCCGCTGAAGGACCGGTTCGCCGTGCCCGCTGTCGATGTCGCCCACACCGTGACCGGTGAGGGGCCGCCCCTGTACCTGGTGCACGGCATCGGCTCCCGTCGTGCCACCTGGGACGCCATGCTTCCGGCCCTTTCTGAGCACTTCACGTGTGTCGCCTACGACCTGCGTGGACACGGCGACAGCCCGGTGCCGCCGGTGCCCTATTCGCTCGACGAACTGGTCGCCGACCTCGAGGCGCTCCGGCAGCGGCTGGGCCACGAGCGGATCCACGTCATGGGGCACTCGCTGGGAGGCCAGGTCGGCCCGGCCTACGCCCGGGCGCATCCCAACCGCACGGCGTCGGTGGTACTGCTGTCCACGGCCGCCGGTCGCACCGAGGACGACAGCGGCAAGGTCAAGGGCGTCGTGGCGGCGATGCGGGACCGGGGCGTCGAGGCGGTGCTCACCACGCTGGTGGGTCGTTGGTACACGGATGAGTTCATCGCCGCCCGCCCCGAGGTCATCGAGCACCGCATCGAGCAGGTGCTCGGCACGCCCGAGGACGTGTTCCTGAGCGTGTTCGACGTGTACGCCTCGACCGAGATGCTGGCCTGGCTGCCGCAGGTCGGGTGCCCGTGCCTGGTGCTGACCGGCGAGTTCGACGGGGCCTGCAACCCGCGGCTCAACGCCGTGATCGACGGCGCCCTGCCGGATTCCGAACTGGTCGTGCTCCCGGACCTGAAGCACTCGATCCTCGTCGAGGGCCCGGATCTCGTGATGCCGCCGGTGCTCGACTTCCTGCTGCGCCACCGGGACGACTGAGCCTGCACGTCGAATCGGCGCGTCGGCCGTAGATTTCGGCCATGCCTCGTATCGAGTGGCCCACGGTCGCCGTGGCGGTGGGCGTCTATGGCGGTTGGGTGGCGATCCTGATCGTGCACGGCTCGTTGCCTTGGCCGGCAACAGTCGCCCTGCTGGCCGGGGTGGTCGCATGGCACGGATCGCTCCAGCACGAGGCGCTCCACAGTCATCCGTTCGCCGGTTCGTTCGCCAACGAGGTGGTGGGGTCGATTCCGATCAGCCTGCGGCTGCCGTTTCGTGTGTACCGGCGGTCGCACCTGCGTCACCATGCCTGCGCCGACCTGACCGACACGACCACCGATCCGGAGAGCTTCTACGTCACGGCCGCCACGTGGTCGCGGGCGACCCCGGTCGGTCGGGCATTCCTGCTGGCCCACCACACGCTGCTGGGTCGGATGCTGCTCGGCCCGCTGGTGGAGAACGTGTCGATGGTGCGACGTGACGCCGGCGAGATCCGTTCGGGTGACGGGCGCCTGCTGCGTTGGTGGACGGGCCATCTGGTGGCGGCGGCGGCCGTGGCCTGGCTGGTGGTGGCCGTGGCGGGGCTGCCGCTGTGGGTGTACCTGCTGGGCGTCTATGCCGGCAACGGGCTGAGCCTCGTGCGGTCGTACCTCGAGCACCGCTACATCGATGGCGACGCCACCCGCTCGGCCGTCGTGCGCGCCTCGTGGCCGTGGCGGCTGCTTTTTCTCGAGAACACCCTCCACGACACGCACCACGAGCAGCCCGGTGTGCCGTGGTACCGGCTCCCGGCCCTGGCAGACGAACTCGGCTCCGACGAAAGGGCGGCTGCCGGAGCGGGCCACCACCGTGGTTACGGGGTGGTGTTCGCCCGGCATCTGCTGCGCCCCTTCGACCATCCGGTCCACCTGCGTGAGCGCGCGGCTGCCGGCCTCCGGGCTTCCGCCTAGCCTCCCGCCGATGGACGATGAGGTGCGGTTTCGGGACCTGTCGGTCACCCTGTCCGGGGTGGCCGGCGAGAACGTCGAGGTTCCCAGCGCCAACCCCGTCAACTTCCACCAGGCTGTCAACGACCCGAAGGGCTGCGAGCCGGTGGTGGTAGACGGCAAGCTGTTCCTGCCGCCGTCCGACCGGCCGCTGCCGTTGGTGATGGTTGTCCCGGGGAGCCTCGGGGTCGGCGACGGCCATCTCGCACACACCGGGGCACTCCTGTCGGAGGGCTACGGGGTGTTCGTGCTCGACCCGTTCGGTCCGCGGTCGGTCACGTCGACGGTGGCCAACCAGACCCAGTATTCGTTCGCCGCCAGCGCCTTCGACGTGCTCGCCGCCCTGGTCGTCCTGTCCGACCACCCGGGTATCGACCCGGAGCGGATCTGTGCTCAGGGCCACAGCAGGGGCGGTTCGGCGGTGTTGACGGCGGCAATGCGGCGCTTTGCCGATCCGATAGTCGGGGAGGGAGTCGGGTTGGCTGGGGTGTATGCCGTGTATCCGTGGTGTGGACACCAGTTCGCCGATCCGACGGTGGGCGCAACCCGGATGCGGGCCATTGTCGGCGAACAGGACGACTGGGTGTCGGTGCAGCAGGTCCAGGCGCAGGTGCAGGCCATCCAGGTGGGCGGCGGCGATGCCTCGATCCGGATCGTGGCCGGTGCAGCACACAGCTTCGATCGGCTGGAGGCGCTCTACGAGATTCCCGAGGCCAGCGTCACCCCGGGGGCGCCGACGGTCTACGTCGATGACGACGGGTCGATGATCGACCCCGGGACGGGTCAGGCTGATCCCGGGATCACGGATCGTGACATGTTCCTCGCTGCGATCGACGCCGGGTTCGGCCGGTGGGGTGCCCACATCGGCAGCGTCGGCGACCAGCCGGACGTCTTCCGCGCCGACATGCTGGCCTTCCATACCGAGGTGCTCGGCCCGCCGGGCTGACGGGGCTGTCCGGTACTGGTGGGTCGCCCGGGGCTCGAACCCGGCGCCTGAGGATTAAAAGTCCCCTGCTCTACCCGATGAGCTAGCGACCCAACGGCGGACCGTAACGCGGATTGAAACCCCTGGGTGGGGTGCCGGGGTGCCCCGGTGGCGGGTATGGGAACCAGCGGGACTCTTCTTGCGTTTCATATACGTGCCAAGTACAGTCGCCCGCTGGCGCCCTCGGGAATGTCGGTGCCGTCGATCTGGAGGGGATTGAGAGAGTGACTGATCGAAGCAGCGCGGCGTTCGTCGTCTTCGATCACGTCCAGAAGAGTTACGACGGTGAGACGATCGTCGTCGCCGACCTGAACCTCGCCATCGAGAAGGGCGAGTTCGTGACGATGCTCGGCCCCTCAGGCTCAGGGAAGACCACGTGCCTGATGATGCTCGCCGGCTTCGAGTCGGCGACAAAGGGCGACATCTTCCTCGACGGGAAGTCCATCAACAACATCCCCCCGCACAAGCGCGGGATCGGCATGGTGTTCCAGAACTACGCCCTCTTCCCCCACATGAGCGTCGCAGAGAACCTGGCGTTCCCCCTCGAAGTACGGGGAATGAACAAGGCGGAACGAAAGGAAAAGGTCGATCGGGCGCTCGAGATGGTCCGCATGGGGGGCTTCGGGGGCCGTCGACCCGCACAGCTGTCCGGCGGTCAGCAGCAGCGTGTCGCCGTGGCCCGCTCCCTCGTCTTCGACGCAGAGCTCGTCCTGATGGACGAACCGCTGGGCGCCCTCGACAAGAACCTGCGCGAGGAAATGCAGTACGAGATCAAGCACCTCCACGAGTCGCTCGAAATGACGGTCGTGTACGTCACCCACGACCAGGGTGAGGCCCTCACCATGTCGGATCGGATCGCCGTGTTCGACGACGGCCGCATCCAGCAACTCGACTCTCCGACGAAACTGTACGAAGAGCCGGCAACGGCGTTTGTCGCCCAGTTCATCGGCGAGAACAACCGACTGCTGGGCAAGATCGAGAGCCGCAACGGCGACAACGTCATCGTCGATGTCGGGGGAACCCGGATCGACGCAGTCGCCGTCAACTGCGGAGAAACGGGCGATCGCACCCAGTTGTCGATTCGACCCGAACGCATTGCGATCGGAGACAGTCGGGACAACGTCGTGCCCGCCGTGGTCCGGGAACTGATCTACCACGGCGACCACATCCGATGCCGCCTCGAGGTCCTCGGCTCCGATGAGTTCGTGGTCAAGGTGCCCAACAACGTCGGAGCCCGGGTCCCCAACGTCGACGAGGCCACCGAGGTCAGTTGGGACACCGCCGACTGCCGCGCCCTCGACTCCGGGACGGTTGAACAGGGTCAGGACCCGCAGTGACCACCGCTCGCTTCCACCACCAATCCACTAATAACAAGGAGAAGAGCAATGCGTAGATACCCGATGAGGACAGTCGCCCTCCTGATGACGTTTGCGCTCGTTGGCGCAGCGTGTGGGGATTCGGAAGAGTCCACGCCCACGACGACAAAGGCACCAACGGTCACCACGACCGCTGCGCCTGAAACCACAGCTGCGCCTGAAACCACAGCTGCGCCTGAGACCACAGCGCCTCCTGAGACCACAGCGCCGCCTTCCAGCGACCTGGAGTTGACGGTTGTCTCTTGGGGTGGTGCGTATACGGCTTCTCAGCAGAAGG
>JACKQG010005277.1_pt1 | contig 14349 bp, 13 predicted proteins | sample 8237621 | NCBI WGS metagenome assembly JACKQG01 (sample SAMN15677084, study PRJNA649215) | marine metagenome | biome: marine; feature: Black Sea; material: saline water; isolation source: suspended particulate matter (SPM) from the Black Sea western gyre | collected 2013-06-09/2013-06-10 | depth...
GTGCCAGTGCCACCACCCATTCCAGCAGTGACAAAAATCATGTCAGCACCGGAAATTATCTCATTGATTGCTTGCCGGCTTTCTTCGGCTGCTCCAGCACCAACGGTGTGGTCGCCACCGGCGCCTAGCCCACGTGTCAGCTTCTCGCCCAGCTGGACACGCACAGGGGATTCAGACAATGCCAAAGCCTGGGCATCGGTGTTCATGGTGATGAATTCCACGCCTTTGATGCCTTCACGGACCATACGGGTGATAGCGTTGGAGCCACCGCCGCCAATGCCTATAGCTCTGATTCGAGCTGGTGCGTTGGAAAATGTTGACTTTGCCATCTTTCTTAATTAGACTCCTTTCTTTCTATTTGCCATTTATGTGTTTTTAGACACCGAAGAATTTCTTCAGTAATGTCATGAAACCATCAAGGGCACCATTCCTCTTTTTTGCTTCCCATGCTTTTCTACCATGATTCCTCGTTCCCCAGAGGAGGAGCCCGACTCCGGTGGAATGGGCCGGGTCATGGAGGATGTCAGTGATTCCATACACACCCATAGGCTCACCAATTCTTGTTTGGATGCGGATTGTTTGCTTGGCTAAAGACTCAAGGCCAGCTAAGTTGGAACAACCTCCAGTGAGTACCAGGCCAGCTGGGGCTAGTGAGGCATAGTTAGAGTCAGGCATTTCGAGGAGAATTAGCCTCAGCAGTTCTTCCATGCGGACTTTGACGATATCGCATAGCTCACGGTAGGAAACACTGTGCCCGTCTTCCACAGTCAATGTGGACTCCTGATTCTTACTTAGTACCTCAGGATAGACGTTACCATATTTCTTCTTCATAGCCTCGGCGATTTCAAAGGGTAAGCCCAGGCCTATTGAAAGATCACTGGTCACCTGATATCCAGCTACCGGAATAACTGATGTATGGTAGATACTTCCGTCTCTGAATACAGCGATGTCAGTGGTGCCACCGCCAATATCAGCCAAGATGACACCTACCTCTCTTTCTTCTGGCGTCAGTACTGCTTCACCGCTGGCTAGCGGCTCCAAAATGAGGTCCTGGATTTCGACTCCGATGCTCCGAATACATTTGACCAAATTCTGGACTGAGGATACAGCAGCTGTGATGATGTGGGTTTCCACATCTAGCCTGAAGCCATGCATGCCTACTGGATTCTTAATTCTTTCTTGATTGTCTAAGGCATAGCTGCGAGGTATGGCGTGGAGTATCTTTCTGTCATCCGGGATATTAACCTGCTGGGCGGAAGACAGAACTCGCTTAAGGTCGTCGGGTCGAACCAAGCGATCATTGCGCGGTATAGCCACTACCCCATGACTGTTGTGTGAGCTTATGTGTCTACCTGTGACACCTACATAGGCAGATTCTATTTTTAGCCCGCTTGCCTGCTCAGCTCGTTTTACCGATTCGACGACTGATTCTCTAGCTTCATCTACGTTGACTACCATGCCTTTATGCATGCCATGCGATGGCACAAGGCCGACCCCTAAGACCTGTATGTTGCCTCCGGAATCGAGAGTGCCAGTAATGGTGCATATTTTGGTTGTGCCAACATCAATAGCTGAAATAATCTTCATCTTAGTGTTTACCTCCTTTAGTTTTATTTAGGTAATTTACCTCCCAGGTTAAGTTTTGTAATTATAGAAGGCGCTCGGCTACTCTAAGCTTGGCGCTACGACTGCGAGAATTAAGTTTAATTTCGGTCAAAGATGGTGTGATAGCCTTCTTTGATACTATTTTCAGGCTGGGTATATGCCCACATTGACAGATTGGAGTGTCCGATGGGCAAATACATCCTTTGCTTTCTCGAATCATGAATTGTTTGACTATTCGGTCTTCTAGCGAGTGATAGCTGATAACTACCAGCCTGCCTCGGTGGTCGAGGCAATTGACAGTTTGCTTCAGGGCTATGGCTAGATTTTCCAATTCGCGATTAGCAGCGATGCGCAATGCCATAAAAGTTCTGGTTGCTGGGTGGATCTTGCCGTGACGGCTACCGATGGCTTTTTCTACGACGCTGGCTAGTTGGAGGGTGCTGCTTATCGGGCGGTTCTTTATGATATACCGTGCTATCCGCTTGCTGTAACGCTCCTCACCATATGTTTTGATGATTTGACTCAATTTATCCTCGTGGAGATTATTAACAATATCAGCTGCAGTTAACTCCTGGATTGGACTAAAACGCATATCTAGTGGGCCATCGTGCTGGAAGCTGAAACCGCGTTCAGAAACCTCAAGCTGTGTAGAGGAGAGGCCGAGGTCAAAAAGAATTCCATGCACAGGCAAGAAGTTGTTTTCTCTGCAGATGGTCTCAAGATTAGCGAAGTTGTCATTTATTATTATAGTTGAGCCAGTATAGTCGGCTAGTCTGGTCTTAGCCATGTTGATAGCTTCGGGGTCGGCATCTATGCCCAGAAGTTGCCCATCAGGCAGAATCTTTTCCAAAATGGCTGAAGCATGTCCCCCTGAACCTAAAGTGCAGTCAACATAGCGTTTCCCATGTTGAGCTTGTAATGCTTCTACGGCTTTGCTGAGCAGCACTGGTTTATGAATAGGTATAGTCATGGTTAGACTCATCGCTGTTCCTCGAGGCTTTCTATGATTTGCCATAGTTGCTCTTCAGCCGTTGTCTTTTCGGAATTCCAGAAAGTCGGATTCCATATTTCGATACAATTGTTAGCCCCGACTACGATGGCAGTATCACCTATTTCAGCGCGATTGCGTAAAATAGATGGCAGCGCTATCCTTCCCTGACCATCGAGCGAAAGACTGAAGGCTGTACCGAACATAGCCCGGTTCATCGTCCTGAATTTACTCGATGGCACAGCCTGAGCTGACAAAGTGTCTGCCACCTTGTGCCATTCAGCCACTGGATAGATGACGATGCACTTCTCTAGCCCTTTAGTCAAGACTAATTCACCCCCCAGTCCTTGCCTGAACTTAGGGGGCAGGGGCAATCTACCTTTAATGTCGACCTTGTATTCGTATTCGCCTAGGAACATATCTGCTCCCAACTAGTGTTTAGACCAGTACAGCTTCACCTTCTAGCTGCTTTTCCAGGACTCTTATTTCATTCCAGTCTAATCTAGTCAGTTCTTCAATGTATTCCTGTGTCTGCGGGTCACTGGCCAGCGAGTAGGTGATCAGGCCATTACCATCTTGTTGCTCCTGGAGTATACCTTTTTCGATTAGAGACCTGATTGCTTCTCTCAAGTTAATCTTTGCGGTGTCCAGGGCGCTAGCAATTGTGTAGAGGCTTAGCCTGGCTCGGGGATGCCGTGCCCAAAAACGGATCAATTGGAGTTCAAGGTTATTGCGGCTGTTCTCCTTTAGAAAGTGGAACAACCTGCTATTGGCTACCCGATATTGAATGCAATCAATTACCATGATAACTTCTCCTTTTACCACTTTTTACCACTATTTACCATTATGAGCATATTTTACCCACTTTGTCAATACCTTTCCCACCAAATTCCCCACTATTTCATGATTTTTTCTGGTTCTTAGATTTTAACTGCATTAACTTTCTCAACAAATAGTGGTTTTATTTTAGATATCCCCAATATCTTGTGTTACCGTGGTTGATTATGCTTACTTTGGGGTAGTGCTAAAGTACGGGTCTATTTTGCGGTTTTGAGCTTTAGCTTTGGTATGGTAAAATAGGCAGATGTTAGCTGGCATCCTTGTTATTAGTGATAAAGGGTGGCGTGGTGAGCGATTTGATGAGAGTGGGCAGGTTGCGAAGGAAATTATAAGCCGGCTGGGCATTGAGGTGGCAAAATATGAGGTTGTGCCTGATGAGGCAGAGATTGTTTCAACGAGACTTAGGGAATGGTCTGATGCGCTTGGGCTTGACCTTATCTTAACCAGTGGTGGAACGGGATTATCTCCGAGAGATGTCACGCCGGAGGCCACGCTAGCAGTGATTGATAAGATTATTCCTGGTTTGACTGAGGCTATGAGGATAGATACGATGAAGAGAAAGCCTGAGGCGATACTTAGTCGAGCTGTCGCAGGCAGCCGTGGCAAGTGTTTAATTGTTAATCTTCCGGGCAGCCCTAAGGCAGTGAAGGAATGTCTTGAGGTCATCCTATCTGTTTTGCCTCACGCACTAGATATTCTTGGCGGCAAAACATCTGAATGCGGTCATGGTGAGGCTAGTTGAATGCGTATTGATATATTGACTTTGTTCCCACAGATGTTTGATGGTTTGCTTAGCTGTAGCATTGTGGGGAGGGCTATGGAACACGGACTAGTTGATGTTAAGCTTCATGATATTCGTACTTATACCCATGACAAGCATAATATTGTGGATGACTATCCCTACGGTGGTGGGGCTGGGATGGTGCTTAAGACAGAGCCTATTTTTGAAGCTGTGGAGAGTGTAAGTGGGGAGCTCGGCTTGCCGTCGGTACCGACTGTTCTGCTCAGCCCGCAAGGTCGACTTTTTAATCAGGAGCTTGCCCGGGAGCTGGCTAGTTGCCAGAATCTCGTTCTTATCTGTGGTCATTATGAGGGTGTTGATGAGAGGGTGGCCGAGCATTTGGTTAGTGATGAGATTAGCATTGGTGATTATTTACTCAGCGGCGGTGAAGTGGCAGCAATGGTAGTGGTGGACTGTGTGATTAGATTGTTGCCTGGAGTGCTTGGCTCTGAGGCATCTTTAGCGGAGGAGTCGCATATTGGAGGTCTATTGGAGTATCCGCAATATACTCGGCCGGCAGTATATCGTGGCTGGACAGTACCTGAAATCTTGCTTTCTGGAGACCACGGCGAGATTGCTCGATGGCGACGCCAGCAGAGTCTACTGCGGACCGCGAAGCGACGTCCGGATCTCATGGAAAAAGCAGTGCTTTCCCCGGAAGATAAGAGACTGCTTAGCGAAGCCTTTGAAATTAAGTCATAGAAGGGATGTAGCTAGAAATGAATGTCAATTCTATCAGCCAAATCAAGGTAAATCCTAAAATACCTCAAATTAGCCCCGGCGATACAGTAAAGGTTAGTTTTAAGGTTAAAGAAGCTGGCAGAGAGCGTGTTCAGACACTGCTTGGATTGGTAGTTCGGGTTCGGAGGGGAGCTAGTGGTGGTAACTTTACAGTTAGGCGTGTTACTTATGGGATTGGTGTGGAGCACACTTTTCCCTTTGCCTCTCCGTTTTTGGAGAAGGTTGAGGTGGTGCGGCATGGCACAGTTCGCCGTGCCAAACTTTATTATATACGTCGGCTCAGTGCCAAAGAGGCCCGTCTCAAAGAGAGACGGGAGAAGGTGGTGGAAAAAGCTAGTGTTGTAGAGGCTGTGGCTGAAGAGGGTGAAGCTGAAGAGGGTGAAGCTGAAGAGGTTGTGGGTGAAGAGAGTGCGGCTGAAGAGGGTACGGCTGAAGAGAGTGCAGTTGAAGAGGCTGTGGCTGAAGAAGCTGAAGAAGCTGAATGAAATATGCGGAAGTTGCGGTCAATTCGCCTATCGCTCAACGCCGTAGCTTTTGTTATTCAATACCCCCTGAGTTAGAGATTGATATCGGACAAGCCATCCGGGTGCCTTTCGGCTCTAAGATTCTTCAAGGCATTGTTGTCAAGGTAAGTGATTATCCCTCATTTGAGGTCACTAAGGAAATCAGTGGTCTTATCACATCTTTTCCTTTATTGTCTTCGGCTCACATTGAGGTTGTCTTCTGGTTGAGTAAGTATTACCTTTCACCTCTCTTTGATGCTGTGGCCTTAATGTTGCCTCCCGGGTTTGAGCGACGGTTAGCCACCTTTTTGCAACTCCTGTCAGACCATGTTGATTTATCGCAGCTTAGCCCTGAACAGGTAGAGGTTATAAGTCTTCTTGAAAACAGGGATAGGGTTGACATAAGAGAATTGAAGCGGAAGTTTGGGAAAAAGAAAACCGAGTTGGTTACGCAGCAGCTTTTACGGCGGCATCTGGTAGTGCAGAGTCAACAGCTGGAAGAAACTAAAGTAAAGCCAAAGCTGGTTACTCAATTGGAGTTAAAGATTGGCCCAGGTGAGGCTGAGGCGGAAGTTATTCGGCTGAGGAAAGCTAAAGCTGATAAGCAAGCGGCAGTTCTCGAGTTTCTGATTAAGCGGCCTCAACCTATCCCTTTGACTGAACTAAGGAAGTCTATTCCTTGCCAGAAGGTGGTTATTGAGTCTTTGAAAAATCGTGGCTTAATTTCTGTGGTGGAGGTTGAGGTCAGGCGCGATCCTTTAGCTCATCTTAGGATTGTTCCGACGTTGCCGCCGAAGCTTACTCCATCTCAGGAGGCAGCCTGGCAGAAAGTTAGAAGTTTTATAATTCAGCGGAATCTGCACAGGTCACCGTCAGTTTTTCTGCTTCATGGTGTTACAGGCAGCGGCAAAACTGAGATTTACCTTCGAGCTTTGGCGGATTTTGTAGCTCAGGGCAAACGAGGCATTTGTCTTGTTCCGGAAATTGCGCTCACCCCACAGACAATTGAGCGCTTTGCCTCTCGTTTCCCCGGTCGTGTCGCTGTGATTCACAGCGGGTTGTCTTTAGGCGAGCAATTTGATGAGTGGTATCGAATAAAGGAAGGTGGATGTGATGTAGTCATCGGTCCGAGGAGTGCTCTTTTTGCACCTCAGCCTGACCTCGGATTAATTGTTATCGATGAAGAGCATGAGTGGACGTACAAGCAGTCCGATAAGTCACCACGGTACCATGCTAGGGATGCGGCTATAAAATTGGCTGAACTTACTGGTGCCGTAGTTATTTTGGGGAGCGCGACACCTGACGTGGAGACTTTTTACAGGGCGCAACAGGGCGAGTATCAGCTTATTGAGCTCAAAGAGCGCATTACGCCATATGGTCCATCACCTTTGCCTGAGGTTGAGGTTGTGGATTTAAAGGAGGAACTTAAGGCTGGGAACCGGAGTCTTTTTAGTCGTTCTCTGGTTGGAGCCATGACTGAGGCGCTAGCTCGCAATGAGCAGGCAATCTTGTTTCTCAATCGGCGTGGCACGGCCACCTTTGTTCAATGTCGGGACTGCGGCTTTGTTTTCCGCTGCTCGCATTGCACAGCATCTCTTACCTATCACTCAGCGACGAAGAAGTTAGTTTGCCATCACTGTCGTTATTCCATTGCCCCGCCTGCGGAATGTCCTCAGTGTCTTAGCCATCGCCTTAGATTTTTGGGCATTGGTACTCAAAGGGTAGAGGAAGAGGTCAGGCATTTTTTCCCACAAGCTCGCGTTCTTCGTTGGGATAGAGACGTAACTTCTGGTCGGCGAGCCCATGAAGAGCTATTGGCTAAGTTTCGAGCCCATGAGGCTGACGTACTTATAGGGACTCAAATGATAGCCAAGGGATTGGACTTGCCTCAGATAACATTGACTGGGGTGATAAGCGCTGACACGGGTTTGAATTTGCCTGACTTTAGGGCTGGGGAACGTACTTTCCAACTCTTGTGTCAGGTAGCTGGCAGAGCGGGGCGAGGTTTCATGCCAGGAAGGGCCATTATACAGACTTATAGTCCAGAGCATTATGCAATAAGGGCAGCGTCAAAGCACGATTATCTAACATTTTATGCTCAGGAGATAGATTATCGTCGTAAGTTTGTTTATCCTCCTTTCAGCCAATTGGCCAGCCTCGCTTTTAGCCATACTAATGAGAGCACTTGTCTCAGAGAGGCGGAGAGAATGAGCCGCTTGCTTGCTGCCGAGAAAGATAGGAGAGGCATGCCTGGCTTGCGGTTGATTGGCCCTGTGCCAGCTTTCGTCCCTCGAGTTAGAGGGCGTTATCGATGGCAGCTGGTTCTTTGTGGGACTGGCTTGAATGATTTCTTGACGGACATAGCATTTCCTCGTGGTTGGATTGTGGACATGGACCCGGTAGGTGTGGTTTAATGGTTGCAAAATGGCAGTTCGTGTTATTCGTGTTTTGCCAGACCCTGTGCTTAGACAAAAAGCTAAAAAGGTAACCAAAATTGATAAGTCTGTCCAGCAGCTTATCGATGACATGATAGAGGCTATGAGGGCAGCTCCCGGGGTTGGCTTAGCTGCACCCCAGGTCGGCGTGTCTCTCAGAATAGCTGTGATTGAGATGCCGGGTAGTGAAGTTATGGTTTTGATTAATCCGGAGATAGTCAAGAGGCAGGGCGAGCGCCTGGTGCCAGAAGGCTGCTTGAGCGTCCCCGGGTATCAAGGGGAAATTAAGCGTTCGGTTTGGGTTAAGGTCAAAGCTCAGGATAGACAGGGGCGGAACATCCGTCTTAAGGGGGAGGGGCTACTGGCTCAAGCTTTAGAGCATGAGATAGACCATATTAACGGGGTATTGTATGTTGACCACGTGGAGGGGTCGGACAAGTTGTGTAAGCTAGTATCTGAGTCAGGTCATGAACGGCTTTAGTTTCTGCCTTCGTTAGTCTATCCCTGCCATTCCATCTCGACAACAAATCTTCCAGTTAATCCTTCCAATTCCACATTATAGAAGCCAGGCGTTTTTTTGGTTATGCCAAAGGTTACCTTCTGGCTTTCACCTGGATTTAGAGTAATCTCTTCGGTAGTTTCGATGGCGCCCTTTAATTTAAGTGCAATGCTGTAAGTGCCGGCGGACTCTCCACTGTTGGTTACTATGGCACTGATGTTAACTGTTTCCCCCTGTTTGGCACGTTCTGGTGCTATGACCAGATTTCTCACGGAAAAATTCGCTGGAACCAGTGGTATAACTATAAAGGTACCACTCAAGCCATCCACTTCTGCGTAGTATTCACCTCCATCCTTAATTACCGTGATAGTAGTGGTTTGGCTTGCTCCGGGCGACAACATTAGATCAGTTATGTTTTCGACCATGCCATTGATTCGCAATACCACGCTGTATGTGCCTGCTTCCGAGCCATTGTTGGATATTATGGCGTTGATGGTTACTGGCGCCCCTGCTTTTACTTGGTTTGGTGTTATGGTCAAGTTGCTCACCGAGAAGATAGGCCTTCTGGCATATTGTGGGTATGGTTCAGTCATTGGTCCTGGTGCTGGGAATGGTCCGGGGGGAGGGAATGAGCCCGGTGGTTGGAACTGTTCTGGCATTTGAAATCCTCCTGGAGTCTGAGTTGGCGCGCCTGGATATCCAAATTGTGGGCCAGTTGAGCCGGGGCCTTTGATGGCTACTCCAGGTTGTTTCTTGCGGGAAGGCACGGCGACAATCACTATGACAAGTATGAACAATACGATGATTACGCCGGCAATGACCCACCATACCCATGTGTCGAAAATGTCAAAGAAGGACGCTTGCCCGGTTACAGTAAAGAAATCGGTTGCGTCACCCAGTTCTACAAAGTTGTCACCGGGTGTATCGGCAGTGATCATGAAACTTACGTTTTGGCTCTGCCCTGCATCCAGAGTTAACTGTTGGCTATCTTTGACTTCATCGTTCAGCTTCAACTCCACGAGGTAAGTTCCCCCTGTGTCTTTGGTGTTTGTTACATTAGCGCTTATGGTAACGGGGTCCCCCACTGCGACAGACTCAGGGCTGATGCTTAGGTTTGTCACCTTGAAATCATCCTGGGCACTAACTGAAGCGGTAGCAGCCAAGACAAAAAGTAGTATCAGGGCTACTGGCAGCAGCCAGGTCAGTTTTCTCATGCTTGCCTCCTATAGTCCTTCATGGTTCAGGTGCCTAATACTCTACGCTAAAACGGGCTATAAATCAATAGGCTGAATAAGAGGACGGTCGGTTTTCTACAGGCTATTTGTCACATTTTATCCATAGCCTGTTGCCATCACTTATGAACTCGATAGTCCCGTGAGTTGAAGTCAGGTAGACTCTGTCACTTCTCAGTTGCTCGGTCAGTCTGTCCACTACTTCAGTGTGGGGGAGGCCGAATCTATTGCTGGCGCCCACTGAAATGGCTGCTACTTCAGGATTGACTACAGCGAGAAACTGTGGGGAGGTAGAAGTCTGGCTGCCGTGATGGGGAACTTTCAACACTGTGCTATTCAAATTGGCCCGTTGGGCAATAAGGTACCACTCAGCCTCCCGGCCAATGTCAGCAGTGAATAAAAAGCTTACCTTATTCCAGCTTAAGCGTAATACCATACCGTTGTTGTCAATGTCATCAGAAGTATCCTGGAGCAGAGGGGATGGAGGGTGAAGCACCTCTAGTTTTATCCCATCGCCAAGTTCCATTTCTTGCCCGGCGTGGGCTATTTCGTGCTTGATTTCGTTGTCGCTAACCAATTTGAGCCATTGCTGATAAGTGGCTGAGCTGTAGGCTATCCCCGGCTCGATTATCTGTTGCACTTTGTGCCTCTGGAGCACTTCTATAAGGCCGGCGACATGGTCGGCTTGTGGTTGAGTTAAAATTACTAAGTCAATAGTCCTGTCCCAGAAAGGTAATTTCCTGCCTAGCTCCAGCCCTATTGCTTGAGGACTTGGGCCCCCATCTATGAGGATGTTTTGGCGGTTTGGCGTTTGGATGAGGATAGCATCTCCTTGTCCTACATTGAGTATGCTTACATGTAGCTTGTCATCAGGCATATTCAGAAAGGCAGCCCAAACCAGGATAGTGGCAATTAGAAGTGGGGACATGACCCATTTCTTGGGCAGTTTGGCGGCTTGTTCTGCTGTTTTGCTAACTGAATAGCTGATTTTAGAAGCTGCCTGGGAAAGGAAATCGACTAGTTGGTTTCGGTAGTTTATAGCTGTTATAACTGCGGCCAGTAAGGCATAGTAGAGCCATATTTGCCAGAGGTGCGCACTGCCTAGTTCAGCAGATGCGAACGGCAAGGCATCGAAGACTTGTACGACGAGAGTGAGGTAGCTGAGGAAAAGCCAGGCTATCCAGCCTAGAACCTGGGCTAAGAATGGTGCCAAAAGTCCTATCCCAGCGACTAGGGCTGAAGTGATGATTATGCCTGGCAAAGCCAGCAGAGCGAAGAAAGTAGCTGGCAGACCAACGAAGGAGACAACATCAAAATAGTAGGCGATTACTGGCCAGGTAGCTAAGATGGCAGCTAAAGTAACTGCAAAGCAATCAGCGACAAAATTACACAAAGATGCTGCAGTTCCTTCTTTGCCTATGGTGACAGCAATACCTTTTCTGGCCCAGGCTTGGAAGTAGGGCGACAGGAGAATGAGTCCTGCCATAGCTAGGAAGCTCATCTGGAAGCTTGCATCCCATAGAGCTTGAGGCTCGATTCCCACCATTACCGCTGCGGCAAAGGCAAGTGCCGTTGAAGCGCTACGTTGCCTGCCGAGATATGCGGCTAGCAAGAACATACTTCCCATGACGGCGCCGCGGACTACTGGCGGATGCATACCCGTAACCAAAGCATATAGCCAAATAGCCAGAAAAGCTATCCAGATGTAGATGGAGTGTCGTCTGCCGAAAAGCCAGATTGCGGCACTTAGCAATATGCCTATGATAATGCTGAGATGAAGGCCGGATATGGCTAGCAGGTGGGCAGTCCCAGTTCTTGAGAAAGTTTCCTGCAGAGAATAGGGAATATTGCTTCTTAAGCCGAGTAAGATACCTTGAGCTAGTGAGGCTTGTGGTTCGGGTAAGGCGAGGGACAGACTCTGGGAAAGACGATTTCTCAGTGAGTAAATCCAAGCCAGAGGCTTAAATCCTTTGCCTGTATCGAGAGTTTCTATTGCAGGATAATTTATAATCGAATAAATTCCCTGCCGTGCTAGGTAGCCTCTGTAGTCGAAGTCGTCAAATTGCGGTGGCGTTTCCAGGTTGCCGGTTACTTTAAGTATATCCCCGTAGTGATATTCTTGATATCTGGGCACGCGTATTAGAGCTTTTCCTGATATTTCCCTTTTTGTGTCATCTATTTGTATTTCACAGGCTGTGAGTTGAAGGATAGAAGTTGTGTTTCTAGTCTCAGGTTCAGTGCATACCATTCCCTCAATTTTGGCCGTTCCTTTGTCGTTGTAGAATTGAATGTGCTGCTCATTGATTACGGGCAGGCTTGATTGGAAGTGAATGCAACCGCCAAGTAAAGCAAAAAGGCAGAATCCCGCTATAAGCAGGTGCTTCTTATACTGCGATAGGAAAGGGATGAGACACAGGGGAAGAAGCCCTATAAAGATAATACCCCAGGGCAGGGCGATTTTTGAGCCCAAATAAATGCCTGTCACCCAGGCGGCGCTGAGGTAAATAAGCGTCACGTAGTTTCAATCCTCTAGAGTTACTAAATCTCTTATTGTGCCCAGGGTGGTGCTACCTATTCCGCTGACATTGAGTAAGTCCTCGATTCTATGGAAAGAGCCATATTGGTTACGGTAATTGACAATAGCTTGTGCTCTATCCGGCCCGATTCCGGGCAAGGCATCCAGCAGCCAGGCTTCAGCCCGGTTTAGGTTTATTCTTTGTGGTTGAGAGACTTCGCCGGTCTTGGGCACATAAATCTTGATTTTGCCCATGTCCGCATCTGGTGTGAGACCGGCAGCCTGAATAAGAGTCTCTATAGAGTCATCTTCTCTCAACGGATAGAAACCCGGGTTAACTACAGTGCCGCCGATGTAAATCTCGTCTTCGCACTGAATTGACACAGTCTGGGACAGAGAAATTTCGACAGGCTTATGTCTACTTTGCTTAACTGCCAGCACAATGCCGCCACTGATGAGGCTTACCAGCAAAAAGGCGATAATTAGTAACCAGTATTTGTTCAGATGACTTGACATAATAAACTCCTTGTCCTTACCTTATTGTTATAATAATGGTAAAATTTTAGCACATATGGGGAACTCGAAGACGATAAGTGTCAACCGCAAGGCTTATCATGATTACCATATTCTGGAAAGCCTGGAAGCTGGCATTGTCCTAACCGGCACTGAAATAAAGTCCATTCGGGCAGGCAGGGTGAACATCCGTGATGCCTATGCCAAGCCTGATGGTGGTGAGCTGTGGCTGTTTAATGCCCATATCGCCGCCTATCAGGCTGCTAGCCACTTCAACCACGAGCCAAACCGACCGCGTAAGCTACTATTGCATCGCCGGCAGATTGATGAGCTGGCAGGTATGGTAATGCAAAAAGGTTTGACTTTAGTGCCTTTGAAGTTATATATTAAAGGAGGAGTTGCCAAGTTGGAGTTGGGAGTGGCTCGGGGCAAGCGGCTTCATGATAAGCGTGAGGCGATGGCGCGCCGGGAGACGGAGAGAGAGATAGAGCGCGCGCTGAAGAGAAGAAAAGGTTAAAAGCACGTTAAAAACCTAGTTTTGGGGGCGTGAGGCTTCGACAGTGGGAGGCCCACAGGATAGCAGGTCGAGGTGCCATCTACCTCGTAAAACAGGTGGCAAAAGACAACTGCCGAAGCAGTTCCAATTGCAGCCTAACTAAGGTTGCACATCCAACCTGACCTCACCCCGATGGGTTGGAATTGGGTGACGAAATGTCGGGGCGCTCCAATCTTGATGTCGATAGAGATTGGCTAAGAGTTATCGACTGGCCTGACTAGCATTCGGTCAGCAGAGGCTGGCCAGGTGAGACAAAAGAGCTGACTACGCCTGTAGTACGTTCTGGCAACCTTCTTCTGGACGGGGAGTTCAACCCTCCCCCGCCTCCACCAGACAGTAATAACGGGCTCCGGTTTAGGCTGGAGCCCGTTTTGTTTCCGAGTAACTGAGAAAGTGGGAAAACCTGAGTTTTTTGCTATCCTACGAGTATCTTTCCCATTGGCTTGCTGATTACTTCTCCGATGATGGCTGCATCCTGCACACCAGCTTTTTGCAGTTTTTTCACCAGCAGTTCCGCGGTTTCAGGAGCCAGTGAGATCAGCAGCCCGCCTGAGGTTTGAGCGTCGAAGAGTATATCCTGGATGTAATCAGGTACCTGGTTGGAGAATTCCACCATTTTGCCGTAAAACTCTCTGTTTCTATGTAAGCCACCGGGACAAAGACCTGCCTTGGCGAACTCCTCCACCTCTGCGAAGACGGGAACTGAACTTGGATTGATTTTGATGCCTACCTGGCTGTTTTGGGCTAGCTGGCAGGCATGACCGAGAAGTCCGAAGCCGGTTATGTCAGTGCAGGCATGAACTCCTACCTCTTGCATCAGTTCCGAGGCTTTTTTATTCAAAGCTGCCATGTACTTTGTCATCTTGGCTGCTGTCTGTTTGCCGACTTTGCCAGCTTTTAGTGCAGTGCTTATAATTCCAGTGCCTAAGGGCTTGGTGAGTATGAGTTTGTCTCCCGCTTTGGCTCCGGAATTGGTCACCAGGCGTTCAGGGTGCACCGTGCCGGTTACGGAAAGCCCATATTTTAGCTCAGCGTCGTCTATACTGTGTCCGCCCACCAGTGTCACGCCAGCTTCTTTCATCTTGTCTATCCCGCCCTTGAGGACGTCTTTCAGGACTGCAATGTCCAGCTTCTTTGTCGG
>JACKQG010005279.1_pt1 | contig 14339 bp, 15 predicted proteins | sample 8237621 | NCBI WGS metagenome assembly JACKQG01 (sample SAMN15677084, study PRJNA649215) | marine metagenome | biome: marine; feature: Black Sea; material: saline water; isolation source: suspended particulate matter (SPM) from the Black Sea western gyre | collected 2013-06-09/2013-06-10 | depth...
GCCCCACGCCTGTCATTCTGAGCATAGCGAAGAATCTCGGTGGGGAGGCATTGAGATTGCCACGCCCCGATGCAATCGGGGCGTGGCAATGACACCGGGGACATTACCCAATGTTACACTACAAAATTGTCACCCATCTATCTGAACGAGCTCAGGCGTCTCCCTCGAAGTCAATAGACATAACCTGAGTCTATCGCTATACTAACTAGGAGATTAAACTTCCCGAGGAAACGATAAATACATGCTAAATGGCAAAGATATAAAAACCTACATTAAAAGCCGTTTGAACACCAAGTTTGTTGGGCGACAGCTATATTACTATCACCAAGTTGCCACGACCATGGAGGCAGCCAAGGAACTGGCAAAGAAAGGAACTGCTGAGGGAACTGTGATAATAGCTGATACGCAGACAGCAGGTAGAGGACGCCTGGGTAGAGCCTGGCTATCACCTGAAGGCAGTCTGTCTATGTCCCTCATCCTCAAGCCTTCTCTGGAGAATTTACCACAGCTTGTCATGATAGCTTCCCTGGCTGTGGTCAGAACTATTAAAAAAGTTGCTGGGCTTGAGACACAGATCAAATGGCCCAACGACGTCCTGATTAAAGATAAAAAGGTCTGCGGCATCCTGATAGAAAACGAAGTCAAGGGAGACAGGGTAAATTTTGCCATAATAGGAATAGGAATGAATGTTAATTTCGACCCCTTGGCTTTCCCCGAGATTTCAGATATAGCCACCAGCCTGTCACACGAGCTAGGAGCAGAAGTATCAAAAGTTGAGCTTACCATAGCACTGTTATCTGAACTGGAACAGTTATATTTAGAAGCTAAGGCTGGAGCACCCATATACAAAGAATGGCAAGAGAATATGGAAATGCTGGGCAGGTGGATTCAGGTCAAGACTGGGGAAGCAGTCGAGCAGGGCAAAGCCGAAACCGTTACCCAAACCGGTAACCTCATCCTGCGCCGTGCTGACGGCAGCATTACCGAAATCGTGGCCGGAGATGTCACGGTAATAAAAATTTGATTCCCCCGCCCCCTCATGGGGGGGGCAGGGGTACAGGTAAACTACTTCTTCGCCTGACTTAGCTTGGTAAGAAAGGGCGCTATCAACTCTATCGGCAAAGGAAACACTATCGTGTTAGTCCGCTCGGTAGAAATCGTGGTTAGAGTCTGGAGATAGCGGAGCTGGAGAGCAGCAGGTTGACTGGAAATAACTTTGGCTGCATCAGCCAGCTTCTGCGCAGCTTGAAATTCGCCCTCAGCGTGCACAATCTTAGCTCGCCTCTCTCGCTCAGCTTCGGCCTGAGCCGCCATCGCCCGCTGCATCGAGTCAGGCAGCTCAACATCCCTGACCTCCACCATGCTTACCTTTATTCCCCATGGCTCTGTTCCCTCATCAATCAGCGACTGGAGCTTTTCATTAATCTTGTCCCGACGAGCCAGCAGGTCTTCAAGTTCAGACTGGCCCACTACGTTTCGTAGAGTCGTTTGTGAAAGCAGCGAAGTTGCCCTGATGTACTGCTCCACATTAAGCACAGCGTCTTCAGGTTTCATGACCCTGAAATAGACCACAGCATCAACTTTAACGGTAACCGTATCCATTGTGATACATTCCTGGGTTGGGACATCCATGGTGACAACACGGAGGTCGATCTTCACCATACGCTCAATAAACGGAATCAGCAGGACCAACCCAGGCCCTCTGACACCGACAAATCGGCCTAATCGAAAGATAACGCCGCGCTCATACTCGTTCACAATCCTGATGGCTGCTGCCAGGATTATTATGACGAAAATGGCAATACCAGCAATAAGAATGAAATTCATCTTCTCCTCCTTTGAGTTTTCTTCTTAGTAACTATCAATTTTAGTCCCTCGACTTCAATTACCGTCACCTCCTCTCCTGGCTCTACCCCGCCGCTGTCCACTGTAGCCATCCAGTGCTCACCTTCTATAAGAACTGTACCCTTGGGGTCAAGACGCGTCTTAGCTATAGCTTCTCTGCCAATCAATCCCTCAGTACCAGTTTCCACTCGCCTTCTCTGGCCTCGAATCACAGCGCCAACGACAAAGGTTACGAAGGCAACTATTACAATGGTTACTCCGGCAATTAAGACTCTGTTCACTTCCATTGCCGGCGAACTATGACTGAACAGGACAAGTGAACCAATAATCAAAGAGACAACCCCTCCTGCTGTCAGTATACCAAAAGTCGGCGTGAAAAGCTCTACGATAAATAGCCCGAAGGCAAGGAGTATCAACAACACCCCAGCCCAATAAGCATTGAGCACACCCAAAGAATAGAAAGCCATAAAAAAGCAAATGCCGCCAACAGTTCCAGGGAATATCAGCCCTGGATTTGAGATCTCGGTAATCAAGCCTATCGTAGCCAGACTGAGCAGGATATAAGCAATATTGGGGTCACTGATGACATGTAAGAAGCGCTCGACAGGATTCATCGCATTCCTAGCGAACATATAATCGGTGGTATCAATAATGACCTCCTTGCCACTGGCCAAGGTTACTTCCCGGCCATTGAGCTGGCGAAGTAGGCTTTCCAGGTCATCAGCCCGGAAATCGATAAGTTTTGCTGCCAACGCCTCGGAGGCAGTAAATGACTTGCTTTCTGAAACCGCCAGTTCGGCCTCTTCAGGGTCACGCCCTCGCATTTCAGCGATGCTCCTGATCCAGGCAGACGAATATTCGGTTATCTTCTTCGACACCTCTTCGGGCATTTCCTCACCGACAGTTACCGGGTGAGCGGCTCCGATGCTGGTCCCCGGTGCCATAACCGCTACATGCGCGGCTAAGGTGATAAAAGTTCCGGCTGAAGCTGCCCAGCCACCACTAGGCGAAACATAAACTACAATCGGCACTTTAGCGTTCAGAATCCGCTGCACAATATCTTCTGTGGCATTAAGAAGCCCTCCAGGAGTATTCAATTCAATGATGCAGGCGGTGGCACCTTTAGATTCAGCCCGGCTGATACCACGGTCTAGATAATCGACGACGACAGGGACAATGGTGCCATCAACAGTGAGGATTTCTATGCCCGCCGAGTCAGCATTAACCACACTGGAAACGAGGGACATCGCTGACAGGATAGCCAGAAAAAGAATGCGTGTGAAGCGTAACCTAATTTTAAGCATCTGTTGCCAGAACGACTCAATTATAATCTACCCAATAATTGACAGCAAGTAGGTTGTCCTTTCGTGACTGTGGTTACAGCGATGGGTTCCGAGATTATCAGCTTCGCCATTGTGATAAGCAGAATTAGCAGATGTTTGTCGGTGAATTTAAATTGAAGCAGAAAGCTCATTGGTGTAGAATATGTCAACTTGGGTAAGGTTTAAAATTATGACAAGGCAAAAATGCAAAGGGGCTCGAGATTTACTTCCCAAAGACACTGAGGTCTTTCGCTATATAGAGGATATCTTTCGCAGGTCGTGTCTCAGCTGGGGTTATCAAGAAGTACGGACTCCAACTCTTGAATATCTGTACCTGTTCACCGCCGCCGGCACACTCACTCCCAATATGCTGAGCAAGGTATATTCTTTTCTCGACTGGGATGGCTGGAGTGGTGAAAGGGTAGTGCTGAGACCTGATGGCACTATACCTGTCGCCAGGCTCTACATAGAGAACTTGTCCCAACAGGAAATAGCCAGACTTTTTTATGTCACCAATGTTTTCGCTTTTGTAGATACAGGTAAGGAGAACAGAGAACGTTGGTATTATGGAGTCGAGCTTATAGGCAGTGACAAACCAGCATCAGATGTAGAATTGATTCTGCTGGCTATCGAAACTCTACGCAAGTTGGGTGTTAATGATGCTCAGATACAGTTATCTCACGCTGGGGTATTGAAGGCTTTGCTCAATGAATTGAAGCTGAATCCCGACGAAGAAACCAGGTTGCTTGACCAAATTCTCGACGGCAACTGGCAAGTGCTGACGGAGGCGAAACCGACAAACTCTGAAATCGGCAGGCTGATATCATTGTTCCTCGATTTAAGGGGAAAAACCAGTGGTTTCTTAGAGAACCTGAAGGCACTACCTCAGATTCCTGTTACCTTGAAGCCCGCGCTCGACAATTTCTCTGAAATCGCCGGTTTTCTCGATGCCCTTGGCTGTAACTACCAGATTGACATCACGTCCACCCGGGGTTTTGAGTATTACACCGGACTTTGCTTCCAATTCTCGGCTAAGGGAGAAAAAATTGGCAGCGGTGGTAGATATGACAACCTTATCCCGCTCATAGGTGGTAAGAACACGCCAGCCTGTGGTTTTGCCCTCTATGTTGACCCCCTCGTTAATTTGATTCAACCTCAAGCCAAACGAAATACGGGGCAGGGAATCCTGGTTAGATGCGATAAAACGACACCTGATTCAATAAGAACCAGCTTTCAGTTAGCTCAGTCACTCCGCCAGGCTGGCTATGTGACCGAGCTTGACTTCAGCGGTTGCCAGTCAGACTGGCGCTGGATAATCGCCATTCAAGAAAAGACACCATGCTTTCTTGTTATTGACCAAGCCCGAAACCAGAGGAAAGAGGCGTCCTCGATTGCCGACGCCATAAAGACGGTAGGAAACTCCGCATAACTTGCTAACTGGAGGCCAGTTGGATTACGTTAGGATAGCTTTACCCAAAGGAAGACTTCTATCGGCTACCGCCTGTCTATTGAAAGAGACGGAGCTTGAATTCAAAGACTATACCAAAGATACACGAGCCTATAGACTTAAATCAACAAAGCTCCCTTATCTTTCAGCCAAGATATTTCAAGAAAAAGACATCCCCATCCAGGTAGCCGTAGGCAATTACGACTTGGGCGTCTGCGGCCTGGACTGGATTGAGGAGCTTTTGGCCAAGTACTCGACCAGCACCCTGCTCAAGGTGGCTGATCTGGAATACAGCAAAGGAAGCCTCTATCTAGCCGCCAGCCGCTACGGAAACATATCTAGTCCCCAGGAACTGTCAACCGGGCAATATAGCTGGCGAATAGTGACTGAGTATCCCAATCTGGCAGAGATTACAGCTTTGAATCTCAGACTGAGGAGGTTCAGGATATTCCCAGTGTGGGGAGCTGCTGAGGTCTATCCGCCGGAGAATGCTGACCTGGCTCTGTTGTGGGCGAAAGACGAATCGGAAATAAGGGCACGGAGCTTAATCCCACTGAAAACTCTGCTCTCATCCAATGCCTTTCTCATCGCTAATCAAGAGAGCTGGCAAACCAAGAACGTTAGCCAAGTAATAGCCTATTTCAGCCAGGGACTTGAGATGAAAGTCAAGCCATGGCTGAAAATCAAGCCAGACGTGGCCAAAAGCTCAAACAGTTTCCGCCCTGATTTTAATGAGGAGAAGGTTTGGCTGGCACTTCCCGACGGGCACCAGCAACCTCCAACTTTAGAATTCTTAAACAAAACCGACTTGAAGCTGCAGGGCTATTCAGAGGATAACCTGAATCGTCGTCCACGTTCTAATCTGGATTGGGTTAATGTTAAGGTGACCAGACCACAGGATATGCCGCTTCAAGTAGCCAATGGGAATTTCGACCTGGCTATAACAGGTAAAGACTGGCTCCTCGACCATCTCTGCCGCTTTCCTTCAAGTCCGGTTACGGAACTCGTAGACCTCGGCTTCGGCCAGGTAAAAATAGTGGCAGTCGTTAGCCAGAACTTGCCTGTAGCTAATATCGGCCAATTGAAGCAGGTACAAGATTCTAAGGCATCACCACTAAGAGTAGCCTCAGAATACATAAACATCGCTGACAAATATCTTCGTGACAACCATGTCAGCCGGTATAAACTGATTCCTACCTGGGGAGCCAGCGAAGCTTTCTTGCCGGAAGATGCCGACTTGCTTATAGAAAACACTCAAACTGGAAAGACATTAGCCAAGCATAATCTCAAAATCCTGGACACCATTTTCCAATCAACAGCTTGCCTTATCGGCAACAAGAACAGCCTGGAGTCTTCCAAAAAAGAGAGGATAGCCTCTCTGGTTAAAATCTTCCGTCGGGCAGTAGAGAGCAACTAAAATGAGAATAGTAAAAGGTTTTCAAAAAGCAAAACCCCTGCTGGCCAGAAAAGTACCATCTTACGGACTTCCCACATCTCCAAAACCTGCAGCCGAGACAAGAGGAAAAGAACCATCTCCAGAGGAGATAGTCAAAAGCATCCTTGCCGAGGTGTGGGCCAAAGGCGATAGAGCACTCTTTAGCTACACCAAGAAATTGGACGGGGCTAAACTTAGCTCGTTGGAGGTTAGCAAAACCGAGATTTCGGATGCCTACGAGAAGGTGGATAAGAAGCTAGTGTCGGCACTGAAGCTAGCAGCAAACAGAATAAAGAGATTTCATTCCATGTGTAAGCAAAGACTTGAATCTAGCTTCCTCAGCCAGGGTCTGGGACGGCAAATCAGCCCACTAAACAGGGTAGGCATCTATGTGCCCGGCGGCACCGCCACCTATCCATCTACAGTACTAATGACCGCCATACCGGCCCGTGTAGCTGGAGTAAAAGAGATAATTGTAGTTACACCACCCAAGAAAGATGGTACAATTCCGCCAGCGACCCTTGTAGCAGCTGACATCGCCGGTGTCAATCGCATCTTTAAGATAGGGGGGGCTCAGGCTATTGCCGCCTTAGCTTTTGGTACTGAATCGGTCCCGAATGTGGACAAAATCTGCGGTCCGGGCAACATCTTTGTGGTTACAGCCAAAAAAATGGCCTATGGGACAGTGGGTATAGAGAGCCTTCCGGGGCCAAGCGAGATAATAATTGTAGCCGATGACACTGCCAATGCCTCCTTTTGTGCCGCCGACCTTATAGCTCAAGCCGAACATGACCCTCAGGCATCAGCAATTTTAATCACCACGTCATCCAAATTAGCTAAGGATATTGACAGCGAGATAAAGAAACAGCTAGCCAAACTGGAACGGCAACCTGTCGCCGCAGAAGCCCTAAAATCCCAAGGCATGATAATTATAGTCAATAACATCGATGAAGCTATTGAACTGGTCAATCTCTATGCTCCGGAGCATGTCTCCCTGATGCTGCGCAACGCCGCCAGCTACGTCCAGAAAATCCGCCATGCCGGCTGTATCTTCATCGGCAGTGGCTCCCCAGTAGCCCTGGGTGATTATATCGCTGGGCCGAGCCACGTCCTACCTACGGGAGGCAGTGCTCGTTTTAGTTCCCCGCTCGGCGTAGAGGATTTCCTTAAGGTCACCAATGTTATCGCCTTAGATGAAGCCGCTGGAAAAGAACTGGGGCAAGCAGCCATAACTATAGCCGAGGCTGAGGGACTCAAAGGTCATGCCCAAGCAATCAGGATAAGACTACAAGACAGCAGGAAAGAGCCGAAATGATTTCGTCTGAAGATATCGAGGGATTAATAAGGCCGGAACTCAAAGTTATGAAGGCCTACACACCCATTGAGCCAACTGACGTATTGAGCCAGCGTGCTGACATTCCTGAGGAAAACGTCATCAAGCTCGATGGCAACGAAAACCCATACGGTTGTTCAGCCAGGGTAAAACAGGCTCTGGCTGATTATGCCTACTATCACCTCTATCCTGACCCCGAACAGAGAGAGTTAAGGAAGGCATTGGAAAAATACACCGGAACAAGCTCGGAATATATCCTGGCTGGCAGCGGTAGCGATGAGCTCATCGACCTTGTCCTGCGCCTATTCATTGAACCCGGAGACAAGGTGATCGACTGCCAACCGACATTTGGTATGTATACATTCAGCACCGATGTCTGCGGTGGCAAGGTGGTCAGTATACCGAGGAAGCAAGACTTCTCCATCAACGTTGCGGCTATAAAGAAAGCTATAGATAAGCAAACAAAGGTTATCTTCATCGCTTCACCAAATAACCCCTCGGGCAATGTAACCCCTGAACAGGTAATTTTGGAGCTCTTGAATAGTTCTGCTGTGGTGGTAATCGATGAAGCCTATTTTGAGTTCAGCGGCGTAACAGTAGCGCCTCTGGTTCCAAAGTGCCCAAATCTAATAGTCCTTCGCACTTTCAGTAAATGGGCAGGGCTGGCTGGTCTAAGGGTCGGCTACGGCATTTTCCCGATTAATATGGTTAAACATCTCATGAAAATAAAGCAGCCATACAACGTAAACGCCGCAGCTCAGGTGGCCGCATTGGAGTCACTGAAGGACATGAGCTATCTACGCGGCACAATTAAAGCCATCGTTGATGAGCGAGAGCGGCTGCTAACCAAGCTCAGCCAGATCGACTGGCTAAAAGTTTATCCATCCCAAGCTAACTTCATCCTTTGCTCAGTGCTTAACGGTAAGGCAAAGATGATACACAACGGATTGCAAAGGAAAGGTATCTTCGCCCGCTACTTCGATACCCCGCAGTTGAAAGACTGCTTGCGTATCAGCGTCGGCAAGCCAGAACACACCGATGCATTAATTGCCACATTAAAAGAAATATGTTAATGTGGCGACTAGCAGAATACAGCGAGGTTAAAAAATGGCCGAAAGAAAAGCAAAAGTAACCCGGGAAACTAAAGAGACCTCCATAAAGGTGGAGCTGAATATCGATGGCAAGGGACAATCCGAGATCACAACCGGAATCAGGTTCTTTGACCACATGCTCAATCAATTGGCTCAGCATGGAATCTTCGATATAAAGCTCTCAGCCACAGGGACTGACCAGCATCATGTGGTTGAAGATGTGGCCATCTCCTTAGGCAAAGCCTTCAACCAGGCCCTGGAAGACAGACGCGGAATAGTCAGGATGGCCCATGCTGTGGTACCCATGGACGATACTTTAGCTCTGGTAGCCCTAGACATCGGGGGCAGAGGCTATGCAGCTTTTGAAGCTTCCTTCAGCAACACCAGCATCGAAAAAATGCCCGCTGACCTAGTTCGCCATTTCTTCGTTTCCCTCGCCTCTGAAGCGAAGCTTAACATCCACGCTAAAGTCCTCAGCGGTATCGATGACCATCACAAAGCTGAAGCTCTGTTCAAAGCACTAGCCCGGGCGCTTGATGCCGCAACCCGCCTCGATGAACGAATCACCGGCAGGATACCGAGCACCAAAGACACCATCGAGAGTTAGGCTTAGCTAGCAAAAACCGGTAGTGGTTCGGCTTTAATCTGGCTTTTCAGATAATCGATGGCCCAATCCACAAGCTCCTCGTCTTCGAGTTCAAGAGCAAAATCAGGTGTCAGCCCAACACCGTCTATTGGTCTGTCAAGTGGAGTCATCCAGCGATAAGAAGTTATATGCAAAGCTGAGTCGTCACTAAGCTCACGGACAACCTGAACACTGCCTTTGCCAAAAGTCTGGCTACCAGCTAATTTAGCCCGGTCGTAGTCCTGAAGTGCACCAGCAACTATCTCACTGGCACTGGCACTACCACCATTCACCAGGACGATAAGCGGCAAATGAGTAGCTATGCCACCTCTCTCCACCGGTACCATGCGTCCCATTCCTTCAGCATCCACAACCTTAGCCACCGCACCCATTGCCAGAAATTGACTGGCGACATCAGCAGATGCATTAAGCAGACCACCGGGGTTATTGCGGAGGTCAAGGACAATGCCTTTGGCTCCCTTACCGATAGCATCTTTTAGAGCAGCTTGCAAATCACCGCCGGTAGACTTCAAAAATTGGGTAATCCGGATGTAGGCAATGTCATCGCGCATCTCCGAGAAAACACTATCCAACGTTATCTCGCCCCTGACTATCTGAATCTCCACGGGTTCACTATCACCTTCGTGGAGTACAAGAAGCTTAACCGAACTACCCTTTGGCCCCCGAATTTTAAATACTGCCTCAGTTAGGCTAATCTTGGAAGTGGGTTGACCATCAATCTCCAAAATCTTATCGCCGGCCTTGATGCCCGCTCTATCAGCAGGAGAATCAGCAATCGGCGACACAACTATTAACTGCTTATCTTTCATACTGATAACGGCACCAATCCCTTCAAATTTGCCCTCTAAATTGCTCGTCATCCATAACTTGTGCGTCTCAGGGTCAGCATAAGAGCTATAAGGGTCGAGCGCCTCCATCATGCCCCTGACTGCGCCCTGGCTCAGCTTTTGCGGGTCTAGCTTATCCTTGTCTATGTAGTCCCTAGACAGCTGTTGCCAAGCCTCAGAGAGAATATCAAACTCAGCAGGCAGCTCACCATCAGCATTAGAGGAAACAGAAATATTAGAGGGAAGAGGATTCGTTTCCGGCGATGTAATAATGGGGACGACTTCCTTGGTAATAAAATCACAGCCGGCACCCAATATCGGCCATATAAACAATAGAACAGCCAATACCACAGATAGGGGAATAGCTTTCTTTATACGCATAACTCGCCTCCGTCTATCCAGAAATAATACAGGGATATGGAGGATATTGTAGCAGTTCACAGGGGAAATAAGAAGTTTAAGCTTGCTCGCCTTGAGCGATCGCTTGTTTCACCTGCTCAAGGGTCTTGTCCACACTGTCTAAGGCTAAAGACAATCCCAGTTGTTTAAGCTCGGTACGACCAAATCCTCTAAATAAGTGCTGCCCAGCCACTCCCGCCATTTCATCATAAAGGGCTGGCCAAGCAACACCACGCCTGTCTATACAGAACAAAATAAAATCACGCAGTTGAGGGTCTAGAGAATTCATGGCTGATAAAAATAAAACGTTATAGAGCCATGAAAAGTTTACTAGTCAGGGGTTGACTCAGGCAAGGCTGCTCATAGCCATTGAGCTAGCCTATCTCTCCTTGCTTTTGCCTTAGTTGACACCTAGTCTAAGGCATCTAACCCTGTTGCCTATTTGGAGAGGATAAAAAATTAGGTACCCGACCCGAATAAGAGTAGAGCATCAGTGGTACTTAGGTCATCTCTCGCTGATGGTACCAATCGTTCTCCTAAAATAGTGCTTATTCATCATGTTTTTCTGGTTGTGCTGTAGGAAAATGCGGCATAAGCAATTAGAAAAGATAGCAGATGAAAGAAAAAGGCAATTTCTTGAAGATACTCCGTCTTTTCCATTGCAGCGAGGACGGTTTTAGTTTCCTTGAACTTATGGTAGTGCTAACCATTCTTGGCAGCTTGGCTGGTTTAGCTACACTGGGTATCGTCAGATTCATCGGGGGTGCGACAGAAGAAGTGAGGGCTGTTGAGGAACACCAAGTACAGAGGGGTGCCGTTGTCTATTTGGCAAGCGGGAATACCATATCTGAGCCATTTACTGTTACCCCATCTGACCAGGGAGTCCTCGACCCCTACTTGATGGGCAACTTGAAAAATAGTTGGGTTATTGATGTTGATGGCAATGTAACATACGCTGGCAGTAGAGGAGAATCAGGAGAGAGAAGGAAATGACTGAGAACTTAGTTGGAGCTCCAACAAGGAGAACCGGCGACGTATGGAGAAATCCACATTTGTGGTATATCGTCATCCTGATGATAGCCTGTTTAATGCTCCACTATCTGGATTTCATTCTGGACTTCATGAATCTGTCGAGTCCGGAGTGGCATGTTGTCTTGACGACTCATGAACTATATCTGTTTTTGTTTTCCATACCCCTATTGTATGCAGCATATGTGTTCGGGCTGCGCGGCGTATTGATAAGCGGCGTGACCGCGATAGTATTGAATTCAGTGCCCGATGTTATGCTCACCGGATACCACCCTCAACAGCTCCTCACAGGAGCGAGCTTTATTGTCTTTGTCTCTATTATGGGTATCTTGATAGCTCACGTACAGAACCGGAGGGCTCAAGCGGAGGAAAGTGAAAGGCAATACCGTCTTCTTGCCGATAACGTGTCGGATGTCATCTGGACTATGGATATGAATCTGCGTTATATGTATGTCAGCCCTTCCGTTATGCGGATGCGAGGCTATAGTGCCAAAGAGACAATGGCTCAAACGCTGGAGAAAGTCTTGACTCCTACATCCCTTGAAATTGCGACAAAGGCCTTTAACGAGGAACTGGCTATAGAGGGTATGGAGCAAAAGGACTTATCCAGATCACGTACACTGGAGTTGGAGCAAAAATGCAAAGACGGTTCCACTATCTGGACGGAGCTCACAGTATCCTTCTTGCGTAACCCCGATGGACAGCCTGTCGGGGTTCTGGGGGTAACACGTGATATCACTGAACGCAAGCGTAGTGAGGATCTGGGCCAAGCTCTGATTCGTAGCGCCAGAACAGGGATATACATTGTCCAGGACAGGAAGTTCATTTCTATCAGCCCCTTATTTGAAGAGTTGTCAGGCTACACAGCAGAAGAATTGATAGGGACGTATCCTCTTGACTATGTTCACGCTGAGGATAGAGAGTTAGTGAGAAGGAAAGCAATAGAGAACTTGAAAGGGCAGAGCCTCACTCCTTATAGGTACAGGTTCATAAAGAAGAACGATGACATACTCTGGGTCTTGGAGAGGGTCGCCTCCACTGAATATAGAGGAAGGCGAGCTGCAGTCGGTAGCTTCATGGATATCACCCAGCACAGGAAAGGCAAAGAAGACATGGTCTACACCACCCTATGGTTGGACAGGGAGGGTTAGAAGAGTCTGCCGGGATACCCCCGGTATTCTTTTGAACAAACATTTGCTCTTCAAAGTCATCCGGTGAGCAGTAGCTAAGTGCCGAATGAAGTCTCTTCTGATTATAGACCTCCTTAATGAAATAGGGAGTCCTATCTACCACATCTGCAAAAGTCGTTATAATAATCACTGATGGGAGAGCATACGCCCATAGAATCAAACTCAGAAGGCTAAGTAAACCTATAAGCCGAGTTCTGTACTCCGAAGCAACCTTCGGAGCGGTGACCATCCATCTAGCCTTGATGTTACCACCAAGGTCAAGCGACCAACCCGGGGTTAGGGCCGGGCGTCCCTCTAGCCCCCTATTTGGTCTTGCTCCGGGTGGGGTTTACCCAGCCAGCCAGTCACCTGGCTGCCGGTGAGCTCTTACCTCACCATTTCACCCTTACTCTTAACAAAAAGAGCGGTATGTTTCTGTGGCACTTTCCGTAGGGTCACCCCTCCTGGGCGTTACCCAGCACCCTGCCCGGTGGAGCTCGGACTTTCCTCCCTGATTTTTAGGTCAGAGCGGCCACCCGGTTTACTTAGCCCATTATCAACTTTACACCCTGGCTAAGTAGCCGTCAAATCTAGACTCGCTGTTCTTTGAACTTCTTCAATGCCGCTTTAGCCAGAGCATGGGCTTCAATATTAGCATCATGTCCAATGTGTACGATAGATAGATTGTCAAATTTCTTACACAGTTCAGCGGCTTCTTTGTATAGAGGAAAGAGGAAAAGGTTCCTCACCTTGTAACTGCCAGCTAGCTGCCTGACTACTAATTCTGAATCCAGATAGAGCGTAATCTCAGTTGCTTTGAACCTGGCGGCTGCCTTTAAAGCGGCGATGACCGCCTGATACTCAGCTTGATTATTAGTAGCCTCTCCGATATATTGAGAAACACTAGCTAATTCTTTTTGCTTCCCATCCTTAATAACAGCTCCTATGGCCGCTGGCCCAGGATTGCCCCAGGAAGCTCCGTCAGCATAGATATTCAGCTGCATCCTCTGCTCTTGATAACTTACCTCAACATTTCATATGTAGTGACAAGACTCTTAGTCTAAATAAAGTATCCTGCCACAACTACTGCATTGAGCCAAATCCCCGGCTCTGGCCCGTTGCCATTCGTTCATTGATAAGGTGAGATGGCACCCATGGCATCTCCCTTGCGCTACCTTAACCACCGCTTGCCCCTTCCTCAGTCTAATCCCTTCGTAAAGCTCGAGTGTTTGCTTGGTGATTTCCGAGGCTACTGACTGCCGCTTCTGACTGAGGTCTGAGAGCCGATTTTCTACTTTAGCCTGCTTTTGAGTTAAGGCCCTCTGCCCCTGCTTCCATTCCATCTCCAACTTTTTAAGCCGCTCGCCATCTAGCTTTATCTTGTCCTGTATCGTTTCTATCTCAGCCATTAAATCCAGCAGGCTATCTTCTTTTTCTCTCAACTTGGCCTTGAAAATCTCCACCTCTTTCTCAAGGCTGACCAGCTCTTTTGGGTTCTTGTTTGCACCGCTGTAAAGCTTGGCATTTACTTGTGCGATGCTTGTTCTCAGGTCTTCAATCTCCCACTCCACATCCCGCTGCTGCTTCTCCATCTCGGCCAGATGTTCCTGCTCAGCGAGAAACTCGGCCTTAGCCTTAAGCAAAGCTTCGCTCTCACCTAACTGGCGGCTGATCTCATCTAGAGCCTCTTGTTCCCTCTGAATGTCAAGGTCGATTTGTTGTAAATCATAGAGTCTCTTGACTAAAGTCATAACCAGGCTCATTCTACGTGAGAAGCATGAAGTCTGTCAAAGGGG
>JACKQG010005280.1_pt1 | contig 14339 bp, 12 predicted proteins | sample 8237621 | NCBI WGS metagenome assembly JACKQG01 (sample SAMN15677084, study PRJNA649215) | marine metagenome | biome: marine; feature: Black Sea; material: saline water; isolation source: suspended particulate matter (SPM) from the Black Sea western gyre | collected 2013-06-09/2013-06-10 | depth...
TTGTTTTGGGTTCACCCCATTTAATTAAGTAGTAATCATTACTGTTTAATATAGAATCAATATATGTGGCTGCAAGTGAATATTGAATCATTATTCAGAGTTGGGAGTGACTTATTTGTCCTGAATAATTGCTCAAGTGTTTGTCAAAATAATTATTGGAAATCTATGACTTGTGGATGTAAACTCAGCCTATTATTGCACCATGAATATCATCAATTTCTCATGAAAGGGTCGTCCATTGAATAGCTACTTCAAACATTTATTTTCAATCTTGATGCTAGTCCCAATCCTACTCTCAGCCCAGATTCAGGATCGGCATTTATCCAGTACTGTAGAAAAATATTTTGCACGGAATAGGACAGCTCCAACTATCATTTCCGCAGAGGTGGTTGATGATATTATGTATGGAAGAACACTAAAAATCAGAATCCAGGGTCATCGCAACAGTGAAAATGAAGATCTCGGCTTCGCCTTCGGTGCAGCTGCCGCAGTAGCTAATCAGGCATCAAATAAACTTGAAGCTTTATGGATTGAAATGGATGTGCGTTATAAGGCAGTAGAGACGACTGTTGCTGTCGCCCCAGCTCTTTGCAGCATAGAAGCCATTGTGTATAAATCACGGAGTTTTGGTGAGTGGTGGGAAAACTGCCTTGAAATATTGTAGCTTTTCGTTGATCCTAATCGGCTTTTCATGTTGACCTCGCAAAATATGGTGCAAATCGTCAGGAATTAATGAGATGGATAGGTGATGCAGGTTGGAATGATCTTAACCCCCGTTTAGATTAGCGCGGTTTTTTAATTATAGAGGAGTTTTACATTATTATGATCGCAAACATTATGCTCATGGCCTCACCATCAGGTGGAGAAGCCGGAAACCCAATCTTAAGTTTTCTACCCATTATTTTGATGTTCGGTGTATTCTACTTTTTACTCATCAGACCTCAGACGAAACGTCAAAAAGAGGCTGAAAAAATGCGCACAGAACTCAAAAAAGGTGACCATATTGTCACTACTGGTGGCATTCACGGAACCATCGAAGGTATCAAGGACAATGATATTCTATTGGTGAAAACAGCCACTGATACCAAACTTCACGTTGGTAGAGCTGCAGTAACAACGGTGAAAACTAAATAGAACCATGCTGTTCGAAATTCAAACCTATGGCAAAGACGTCCTCAGGACCAAGACTGAGGAGATTCCACAGATTGATGACGATCTGAGGGTATTTGTCGCCAATATGTTTGAAACGATGTATGCAGCCGAAGGTATTGGTCTGGCTGCTCCACAGGTTGATAAATCAATTCGTTTATTTGTTATCGATCTTTCACCCATTGATGAGGAAGAGGGTCGGCGTGTCTTTGTCAATCCCCAAATTATTGGTTTTGGTGATGAGAAAGATGAATACGAAGAAGGCTGCTTGAGCGTTCCCACAATACGTGAAATCGTTACCCGTCCCACCACTATTAGAATTACTTACCAGGATATGAATGGTAAACATTATGATGAAGAAATTGATGGCTTCCTTGCCCGAGTGATTCAACATGAATATGATCATCTTGAAAAGACACTTTTTATTGATCATTTAAGCTCATTGAAGAAATCACTCCTCAAGAATACGCTCAAAAAGATTGCCAGCGGGGAAATAGAAGTCGAAGCATCTGAAAACTTTGAGCTTTAGGGTAGCCTGAACGCCCATCAAATACAATATTACTCACCGGGGTGTGGATTCTCAACCGACTGCTTATCTGTTCAGCTTTTCAATATGGTCTGAAATAAAATGAATAATCCTATACCATTAAAAATCATTTTCATGGGAACGCCCGATTTTGCAGTTCCAGCCTTACAAGCATTGCATGAGAGTCCCCATCTTATCCAGGCTGTTGTAACCGTTCCTGACAAACAGCAGGGGAGAGGACGGCGTGAGAAGCCTTCTGCTGTGAAATCAGCAGCTCTGAAATACAACTTGCCCATCCTTCAGCCAGAAAAACTCACAGATCCTGATTTTATTGAGAACCTGAAAACATATGCTCCTGATGTGATTGTGGTTGTGGCCTTTAGAATTCTACCTGAAACTGTTTTTTCCATCCCCAGATACGGATCATTTAATCTACATGCTTCCCTGCTTCCAAAATATCGGGGAGCTGCCCCCATACACTGGGCTTTACTCAATGGGGATTCTGAAACTGGTCTAACTACATTTTTTCTCAAACGCCGAGTGGATACAGGCAATATTATCAAAAAGGCTAAAACTCCCATTCTTCCAGAGGACAATCTGCATACTCTATATGCAAAATTATGCAAAATGGGAGCTGATCTGGTCCTTGAGACCACAAACCTTATTGCCAGGGGGACTGCCGTCGCCGGGGAGCAGGACAACAGCCTGGCAAGTCCAGCCCCAAAAGTCACTTCGGAAACCCGTCTCATCCATTTCGATGAGAGTGCTGAGCAGTGTCACAACCGCGTCAGAGCTTTTGCGCCCACCCCAGGTGCTTACACCTACCGAGATGGTAACTTACTTAAAATATTGTCAACCAGGGCAGTTTCTGGTGATGGGATTCCTGGCAGTATCATTCACATTTCAGAAGATTCCTTTACTGTGGCCTGCAAAGAGGGCGCTCTTGAGATCATGTCTATCCAGCCTGAGAGCAAGAAAGTCATGGATGTAGCATCATACTTACGGGGCTACCCCATCAAAACTGGTGAAACTCTTGGCTAATACACCTCGCGAACTGGCATATAAGACACTTCTCACAGCTGAGAGGTCCCCTTCTTCAGGGATTGATGAACTCCTTTCAACTTATCTCCAGCAACGGGAGCTAACCCAACAGGAAAAACGCTGGATTATGGAGCTTGTCTATGGCGTGACCCGGATGAAACTCCAACTGGATGCCTGGATTGGGATCGCCTATAAAGGTCGCTATCGTAAAGCTCAACACTCAGTCAAGAGCCTGCTTCGAATGGGGGCCTTTCAGCTCAAATACATGCACACTTCTGAACACGCAGCCATCAATGAAACAGTAGCTTTGAGCAAACGGGTTAAACAATCCCAGGCCAGTGGGCTTGTGAATGCTGTCCTGCGTAAACTTCAAACGCTTGAGCTGGAAGATGTGCTGAACCAATCTGAAGATGATATTCAGCGTTTATCCATTGAAACCTCACATCCCCAGTGGCTTTTGGAAAAATGGATATCGAGATATACTCCAGATGAAGTGTCAGCCCTGTGCAGCCATAATAATACGGCTCCCAAAACATGGATCAGAAGAAACATCCAAAATGTCGGTACAGAAGATTTTGAGGCATTTCTAGATGGTCTGGACATTAAGTACAATAAATCAGACCTTTTAGATGTGTTCTATGAAATCGGAAGCGCATCATCTCTGTTCAGTACAAAAGAATTTCATGCGGGTTGGTTCTCATTCCAGGATCTCGCTGCAGGTATTGTGGCTTCCTTACTTGAAGCTGAAGCAGGGGATATTATCGTTGATGCCTGTTCAGCCCCCGGTGGGAAGATGGCCTTTATGTCGGAATTGTCTGGGGGAAAGGCGAAAATCATAGCCTGCGACGCCAGCCAGACAAGATTGGTCAAGGTCAGGGAGAATATTCAACGACTTGGGCTAAAACAGGTTGAAGTACAAGAGTTGGATGCAGCACTGGCACCCTTGCCAATTGCTAATAAAATTCTCTTGGATGTGCCCTGCTCTGGCACTGGCGTATTAAATCGCCGTCCCGATGCAAGGTGGAAACGTCAAGAATCGGATATCACATCCCTAGTAGGTATTCAGTCCCGGATCCTCACCAACAGCTGGAAATATTTAGCACCTGGCGGGTTGCTCGTATACGCAACCTGTACCCTGGAACCTGATGAAAATTGGGAGCTAATCGATTCGGCGCTAGAACAATTAGATCAGGCCAGTGTTGAAGCTATTGATGATGAAATCCTTAAACCATACATTGATGAAAGAGGTGCGTTGTCTACATTACCATGGCGTCACAGTATGGATGGAATGTTTGCAGTAAAAATTAGAAAATCGTTATGAAATTAATAAGAGATTATTTGTTCATTTTTGCAGGGATTGGAATTGTGGTGGCTCTGTCATTCAACAATGTCATTTTACCCCTGTATGTGAACTGGAATGATGAGATTCGAGTACCCAGTCTGACTCATACTGACCTGAATAAAGCCACAAAAATTCTCAAAGAACGGACGCTGGAATGGACCATAAAGGATACCATCTTCAGACGAGATATACCCAGTAGATTTATCATGGATCAGTATCCCGAAGCCGGTCAAATGGTAAAGGAAAATAGAAAGATTCAACTCACGATTAACCTACCCCCGGCAAAACTGGAAATGCCTGATCTTATTGCTATTACGGAAAGACAGGCCATTATAGCCATGGATCGCCTCGGTCTGATACTGGTGGAAACCATGACAGATTCTTCAGATCAATATGAGCGTACCGTGGTGATGGAGCAATCCGTATTGGCTGGCATGCCGGTAGCACCAGGGGATTCAATTATCATCACAGTGAGTCTTGGGAAAAGAAATCTAAAGAAAACCATGCCTGATCTACTGAACAAAGGACTTGAAGAAGCAAGACGAACACTGGAATCTCAAGGATTTTTATTAGGAGAGGTTCAAACTACTGAAAACTCTGATTTATTACCCAATACTGTGGTTTCACAATCAGTAGTTGCAGGAAAAGAATTTCCTCGCGAAAGAATTATTCAAGTCGATCTCATGATTACTGACGGTTTCTAGTGGCATTCAATATGACAGCACAAATTTCACCCTCAGTTCTTTCCGCCGATTTTTCAAGACTTGGGGATCAGATCAAATCTGTGGCCGAGAGTGGTGGGGAAGTTCTGCATCTCGATGTCATGGATGGTCACTATGTCCCCAATTTGACCTTTGGACCTCTGCTGGTGAAGGCCATGCGCAAGATGACTGACATGGTTTTGGAAGCTCATCTTATGATCTCAGAGCCTGATCTATACATTGAAAATTTTATCAAAGCCGGTGCTGATATTGTTTTGGTTCATCCTTCGACCTGTTCATCTGTCCAGGATACTCTTAGAAACATAAAAACCTTAGGAGCAAAAGCTGGCCTCGTTGTTAATCCTGATGAAAAGCTATCTATTATTGACCCCTATTTGGGCGAAATAGACCAATTGCTTATTATGTCTGTCGTACCAGGATTCGGTGGTCAGTCGTTTATGCCGGAAGTCCTAGATGATCTCCCTCAAATGCGACAGGCGCTAGTGGATAACAATGTGTTGGTGGAAATTGATGGCGGGATAAATAAGACAACCATAGCTTCGGTGTTGGGTAAGGGGATTAGCCGTTTCGTAGCTGGTTCAGCTGTCTTCAATAAGCATGCTTCTCCAGGAGAGAATTTTAATACCCTCCAAACCTTAGTTACTGCAGGTAAATGAGTTTATCCAAGCTTCGAAGTCATGAACTTATCCGTAAGGCTATTCATTTAAGCAGTAGCATCATCCCGTTATCATATTGGTTCTTCTTTGAGCGACATTTCACACTTCAGATTGTCATCGTTCTTGCTCTGGGTTTTCTTACGGCCGACTATTTGCGACTAAAATCCGGTAGTATTGAGAAACTGTTCATGCGAATTTTTGGATCTGCTCTGAGACAGCATGAAAAGAAAAATTTAACAGGGGCAACCTACGTTTTTACAGGATCAGTCGTGGCCATTTTTCTCTTTCCAAAAGAGATAGCTGTCCCAGCCCTATTGATCCTATCTATATCAGATACGCTGGCAGCCTTGATTGGAATACCCTTTGGGAAACATAAGTTCCTGAAAAAATCACTGGAGGGTAGCACAGCATTTTTTATCAGCACAGCTGTCATACTTGCAATATTTTTTCCTGATAGTATTATTATTAGTCTCCTGATTGCAGCTATTGTCACCCTGGCCGAGGCTTACCCTATGAATTTGGATGATAATTTCCTTATACCGATTTTGTCAGGCACTTTATTAAGTCTCGCAAGTCTGTTATAGATAGGTTCGCAATCCAAAAATGACCTTCCTAAATCCTATCTTTCTCTGGTTTTTACCACTGATTTCAATCCCCATTATCATCCATTTACTGGCCAAACGGAAAAGTAAGCTTATTGATTTCCCATCCCTGAAATTTTTAAAGTTATTGGAGCAGGACGCGCTTAGAAAATTTAATATTAAACAGCTCATTCTGCTCATCATCCGAACCCTGATGATTCTGCTGATCATCCTCGCCTTCGCCAGACCCGGGCTTGATAGAAGTACTGGGTTCAGGTTGAATTCAGGCAGTATAGACCTACTGATTTTTGCCATCGATAATACAGCTTCAAACCAATCAAATATTGAAAATATAGACCGAGCTATGCCACAAGTTTTTAGTGATGAACTGAAAGCCAAAGGTTTCAATGTTGCCTACTGTGGTCTAACCGATCTTCAACTCCATGATTCTATGGATGAGATTGCTGCTGAGTTTGGAGATATTTATCATGATGATTTTATGGCGGCATTTTCAGAGCAAATCGATTTAGATCGGTATGAACGAAAGTCCATTTTCTGGATCGGGGACGGCCAGGATGTGCGGGATCGTATGGAAGAACTCGACGGGTGGAGTAAATATTTATTGGTTACCCCTGTAGATAATGATGCTGCCATAACCAATATCATACTTCCTGGACAAGGGATTCGTCTTGGCGATACATATGATATGAGCATCGAGTTAGGACGTTCAATCGAATCTCAAGAAGCGCTTAGCCTGGAGCTGTTGATCAACGAGAAAAGACAGAATCAACTTGTGGTTGAAGAGCCTAAAAATTCGGTTCTTATGACAGCTCGTGTTGAAGAGGGTGGTTATCAAAGTGGTCGACTGATTCTTCCAAGTGATGAAGCAGCCTATAACAACGATAGACATTTTATTTTGCCTGCAGAAGGTGACATTCCAGTTCAAATTCTGCGATCTAAACAAATTCCAGACTTTTGGACGCTCATAAAATCCTCTGTTGAAGATCAACAATTAAACCTGGATATTCGAGTTTTGGATTACAACGAAATAGACAATATGGATCTAAGTAGGGGAGGGACTGTCATCGTTGATGCTGCTCATATGCTTGCATCCTATAACTGGGAACGCTTAGAAACCTTTGTGAGTACTGGTGGGCAGCTGGTCTTGTTTGGAAATGGTGGCAGCGCTATGATGGACGTATTGGGATTCAAATCTCAACTTGTTGAGGAGATCAATCCTTTTCCCCTTGGGCTCTACCTCACAGGCTCTGCAACCAAAACCTTTAACACAACCCCTCTCCGGACGATTATTGATCAGAATCGGCTTAAGGTTTTCAAGCGATACAAAACCGGGGGAGATGAATTGGGGGAGACCTGGGTTCGGTTTCTTGATGATCAACCCTTTATGGGATCCAGGAATCTGAAAGAAGGTAGGATCGTCTGGTTCAACACGGACTTTGGTATGAGTGCCAATAATCTGCCTGTTCTGGGTATGTTCCCAACCCTCATCATCCAGTTGGCTCAATCTCAGGCTATCAAAGCCCAAACAGATTTGTACAATGCCTTTGTCGGTGACACGCTCAACTTTTTCCCACCACCACTGGCAAGCGACAATAGTCCCTTTAGTGTCCAACGTCCAGATGGCACAACCGATTTTCTATCACCTGATTTGAATTATGTGCTCCATTACCCAAATACGAATTTACCAGGTATCTACAAGTTATCAAGGGGACGCCAGGTATTGCAGTCCATGGCAGTGAACATCTCAAGCCATGAAGCACAGGCACATCGACCTGTTTATTCATTTGGGGATACGGATATATTCGTAAGTTCTGATGCATCTGAAATAACGAATGAGATATTGGATCAAGGTTCTAGTCTGGCTCTCTGGCCCTTCCTCTTTTTGGTGATTTTCCTCTTATGGCTGGCAGAGACCTATTTAGCCAGAATTAAAGCAACTTGGCGGCAACATGTTTGAAACAACGGTCGAAAAAGAAAAAGCATTACTCGTAGGCGTCGTCCACGGAGAACAATCAGTATCTGATGTTGAAGAAAACCTGGTTGAGTTGGGTCTTTTAGCAACTACTGCTGGAGCCATCGTAAGTGGTGAGGTCATTCAAAAACGCACTTCAGTTCATGCTGCGCACTATGTTGGCAAGGGCAAGATTGAAGAAATTGTTGCCAAGGTAGAAATGCTAAAGGTGAATCTGGTCATCTTTGATGATGAGCTCTCTCCAGCCCAAACTAAAAATTTACAAAAAATGTTTGATAAAGCGCGGGTCATAGACAGAAGTATTTTAATTCTAGACATCTTTGTAAGGCATGCCAGCAGCAAGGAATCCAAAACACAGGTAGAATTGGCCCAGCTTCAGTATCTGCTTCCTCGACTTACTCGAGCCTGGACACACCTTGAAAGACAGCGTGGAGCTACTTCAACTCGTGGTGGTATGGGAGAGACCCAGATTGAGATTGATCGCCGCCTGGTCCGGAATAGAATATCCCAGCTCAAGAAAGAGCTGATCAAAATTGAAACCCAGCGAGATACTCGACGGAAGCAACGCGAAGATATGTTTAAGGTTGCACTTGTGGGATACACCAATGCGGGGAAATCTTCACTCATGAATCTTTTTTCCGATGCTGGTGTATTGGTTGAAGATAAGCTGTTTGCCACCCTGGATACTACGGTTAGAAAAATAACAGTACTCGATAATGAAATCCTCCTAAGTGATACAGTGGGATTTATTCATAAACTGCCTCATCATCTTGTTGCCTCATTCAAGAGTACGCTACAAGAGGTTCGACTGGCAGATCTAATTCTCATTGTCATTGATCTTAGCGATCCGCAGTATGAAAAACACCTGAGGACCGTCAATGAAGTTTTAATGGATTTGGGTGTATCCGAGAGTCAGACTTTGACAGTCTTTAATAAGATTGACCTGATTACTGGCCAGGAAACCCTATCAGGAGCTCTGAAGGAATATAGCGATGCTGTTCCTGTGTCAGCTCTACGTCAGGTCAATATCCAACAGCTTGAAGAAAAAATAATTGAAGTTCGGCAAAGTGGTTATGTGGTAGAAACTCTAAAACTCGATCATTCGCAACAAAAATTTCTGGCTTCGCTACATCGCACAGCTGAGGTTCTCAATATTGATTATGAAGAGGACCATATTCTGGTAGAAGTGAGAGTCAGAGCCAGTGCCCTCCATCAAATACGAAAAGAAAGTCAAAACGGGATACACTGATAATGAATGCGCCAAAAATTGGTTTGGTCCTGGGTAGCGGAGCTTCCAGAGGCTGGGCACATATTGGCGTTATTGAAGCTCTTGAAAAACACGGAGTGGAAATAGGTGTCATTACAGGAGCCAGTGCAGGTTCTTTTATTGGAGCCGCCTATGCTGGTGGAGGATTAGAACAGGTCAAGAAATTCGCCCTGGATATGGATTGGAAAGCGGTACTATCTTATCTCGACCTGGCCTTTCCCCGCTCTGGGTTTATTGAGGGTCATAAAGTTGCTGAACTCATCGAGCTCTTTACCAGAATTGATCAATTTGAAGACTTGAATATTCCCCTCATCATGGTTGCAACCAATATGTTCACAGGGAAAGAAGTCACCCTCTCTACGGGCAGCATCACACAGGCACTTCGGGCCAGTATGGCCGTACCAGGCCTGCTAACTCCAAAATTAATTGATGATGAATGGCTAGTGGATGGAGGGGTTGTCAATCCTCTACCCATTGATGTGTGTCAGAATGCCGGTGCAGATATTGTGATTGCTGTGGACATCAATTCTGAACGGAGCACCAATAAAAAGAATCCTCCACAAGATGCAGCCTGGGTCAAAAACTCAGAGAAGATGGAGAAGAAGAGATTAGAGGTAATCAAGTCGTGGACAGATAGATTTGGATCAAGGGGGAAGACCCTGGGTTCAAAAATCGATCAATGGTTCACCCGAGAGGCACCTTCACCACACATATTTGAGGTGCTTGGGTCATCCATTAATATCATGCAAAAGAAAATAGAAGAAATGAACCTACAGTCCCACACCCCAGACGTGCTTCTTTCCCCACGATTAGGGGATATGAGTTTTTTCGACTTTGATCATGCAGAGCGAGCTATTCTTGAGGGCTACAAGTGCTGTGAGAAGTCAATTCCAGAAATTCTAGGGAAAATAGAAAAATATCATATGGAAAATTGAGCTTCAACTACCCAATTTTCTGCTTAAACAAAATATTTATCCAATTCTAACAATTATCTGAATAATCTTTTGCTATTCGAAGCAGAAGGCACTTTATTTGCACTTCTCCTTATTGGAGAATGAACGCTAGAAAGTGAGTTTGAAATATGGCAAATGAATCACCAAGTAAAAAGGCTCTTGCTGTCTTAAAAGAGCAATATGCTGATAAATTTGTTTCCGTAAATCAAGCCATCAGATCCATTCACAGGGGGGACAGAATATTTGTCCATACTGCTTGTGCTGAACCCCAATATCTCCTTAGATCACTCGTTGAATATATTGAAAGCGAACCAAAAGCAGTATTTGATGCTGAGGTTCTCCAGGTCTGGTCTCTGGGCCTTGCGCCCTATACCCAGGAGAAATACAAACACAATTTCAGACACAACTCCTTTTTTATCGGCAGTAGCACCAGAGCTGCCGTAAATAGCGGACTGGCCGATTACACACCTATATTTCTCTCAGAGATTCCCAAACTATTCCAGAGAGGACACGTCCCCGTTGATGTGGCTCTCATTCAAACTTCATGTCCAGACCCCCATGGATATATGAGTCTGGGTGTCAGTGTTGACATCGTTAAGGCTGCCACGGAAAAAGCACAGACCATTATCGTACAGGTCAATCCCAGGACGCCACGGGTGCATGGTGATGGATTTATTCATATCTCAGATGTTGATTACGTTATTTACCATGAAGAACCTCTGCTGGAATATGAAGATGAGCTTGATGATGAGGTTGCAGACAAAATTGGAAAATACGTCGCAACATTAATTGAAGATGGCAACACGATCCAAGTTGGCTATGGTTCTTTGCCAAATGCAATTCTGGCAAATCTTGGTGAGAAGAAACATTTAGGTGTTCATACTGAGCTGCTAGGGGATGGACTGGTTAAATTGATGAAATCAGGAGTGATTGATAACTCCAAAAAATCTATTAACAGAGGAAAAACCATTGCTACCTTTAGCATGGGGTCAGCGGCGACATATGAGTATCTCCACGATAATCCCTTCATTGAATTCAAAACCGTTGACTATACCAATGATCCCAGGGTAATTGCACAACATGTGAACATGACAGCAATTAACTCTGCGCTTGAAATTGATCTCACAGGTCAGGCCACTGCAGAATCATTGGGAAAAGTATTTTATAGTGGAATTGGTGGTCAGGCGGATTTTATGCGCGGGGCTATCCTGGCTGACAAAGGTAAAACTATTCTCACCATGCCCTCAACTGCAGAGCATGGAGAGGTATCTCGTATCGCAACATTCCTAAAAGCAGGGGCTGGTGTAACCCTTAATCGGGGTGATGTTCACTATGTGGTCACTGAATACGGTATTGCCTATCTGCATGGGAAAAATATTCGTGAGCGAGCCATGGAGCTGATATCCATTGCTCACCCTAAATTCAGAGCAGAATTGATTCGCAAGGCCAAGAAACGGAATTTGATTTATCAGGATCAGGCCTTTATTGCTGGAAAAGCTGGCGAATATCCTGAAAAAGTTGAAACCTATAGAACCACATCTAGTGGATTAGAGGTTTTCATTCGACCGGTTAAGATCAGTGATGAACCCCTTTTAAAAGAATTTTTCTATTCGCTGTCAGATGCCAGCCTGCAACGGAGATTTATTTCTGAGCGAAAAGACATGCCACATGAGAGATTGCAGGATTTTGTTGTGATAGATTATAGCACCGAAATCATCCTTTTGGCTTTTACTCAAAAAGATGGTGAGGAACACCTGGTTGGTCTTGGACAATATGCCATTATCGGTTCAACACATACTGCTGATGTTGCCTTTGTTATTAGAGATGATCACCAGGAATTAGGGATAGGCAAAGAGTTGTTGAAGTATTTGACTCTGTTAGCCAGGAAACAAGGTCTGCTTGGATTTACTGCAGACGTAATAATTAGTAACGCGCGGATGATGCGCCTGTTTGAAAGTATGGGCTTTGATGTGCAGAAACATATTTCAGATGGATTGTATGAAATGAAAATGACATTCCTGGAGAGTAAGTAATAGTGGAAAAACCTGATATAAAATATTTGTTCGAACCAGATTCTGTAGCGGTGATTGGTGTCAGCCAGGAACCAGGCAAAATTGGTTACAAAATTCTGGAGAATATGCTTTACGTAGGTTACAAAGGAGATATATATCCTGTTAATCCAAAGGGCGGGCACGCTCTGGGATATGATATCCTCAGAAGTATTGAAGAAGTTGAAGGTGAAGTTGATGTAGCTGTGATAGCTATTCCCGCCCGTTTTGTGTATGACGCCGTTGTGAGTTGTGCCAGGAAGAATGTGAAAATGCTGGCCATTATTTCATCTGGATTTTCAGAAATTGGAAATCTTGAAGAAGAGCAACGTGTATTGAATTACGCAAGAGCTCACAATATGAGAATATTGGGTCCAAATATTTTTGGGCATTATTCTTCAAAGGTTGCTCTAAATGCAACTTTTGGTCCTCGGGATATCCGTGAGGGCAATGTGGCCATTATTACTCAGAGTGGAGCTCTGGGGATTGCCATGATAGGCAAAACTGCTGTCCAGAATATTGGTTTGTCTTCCATCATTTCGGTTGGGAATAAGACTGATATCAATGAAGCTGACCTCCTCGAGTATCTCATTACTCAGGAAGAAACTAAAATCATCCTCATGTATATCGAAGGTATCCAGGAAGGTGAGCGTCTTGTTAAAGTATTAAAGCGCGCCACCAAGATTAAGCCAGTTATTGTCATCAAATCGGGTCGCTCGAAGCGTGGCGCCGTTGCCGCAGCCAGTCATACTGGTTCGCTGGCTGGTTCGGATAAAGTTTTTGATGCGATTATGCGTCAGTGTGGTGTCCTTCGAGCTGAAAGTATCCAGGAAGCGCTTGAATGGAGCAAATTTCTCTCACATTCAGTAGTACCCAAAGGTCCAAATGGGATCATCATTACCAATGGTGGTGGCGTTGGCGTTATGGCCACGGATGCCTGTGAAAAGTACGATATCAAACTCTATGATGATCAGGACAAATTGAAGGAAACCTTCGAAAGCGTTGCTCATGGGTTTGGCTCAACAAAAAATCCAGTGGATATCACTGGTGAAGCATCCAAAGCTGATTATGTGAAAGCCCTTCAAGAAGCTCTGGTTGACGATTCTATTCATTGTGTCATGGCACTATATTGCGAAACAGCCATGATGAACTCTCAGGAATTGACTGAGATGATTGATGAAATGTATGAGAAGTACAAAGCCAAGGGTAAACCCATCACCTTTTCTGTTTTTGGTGGCGAGCTCACAGAAATTGCCATCACTGCCCTGCACAAGAAGAACGTTCCAGTTTATCGTGATGTCTATGACGGTGTATCCTGTATGGGTGCTATTCAGTCCATACGGAAGGTTCAGTCCCAGGAAGACGGTGAACCAGTTACAGCTGAGATTGATGTTGATGCCATCAATACACTCATTGATAGTGCCCTAGCTGACGGGCGAACCTTCCTGCTGGCAGAAGAGGGGCAGGGCTTACTGAATGCCGCTCAACTCCCTGGCCCACGTGGTGGTGTGGTGCAATCTGTTAACGCCGCTGTAAAGCTGGCCGATGAAATTGGATATCCCGTCGTCATGAAAGTGGTATCCAGAAACATCCTCCATAAAAGTGATGCCGGTGGTGTGCTTCTCGATCTGGATAACCCTGAAGAAGTCATTGATGGGTATCAGACCATTATTCACTCCTGTAAAGCCAATGTACCCGATGCCATTATCGATGGTATTGAAGTTGTTGAACAAATTACAGCTGGTACTGAAGTTATTATTGGCGCTCGCAGAGATGCCAATTTTGGAACCACAATCATGTTTGGTCTCGGTGGCATCTATGTTGAAGTGATGAAGGATGTCGCTTTCAGGGCAGTGCCACTTTCGAATCGGGAACTTAGATCAATGATTAAAGAGATTCGCTCATATCCACTCCTGCTGGGTGTAAGAGGGGAAGCTCGTAAAGATATTGAAAGTATTATCACAGCACTGGAAAAGGTTGCCAGTCTTATCAGCAAGGTTCCCAGAATTACTGATATTGAAATCAACCCCATGGTCGTCTATGAACAAGGTTCTGGCGCCC
>JACKQG010001412.1_pt2 | contig 14338 bp, 11 predicted proteins | sample 8237621 | NCBI WGS metagenome assembly JACKQG01 (sample SAMN15677084, study PRJNA649215) | marine metagenome | biome: marine; feature: Black Sea; material: saline water; isolation source: suspended particulate matter (SPM) from the Black Sea western gyre | collected 2013-06-09/2013-06-10 | depth...
TGTATCACAACCCACCCAAGGCGCATTGAAATCAGCCACAACCATTGGAAAACCAAAATTAAATTTAAACACTCCATTATTACAATTTGAGCTATTATTTGTAGCAGAAACTGCTCCTGGATTTGGCTCAATTGGAAAATCTGAATTTCCACCACATCCGGCACAAACTGACTGGTAAATAATTCCTTTTTTGTCAAATCTACTTGTGCCTCCATCTACATGCTCATTGCTTTGGCTTCCTCCAAAATAAGTGGCATAAATCATGGCGCTTAAAGCGTCATCTAAAACCATTAAATAAAAATCATTTCCATCAGTAGTTTGCTGATAAGCATTAGGGCTTATAGGTAAGTTTAAGGTTGAAAGTGGTCCGCCAAGATTAGATCCCCATCCTGAAATATAAATTTTATCACAGACATCTACTAAAAAAGCTGTTGGAGAAATATCAGGAGTCCCCTTAGCTGTACCAACTACTGTTGAGCGCAATACACTGCTTAAATCCTCAGAAAAAACAGCTATAAACTGACTTGCACCACTTTGAAAATAAGTAGCATTTTGCACTAAATTTGTGCCTGAAGTTTTAGTTTGTCCGAATAAATAAACGGCATTGGTGCTTCCAATTTCTACAAAATAAGATTGATCATACTCAGCAGTTCCGTAATAAGAAGATGTTAAAATTTGATTCCCATTTGAAGCAATTTTAGTGATGAAGGCATCTGCCTTTAGAGAGTCCTGGTAAGAGGTTAAATAAGCAGAAATTGTGGTTGGGAAATCAGCAGAATTTGTGCCTCCAGTTACATATATATCATCATTATCATCAAGTGCTAATGAATAAATTGCGTCATCATTTGATCCACCGAGATAAGTACTCCAAATAATTGAAGTAAGTTGATTATCCATTTTTATAACACAGCCTTCTTGCCCTCCATTACTCGAATTTTGGAAAGCTGAAGTTGTTGGGAAGTCAGTAGATTTTGTGCAAGTTGCAATATAAATATTGTTGTTTTTATCAATATCTATCTCCCCCCTTACCTCATCTGCATAATTATATTTAAGTTGAGGAGCTGTATTTAAACCGTCATTTCCTGTGCCTCCAATAAATGTAGATGCTAATAAATTGCCTCCATTGGCACTTAATCTACTTACAAATATATCTGATCCATTTGGGAAAGAAACTCCAATCCCTGATGGAGAAAAACCTGTTCCTCCATTAAAATTTGTTTGAAAAGCTGATGAAGTGGTTGGGAAATCAGCAGAGGCGGTTGTTCCGTAAATAAATAATTCATTGGCTGAATTTACAATCATGGAATGTGGCAGTTCATCTAAACTCCCCCCTAAATATGTGGAATAAATTCTTTGTGTTCCAGTGGTATCATATTTTGTAATTGCTATATCAGTCCCTCCTGCACTATTAGCATAATTAATTTGATAAGCTCCAATTGTGGTTGGATAGCCAGTTCCAAAAGACGTACTACCAGCATACAAAAAGCCAAAATTATCATAAGTTGCTGTGTATCCAAAATTGTCTGTTGTGCTGCCTGAATAAGTAGAAAATTCTAAAATAGGATCAATAATTAATTCATAATTTTGATTGTATCCTTCTGGAAAATCAAAACTTAATACATCGCCTTTTAATTTGTATTTACACAAAACTTCAACCTCATTTCCATTTATTAACTGATAAGCATAGGGACTGTATTCAGTTGTAGTATTTACTGAGGTGGTGATATAGATATTGCCATTTACTAATCTGATGTTAGCAACACCTGAATAGCGTAATTTAATCTGATTAGGATTAGTATTTTTTGCTACTATAAAATCATATTTTAATTTATCGTCTTTAGTGTAAAAGCTTAAATTGATGCCCGTATATATATTTGTTATTTTAGTGTTTTGATATGATTTTACATTGCTGGCCCAATATTTTTTTTCTCCCAAATAATAGTTTTCAAAATAATTACTTTCATTAAGCAGCTCTGACGATACATTTTTATTTGCATTTAGAAACTCAACAGTATAGGAGTGCGCGTCAACCGTATTTTCTTTTCTAGTTAAATCATGGATTTCTGCCAATTGTTTCCCATCAAAAAAAGCATAAGTAAGTTTATTTTCTTCAATAAATAAAGATCCTGAATGTAGGTTTACTTTTGCTTTAACTTGTTTTGGAAACTGTCCTTTATTTTCAATAAAGGGATTTTGAGAAAAAGAAACTAAAGAAATACTCATTAATAGGATCATTAAACCAAGAGTTATTTCTCTATTATTTTTCATGATATTATTTTACAAAATCTTGCATTATTTTTAAGTATTCATCTCTTACTTTCTCAAAAGCTACAGTATTTTCTTTTTTCACTGGTTCTGAATTAGAAAGGTCTTGCTTTAAATGATCCACTTGTTTTCCGTATATCCAGAACTCATAATGCAAATGAGGCCCGGTTGAATATCCAGTGCTTCCAACATATCCAATAATATCGCCTTGCTGTACACGAGAACCTTTCCCCGCTCCAGATTTAAATTTAGATAGGTGAGCGTACAAAGTTGAAAATTTTTCACTGTGCTTAACAATAACACAATTTCCATAACCTCCTTTAGTGCTAGCATGAACAACAGTTCCATTAGCAGTTACTTTAATTGGAGTTCCGCTAGCTGCTGCATAATCGGTTCCGGCATGATTTTTCCACTTTCCAGAAATCGGATGTTTTCTGCCGCCAAATCTTGAACTTATTCTAGCAAAATCGATAGGCGATTTAAGGAAGGCGCTTTTTAAATTATTTCCTTTGTCATCAAAGTAATCGATATAGTCTTTATTTTCTTCAAACCTAATTGCATTTATTGTTTTTCCTTTATGTGTGAAAGAAGCAGAAAAAACTTTTCCAATGCCAATAAATTCATCTTCAACATATTGTTCTTCAAAATAAACAATAAAAGAATCGTCAATTTGTGTTTGAAAAAAGTCTATAGACCATGCGTAAATTTTATTTGCTAAAACATCAACTAATGCAGGAGCCATCTTCTCCCCAAGTTGTTTTGAAATAGAATGCCACAAACCTTCTCCTTCTTTTATTTTGCCACTAATAATGTTCGTTTTTGTTACAACTTCTTTTTGCTTTCTATATACATCAACGCTATCAGTCATATCAATAACAATATAATTAATAGGATTTTCTTGATAAATAAAATAGACTGCTTTTTCAGTAGTATCTTTAGCGCAAATAACTGCATATTCTTTACCAGAATTTATTTGAGTAAAATCAAATATGCCTTTAGATTTATTTACAATCTCTGCAATTTGCGGATGATCAATGTGATTGGCATAAAGAATTTCGCCAAGAGTTTGTCCTTGTTTTACAGCTGCTTTAATTACATTGAACGAATCTACTAAAATACCATACTCATACCTTGGTTCAATAACTTTAGCTGGCTCTTTCTTTTTGCTTTTCCAATCTGATAAAAGAAATAATCCCACCACTACTATTAAAACTAATCCTATCCATTTTTTCATTGTGCTAATTTAATATTTTAAGATTTTTTGGCTCAGGAAAAGCTACTTACTTATTGACAAAGGATATTTAACTCCTTGGTGTTTTACCAGAATTGCTTTTATGCTTCCTGCCCATATTTGTGTTTCAACTTTTACCAGCAAGTGATTTCTATCATCTGATATCCAGATTTTCATCTCTTCGCCATCTTCAAAAACTCTTCCTTCTTGCATTTTAGGCTTAAACACCATACAATTTACTTCTCCAAAATTTGTTTTAACTTTTTCATCCTTTAGATACAAAATCTCTAATGAATAATTTTCCTCATCCATAAATATTGGAACAAAAAATGATTTTTTCTGAAGTAAGTCGTTTTTATTAAAGGTTCTTGCATAAAATAAAGCAGACAGCATATCCTGAGTTGTTGGAAAAATTACATGTGAGGTGTCTTTCCAAAAAACCTTCCCAACAGAATGCTTAAAAATATATTGCTGTTTTTTTTCATACCCTCCTTCATGTATGTCTCTAACAAATTTTACAGGACGAATTTTTGAAGTATCTAAATAGGTTTCATAAACATCTCTAACTTTAAAAAACCAATCAAAAAAAGAGGCGGTTTTGCCTTTTCCAACAATATGAAAAGTAGAAACTCCATTAATTTTTATTTGTTTCTCAATCTTCATCTCTGCACTTCCCACTTTTATTCCTTTAAACGAAATATCAAAAGCGGAATATTCTCCCACCTTATAAGGCAAATCGCTTTGGGAATAGATAGTTACTGGAAATAAAAAAAGTGCTAAAAATAATCCTCTCATATATAGCACAAATATATTGATTTTCTACTTAAATAAATATTTAGAAAATGCAAGAAGATTTCCTTCTTTAAAATGGTCTGCCATTATATGTAACCCTATTGGAAGGCCATTGCTATGTTTTCCAAGGGGCAAAGAAATGGCTGGATTTCCAGCTAAATTTGCTTGTACCGTAAAAATATCCTCTAAATACATTACCGTTGGGTCTTTATATTTCTGTCCAATTTCGAAAGCAGTGCCTGGAGTTGTTGGAGAAATTACAAAATCATACTTTTTAAACATCTCGTTGGTTTTTTGCTGAATTAGTCTTCTTATTTTTTGTGCTTTTGTAAAATAAGCATCATGATATCCAGAGCTAAGTACAAAAGTTCCGAGCATAATTCTTCTTTTCACCTCTTCGCCAAACCCTTCAGTTCTACTATTAATATAAGTGCTTTCTAAGTCGGTAATTACTTCACTTCTATAACCATAATGAACTCCATCAAAACGAGCTAAATTTGATGATGCCTCAGCCGTAGTAAGCACATAATAGGCCGGCACTAATAAATCTAAGTAGGAGAAAGAAATGGACTCAACTATATGGCCATTGTTTTTTAATTCAATTATTTTTTCTTCAAGAAATTGCTTTACTTCAGAATCTAATCCTTTGCTATCCAAACAATCTTGTATGTAAGCTATTTTTTTGGGCTTATCATCAAAAGTTGATTTACTGTATTGCTCCACTTCTTTGGTAGAAACAGTACTATCAAAATCATCTTTTCCGGAAATAACTTCCAAGATTAAGGCCGTATCTTCAACATTATTTGAAAGCGGGCCTATCTGATCGAAAGAGGATGCGTAAGCAATTAACCCGTATCTTGAAACTCTAGAGTAAGTAGGTTTCATTCCTACAATACCACAAAAAGCCGCTGGTTGACGAATTGAACCTCCTGTATCGCTTCCAAGTGCGGCTAAACAAAGTCCTGCTGCAACAGCTGCTGCAGATCCCCCAGAAGACCCTCCTGCAACTTTTGAAGTATCTAAAGGGTTTTTTACAGTGCCGTAAATAGTATTTTCATTTGCCGAGCCCATTGCAAATTCATCACAATTTAAACGGCCAATAATGATTGCGTCTTCATCCAATAATCTCTGTACTGAAGTTGCAGTAAATAAAGATTCGAAACCCTCCAAAATTTTTGAAGCTGCAGAAACTTTATGATTTTTATAACAAATATTATCTTTTATACCAATCACCATACCCGCAAGCTTTCCTTGGGTACCATTTTTAATCTTTTGATCAACATGTTTAGCCTGGACTAAAACTTCATCAGTAAACACCTCAACAAAAGCATTAAGATGCTTATTTTCTGAAATTCTTTGCAAATAATTTGTTGCAATATCAGTACATGTAACAGTACTGTTTGTTAGTGCATTTTGCACTTCTAAAAAGGAACGAAAAGGAATCAAAACTGCTAAAAATTAATCTTCTTTTTTTTCATTACCTTCTTCTTTCCCTTTTTTAAACTCGCTCATTCCCTTGCCTAATCCTCTCATTAACTCTGGTATTTTTTTACCTCCAAACATTAATAAAATACCCAAAACAATTAATACAACTTGCCACGGGCCAATCATTCCTAATAATAATGCTAAATTCATAATTTCTTAAATTTAATTATGGTGCAAATTTATGCTTTTTGATTTAATAGGCATTATATAGCCACTTTGATGGATCTTGCTTATCATAGCCCTTCCAAATTTCAAAATGAAGTTCTGTTTTATTTTCTTCTTCATGAGTTAGCACAATACCTATTTTCTCTTTTGAAAGCAATTTATCTCCTACTTTTACTGTAACTTCTTTTAAGCCTGAATAAACACTAAAATACTCTCCATGATTTATTAAAATTGCCTTGCCTTCTCCTTTTATGAAGAAAATTCGAGACACAGTTCCATCAAAAACTACCCTAACAGCTGTATTTTTATCTGTTGCAATATCAATCCCATTATTAAATGTTTCAACTGCTGCAAAAACAGGATGTTTTTGTTTTCCATATCTAGTAATAATTACGCCTTTTTCTAGTGGCCATGGTAATTTGCCTTGATTGTTTGTAAATCCTGAAGAAAGAGCTAGTGCTTCAGGAGTTAGATTATAACTGTCATTTCCAGTCTTTTTCTTTGTCTCTGCCCTCACTTTTGCAATTTCTTCTTCTATTATTTTTCGTATTTTATCATCAAGTGCTTTTGCTTTATTTTGCTTATCTTGAATCTGCTTTTTGAATAATTTCTCTGACTTGCTTAGGTCATTTACTAAAGTCTGTTTTTCATTTTTAGTACTATTTACACTTTCAAGCTCCTTTTTTTCAGATTCTACTAAGATTGTTTTTGTAGCCGATTCTTCAATAAGTCTGTCTTTTTGTTGTGCTAATTTCTCTTTTTTCTTTATTAACTCCTTCTGACTTTCCGCTATCTTAATTGCCTGATTTTTTCTAAATACCGAATATTGTTTTAAGTATAGCATCCTTTTATATGCTTGATTAAAATCAGAAGCGGAAACAATAAACATCAGATCATTTCTCTTGCCTTTTTGCTTAAAAGCCGCATAAATCATTTTAGCATATTCCTGCTTTAAATTTTTTAAATTTTGTTCTTCTGCTATAATTTCTTGCTCTGTTTCTATAATCGAAACCTCTGTTTTCTTGATGTCTTTATTTATTCCTTTTATCTCTGTATTTAAAGCATTTAACAACTTTTGCTTAGTTTTGATTTGGCTTTCTAATAGCTTTAATTGAGTGAGCGATTTTGTTTTGCTTGACTTGGTTTTATTAAGCAGTTCAGTGGTATAACTAATCTCTTTTTCAAGCTCTGATTTTTGTTTTTTTAAATCTTCTTTTGTTTGTGCTGTAAGTACAGTAGACATACAAATGGCTGCTAGAAATAATAAATAGCTATTTAATTTCATCATAGGAATCTGGTATTTCAAATACGATTTTTTGGGGTTTATTAAATTCAACTTTTGAATAATTTATAGTTGCTTCAAAAGATTCCTCCGCTTCCACTTTTAGAGCAAACTTTCTTGGAAAATTATCTGTTTCTTGATAATCTTCCAGTGAAAATTCTAAATTCATTTTATGATCGACAAATTTAGCATTTTGAATTCTGTAATTACTAGTAACAGAATAACTAGAGCTATCCGCAGCCAAATAAAAATCGGTAGCTCTTAGTTCCAATTTATAATCCTTTTTTAAAATCTTAGGATTAGCAGTAATTATGTCTTGCAAATCATAAAATGATAACTCTGACTTTATAAACTCTTTTAGCTTTGATGCTGGCTTTATTAAGTATGTTTTGGTAATTCTGTTTACAAAATAAATAGAATCTGGAGTTAGTTGGGCTCTAATTATTTCAATACCAAAAGGACCGCTAGCCGAGAGCCAAATAATACTATCCTTTCTGTTTTTTATATTTACGCTCAGTGTAATATCCTGATCTTTTTGCACGATCTGTGCTTTTCCTGTTAAACTCAGCCATTGAGGATAACTGTTTTTGGAATTAACTCTTTTTATAAGTTCTACAGCATTTTTTGGTGGAACAGAAAAATCAGTAGTTGTTATTTTTTTTGCCACACAAGAGCTTAAAATAACTGTCAATATTACTAGAGAAAAAAACTTATTCATAAAGTTTCCCTTCTTTAATTTTTTGATCAAGAAATTTGCTAGCATCTCCTAATTCTTTGGCTTTTTTCCATTGATTTAAAGCTTCATCTACTTCGCCTAGCTTATATAAAATATCCCCATAATGCTCAACTACTACGGCACTTTTGTCGCTCCCATTTAAGAGCGCTTTTAAAAGCCATTCTTTTGCTAGTGCATATTGTTTTAATTCATATAAAACCCATGCATATGTATCTTGGTAGGTGCCATTATCTACTTCTAATTCATTACATCTAAACGACATCTCTTTTGCCTTTTCTAAATTTATTTTTCTAATTGATAAATAATATGCGTAATTATTTAAGACCAATACATTATCGGGGTCAATCGCTAATACTTTCTCGTAATATTCATCTGATAATTTATGTTGATTTGTTGTATGATAAACATCCGCTAAGGAGGAATAAAATTCCAATAACAAATTTTGATTTTCAACAACAAATTCAGCCCCTATTTCTAAAGAACTAATTGCGGCATCATAATTTTTAAACCACTTATTAGAAACTCCATTAAAATAATAAAATAATGGATCCGTAGGCAAATATTCAAGAGCCTCTTTACTGGTTTTTAGCATTCCTTCAAAATCATTTTGTTCTGCTTGAATAAATAGTACTTGGCTCCAAACTTGACTTTTGGTTTTGTCTTTTTCAAGCACTATCAAATATTGCACTTTTGCCTCTTGAAATTTATTGTCGGTATATAAAATATCTGCAAAAACAGCTCTAGCTTTTAAATCCTCAGGATGAGTCTCAATTAATATCTCTGCCAATTCAAATGCTTGACTCTTCATCTCTTCATTAAGTGCTATTAGTTGGTAATAGGAAATCAAAATTCTGACTTTTGTATCTATGTTTAACTCTGTGCTTTTAAATGCTAGTTTTAACTCATCATATGATTTTTGATTATCTCCATTTTCTCTGTAATAATCAGCAAGAGTGAGGTGAATTCTTCCATTATTAGGGGCAATAATTACTAACCTTTTAAATAATTCGAATGCTTTGTCTTTTTCGTCATTCAAAAGGTATAACTCCGAAAGTATTTCCATAACCTCAACATCATCAGGAAATTCTTTTAGTATTGCCATCAGCTCGCTAATTGCTCCCTTTATATCATTGAGCTCTCGGTATAATTTGTGCTTTTGCATTGATAACATTTTATCAATTCCCTTATAGGCCTGCAAATCATCATAAACCCCAATAGCTTTCTTAAAATCATTTGCATAAATATAAGCGTCTGATAACTTAAAATACAGCTCCTCATTGCCCGGCTCAAGAGCAATTAATTTTTTATACTGTATGGCGGCATTAAGAAAATCCTGTTTACTGAATAATATTTCGGCATACAATAAGCAGTACCATCTATTTTTGGGATCTACCTTTAAGGCTACTTTTATTTGCTCAATTGCAAGCGCGTAAGAACCATTTGCTGTATTGATAATTGCAGACTCATAAAAAGGAAGAGGGTTATTTTGGTCTAGCTTAATGCATTTCTCAAAATGTTCTAGTGCTTCTGCATAATTTTCCAATGATTTAGCTTTAAGCGCATTAAATAAGTGAGTGTCGAATAGCTCTTTGTTTTTTTCATCATCTACTTTTCCTTGCTCCTTTTTTTGTGGGGCTCCCTCAGGATAATAAGATTTCCATTGGGCGTAAGACGACACATTAAAAAGAAGAACCACTAATATTAAGCCAAATTTTCTCATTATTTTATACCTGTACTTCCAAATCCACCAGCACCTCTTTGTGAAGCATCTAAAATTTCAACCTCTACCCACTTTGCTTGTTCATGTTTGGCAATAACCATTTGGGCTATTCTTTCTCCATCCTCAATTACAAATTCTTCTGATGATAGGTTTACCAAAATTACTCCAACCTCACCTCTATAATCCGCATCAATAGTTCCTGGGGAATTAAGTACCGTAATTCCTTTTTTGAAGGCCAAACCACTTCTTGGGCGCACTTGAGCCTCATATCCTATTGGCAATTCCATAAAAATTCCTGTTTTAACAATGGTTCTTTCTAATGGTTTTAGACGAATTGACTCGTCAATATTTGCTCTTAAATCCATTCCAGCAGAAGTGGGAGTTGAATAGTGGGGTAAATCGTGTTTCGATTTATTGATAACTTTTACATTCATAGTTTTATGCTTTTTGGTTTTTCCAAAAGATAGACAAATATGATAAATCCTAATAACAATAAGGAATTAATCCCCAAATTAAAGTAATGATTGTAAACAAGAAAATATATTCCTAACATACTAAATAAGTATGCTGAAATTCTTCCAATTTGATAGGGTATAGGAAAATGCTTTTGCCCAATAAAATAAGAGACCACTGTCATGCTTAAATAACAAATAAGCGTTGCCCAAGCTGAACCAACAAATCCTATTTTTGGGATTAAAATAAAGTTAAGTGCTAATGTGATAATGGCTCCAAATATTGCCATATACGCTCCAAAAATAGTCTTCTCCGTTAGTTTGTACCAAATTGATAAATTGAAGAAAATTCCTAAAAATAAATTAGCTAATAGTAGTATTGATACTGTAAGAAAACCTCTTTCATCATGATATGCAGGTCCTAGAAAACCAATTACAAAATCATAAAATATTGTTACTGCTAAAAAAATTACTATCGTAACAATAGTAAAATACTTCATCACGTCTGCATAAATTTTTCTATCCTCTTTCTGCTTGTGCTGGGCAAAGAAAAAGGGTTCTGCTGCGAATCGGAAAGTTTGAATAAACAATATCATAATGATTGATAGCTTGTAAAAAGCTCCATATAATCCTAATTCATACGGTGCTGTTTCTGGATTTGGTAATAAATGTTTTAATAAAATTCTATCCACCGTTTCGTTTGTCGTTCCTGCTAATCCTGCAATAAGCAAGGGAAGCGCGTAAATCATCATCTTTTTCCAAAGAATTTTGTCAAAAGTGAATTTTACCTTGGCCATTTCTGGCACTAAACACAAAATTGTAAAAATGGAAGATATTAGATTTGATATAAAAATATACTCTATTCCAAATCCTTTATGCATGATAAAATAAAGATTGAGCCCAATATTTATAAAAATACTAAAGAGTTTTATTGTGACAAATCGGACTGCTTTTTCTTCTTCTCTAAGCTTTGCAAAAGAAATAGAGGATATGGCGTCAAGCCCAACAATAATTGCAAACCACTGTATAAATCTGGGCTCAATACCATAGCCCAAATAATTGGCAATTGATGATGATCCCACAAACATCAATAACACAAAAATAAAAGAGGAAATAATTAAGGAAATAAGCGCTGTGCTGTAAACAACTTTTCCGTCATTTTCCTTTTTTGAAAAACGAAAAAAAGCTGTTTCTAAACCATATGTTAATACAATAACTAAAAACGCAACATAGGCGTACATTTCTATTACTACTGCATATTCCTCTGGTAAAAAATAACGAGTATATAAGGGAACTAAAAGGTAGTTTAACAGCCTTCCAATTACACTACTCAAACCATAAATAGCAGTTTGACTCGCTAATTTTTTAAGAGGATTCAATATTAAAAGTTAGGTTTTCTTTTTTCCATAAATGCAGTTGTACCTTCAATAAATTCAGAAGTCCCAAAACACTTTCCAAATTCTTTTTTCTCTAATTCAAAGCCATCAACACCAGCTATAAAACCTGCATTTATCGATTTTATTGCTTTTGCAATTGCCATAGGTGAATTTGTTTTGATTTTTGAAGCTATTTTTTCTGCTAGAGGAAGTAACTCTTCTTGTGTGCAAACATGATTAACCAAGCCCCAATCTTTAGCTTCATGAGCAGATAGCATACCTGCGGTGACGATCATTTCCATAGCCTTTCCTTTACCCACTAGATTTGCCAATCTTTGTGTCCCTCCATAACCAGGAATTACCCCCAAGGACACCTCAGGGAGTCCCATTTTTGCAGTATCACAGGCAATACGAATATGAGAAGCCATTGCTAATTCTAGACCACCCCCTAAGGCAAATCCATTAATTGCGGCAATAGAAGGAGTACCGATATTTTCTAATAGGTCGAACAATAATTCTTGGCCTTTTCTTGCTAAATCCTCTCCGGAAGCAGAATTAAAAGATGCAAACTCTTTAATATCAGCACCCGCTACAAAAGCTTTTGTTTCTGCCCCAGTTAAAATGATGCATCTTACTGATTTATCATTATCCGCATTTATAATTGCCTTATTAAGCTCGGCAATTGTTGCTCCATTTAGGGCATTTAATTGTTTGGGTCTATTTATAGTTAAGTAACAAATACCATCTCTATGTTCGCTTATAATATTTTCGTAATCCATAATTGTTGTTTTGCACAAATATAAATGATTTCAATTTATTAAAAATGAAAAACCCCCTTCCTAAGAAGAGGGTTTTAAACAATATTATTAAATATCTAGTTATCCTTTAAGCGCTTCTGCCCCTCCAACAATTTCAAGTATTTCTGCTGTAATTGCAGCTTGCCTTGCTTTATTATAAGTAAGGGTTAATTCTTTTTTAAGCTCTCCTGCGTTATCTGTTGCTTTATGCATAGCCGTCATTCTTGCGCCATGCTCCGCAGCATGTGAATCTAAAATAGCTTTAAACAATTGTGTTTTTAATGATTTTGGAATTAATTGCTCCACAATTTCTTGTTTTGTTGGCTCAAAAATATAATCTCCTGATGCAGCTTCTTCATTTTTAGTTGCTTGAACGGGTAAAAAGTTTTCGGCCATAATAATCTGAGTAGCTGCATTTTTAAACTGATTATAAACCAGTATTACTTTATCATAATTTCCGGCTACAAATTGCTCCATTATTACCTCTGCAACTTTTGCGACATTATCAAATGTTAAATCTCCAAACAAAGCATCATGCTTACTAACAACATTAAAGCCATTTTTATCGAAATGTTCTGAAGATTTTTTACCAATTGAAAGAATGTTGATATTGACATTTGAATACTCCTCATTAATCAAAGATTTTGCTTTTTTGATAATGTACGCATTAAATCCACCACAAAGTCCTCTGTTAGAAGTAATGGTTACCAGAAGAACTTTTTTTATTTGCCTATTTTGAGCATAAACTCCTCCATCAGAGCTATCCAAACTAGCACTTAAATTCTCCAACAATTCGGTTAACTTATTTGCATAAGGTCGCATTTTAACAATCGCATCTTGAGCTCTTTTAAGCTTTGCGGCTGAAACCATTTTCATAGCAGACGTAATCTGCATAGTTGAGCCAACAGATTTAATTCTAGACCTTATTTCTTTTAAGTTGGCCATTTTTTAGTTGGCGTATTTTGAGGACAAGTCAGCCGCTACAGTCTTAAGAGTTGAAGTAATCTCATCCGTTAATTTGCCTGAGGCTAAATCATCCAATACATTTTGATGTTTTGAATGTAAAAATGAAATATATTCTTTTTCAAATTCTTTAATCTTTTTTACTGGAACCTTCATTAATAATCCATTAGTACCACAGAAAATAATTGCCGCCTGCTCTTCCACTCTTAAGGGAGAATATTGTCCTTGCTTTAAGATTTCAACATTACGTTTTCCTTTTTCAATTACAGCATTAGTTGCGGCATCTAAATCAGAACCAAACTTAGCAAATGCCTCAAGTTCTCTATATTGAGCTTGATCTAGTTTTAATGTTCCTGCAATCTTTTTCATAGATTTAATTTGTGCCGAACCACCTACTCTTGATACTGAAATTCCTACATTAATTGCAGGACGAACTCCAGATAAAAATAAGTTAGACTCTAAGAAAATCTGTCCATCAGTAATTGAAATAACATTGGTTGGAATATATGCCGAAACATCACCCGCTTGAGTTTCAATAATTGGCAATGCTGTTAGTGATCCTCCTCCTTTTACAATCCCTTTTAAGGATTCTGGTAAATCATTCATTTGAGCAGCAATTTTATCATCATTTATAATTTTTGCGGCTCTCTCTAATAATCTTGAGTGTAAATAAAATACATCTCCAGGATATGCCTCACGACCTGGGGGTCTTCTTAATAATAAGGAAACCTCCCTATAGGCTACCGCCTGTTTTGATAAATCATCAAAAACAATTAAGGCTGGACGGCCTGTGTCTCTAAAATACTCTCCAATTGCTGCTCCCACTAATGGAGCGTAAAACTGAATAGGAGCAGGATCGGCCGCACTTGCAGAAACAATTACGGTATAGGCTAAAGCGCCTGCTTTTTCTAAAATGTTCATTAAGCCTGCGACAGTAGATGCTTTTTGTCCAATAGCTACATAAATACAAAATACCGGCTCCCCTTTTTCATAAAATTCCTTTTGATTGATAATAGTGTCAATGGCCACTGCTGTTTTTCCAGTTTGTCTATCTCCAATAATAAGCTCTCTTTG
>JACKQG010005281.1_pt1 | contig 14336 bp, 12 predicted proteins | sample 8237621 | NCBI WGS metagenome assembly JACKQG01 (sample SAMN15677084, study PRJNA649215) | marine metagenome | biome: marine; feature: Black Sea; material: saline water; isolation source: suspended particulate matter (SPM) from the Black Sea western gyre | collected 2013-06-09/2013-06-10 | depth...
CAACAAATGTTTTGTCGATGGTATTCAGGTAATAAGCGGTTGCACTTTGGGGAATAATGCTTTGATTTACAAGGATTTTGGCAAAACCGCTGTAACCTTCTATCAACGCGGCGAGAAAACGGGCCTACGGATTGTTGCTAACGGTTCCTCCAGTAGAAAAAATGAAGATGGCCAACAAGAAAAGGAAGCTCAAAATCTCTTTGATAAAGCGGTCGTAAAACGGAAGGAATTAACCCTTGAGGAGAGTCGAAGATTCAAGGAACTCTGGGGAGAATCCACTTATCGAGTTCTGGAACGCCCAGAGGATGAACTCTTTAAAATCGAAACTGTGGATGCACCGCAAATAGAATACGCGCCTATGTTTAACTCCATAAACTGTTCAATGTGCGGAGAAAAAGTGATGGAAACGCGAATCAGAATGAAAAATAACGAACCTGTCTGTATTGTTTGTGCAGTTGATGATTACTGGATGGTAGCTGGAAGAGGAATACATCCGACAAAATAATATTACTCTACCTAGATTCGATTGGGAAAGCAACTGTCTCATATCCGTTAGCCTTGATGCGTGAAACGTGAAGTGTGATTATCTTCACGTTTCACGTTTTACGTTTCACTCCAAAGCTATCACCCGCAAGGGGAATGACTCTAACTTTTTCACTCCGATAGGCAGCGCAAAAACTTCAACTCGCGATTTCGTCAATTTATCTAAATTCGTCAAATTTTCTATCAGACAAATTTCACGGTCGAACAACACCATGTGCCCATCCCGGTGATTTGTATTCGGTATCACAACGCCGCTGCAATCTACACCCATTAACTTCATACCTTGTTCGACAAGCCATTGCATTGCCGGCAACGAAAAAAGCGGACCATTACCGTATGCGTCAGTGTTGTAATACTTGTCCCATCCTACGTGTACGAACACGATATCCCCGCGTTTTATACCGCCCACTGCTTCAGCCGCTTTCTGCATTTGTTCCAAAGTTATCGCTTCTCCCGCCTTTGCCTCTTTTGTTAGGTCAAGAATCACCGCCTCGCCAATGAGACTTTCAAGCGGCACATCCGCTAAATCCGTCCCATCTTCTGTGCAGTGATATGGAACTTCGATATGAGTTCCAATGTGACTGACCATCTCTACGTTGTGCATTATATACCATTGCCCAGGAAGTCTGGATACATTCGCGACTTCCTCTGAACCAATCATCTCTATTTCGAGTTTTCGCCTTTCCTCAGATGGATGTAATGTATAGGAAAGGTCGATAATGCGATTAAATACCAATATCATCACTCCTTTAGTAATATTTAAAGTTTGTTGTAAATTACACTAATAGGGAGAGCGAGGCTCCTGCCGAGTTAAATTCCGCATCAAGCGGTTGAGTTTCTCACGGTCTCGTTTTCCCTTCATGCTCTCGACACCAGAACACAAATCTATGCCATAAGGTCTAACTGTTTGGATAGCTTCTTTGACGTTGTCTGGATTGATTCCACCTGCCAGAAACACAGGCGTTTTAAATCCTTTCACCAATTCCCTTGCTATATTCCAATCGCTGACCTTTCCTGTCCCACCGAATCGCAGTTTATCTCCGGACACATCTACTGTATCCAACAACAGCGCATCCGCACCGGCTGAAACGAAACTATCCATCTGAGTTTTTATATCATTGAAACAAACCCGCGTTTGTCCTTTGACAGGCAGACAGATGGATTTCCAAACCTGACACAGTAATCGCTTTTTCAATATTGTGACAAACTCTGGCGATTCATGTCCTAAAAGCTGAACGGCAAACGGTTTTATTGTGTCAATCGCCGATTCGATAAATTCTATTGGCATATCTATGAACAGAGCAACTGATGGAATAGGTGTTGCCCTGACGATAGCAGCTGCTTTTTCTACGCTGACGGCACGTTCTGAGTGTGGGATTTCGACGGCGATGCCCGAATAATCCGCTCCCGATTCAGCAATCATGAGAGCGTCATCCACAGAAGTCGTACCGCAGATTTTAACTTTGAATCTATTCATTTTACCACACAGACTTTCTAAAGATACACAAATAATGCTATACTTTCGAACTTACGGAATAGGCTGAAGAGTATCACGGCTTCGGTCAGCAAGGGCAAGGCGAAAATCCCGATATCGTCTCATCGTTTCCTTGAGAATCTCAAAATGGCCATCTTCTGTGACAATTGTTGCCTTGACCCGACGAGCGGTGAGGGCAATAAGCACATCAAAAACGATTGAGCGCTGGTTGATGTCCAATCGCCCTCTCAACCGCTGGAGAATCTCACTTAGAGCAGTATAATCCGAGCGTGTTGGAATCACAATTCGATCTTTCTTAGCGTAATGTTTTTCCAATTTCCTTCGGATGACTCTCTTTTGAGATTGCGTTGCTCCTATGTACAATTCCGTTAAGACGATAGCACTGAGAAAATTGGAGGGAGATTTTACTAAATTTGCATAAGCGTTGTTGCGGAAATTGGCAATGTAGATGTTCGTGTCCAATAAATTAATTTGGGTTACCTTTTTCATCGAATCCCTCCATTAGCATTGCTCCACCGAGTTGTGAAACGCCGATATTCAAGGCTGCCCAACCAATTGCTAAAATTAGGGCTTCCTTCGAATCTTTGGTCTCGAAGTGCTCCATTAGCAATTCGATATCTACCTTAGGAACATCAAGATGGATTTTGACCTTCTCATTCTTCGCAGCCATTTTTATCCCTCCCTCAATAAATTTTTCCGGATTAGCCGCTGATTTTAGTAACCTCAATAATCAGAGGCTCTTTGAAAAGTTTAATCCTCATGAAATGTCGTTTGTCGCTCACCGGCTGAATAACTAATCAACATCATCACTGGCGCCCATCCTGTATTAACCGCATTATGTTTTACATTCCGCGGAATTCTTATCATCATGCCCGCTTTCAATGGATGCACTTCGTCACCCAGACGATGGTCACATTCTCCCGATATGACGTACAACAACTCTTCACAATTTGGATGCGAATGCATGTCATTCACTTGTCCCGGATTGATATATACAACACCGAGAGTTTGTTCAGCATCTTTATCAATTTTGTCGTTACACAGCCATTTGATGGCACCCCAGGGAAATTCTTGTGTTTCAACTTCGTTGACATCTGTTATGGTTGTTTGATTCATGTTCTTCTCCTTGTTTTTGTAATTTACGTTGTTAGCAAATCTCAGATTTTCCTACCAACGTAAAGTAAATGTCTTGATGCACCAACGATTGTCGGTTCTCTGCTAATCTCATAAAGCAAGTCCAGCTAAGCTCGTCGTGAACTTCCCTCAAGACGGTTGTAGCTCAGGTCATCTGCTGAAATAGCAGGCTCAACACCCGCTACAGCAAGTGTCTCGAATCCTCTTTCTTCATGCAGAGGAGCTATTTCCTGGACAGTAGTAAAATAACCCCGAAAACCACCCTTTGGATGATGGTCAGGGTCACGCCCACGCTCCAATACAGACCTTACCTCAACCTGCTTCATAATCCATTGAGGATGGTCTCGAATTAGCTCACCCAGAATACCTAACCGACTAATAAGGGATGTGAAAAGGATTCCATCTCTCTTTAGCCTCTCATGCACTTGCTGTATGGCTGTGCGCCTATCCTCTTCAATAACCAGATGGTATAAAGGCCCCATCAGCAATGCACTTGAATAGTCCCAGCAAGCCACACTACTCAGGTCGCGAGCGTCGGCTACAATGAAGTCAACCTGCGCTTCAAGGTTTTCGCTGGCCACTCTTTGTTTTGCAAACTCAATCAGAGCATCAGACAAATCAACAGCGGTAACAATATAACCTCTCTTGGCTAACTCAACTGTGTATCTTCCTGTGCCAGCTCCAATCTCCAGTATGTTCCCTGTTTGCGGCAGATATTCTTCCAGGTAACGCCACGTCAAATCCCACTCAAGTTGGTGCTCAACCAGCCGTTTATGTTCCTTTTGGAGTGCAGAATCATACATCTGCTTTATATCGCTTATATCATCTATCATGATTTCACCGCTTGTTTAGGATGGGAAAACTGAATGACCGACTTGTTTTCAGTTGACGATGTTCAAAGGATATAGTATAATTACTCAGACTTCCGAAGTCTGGGTTGCTTCGTTAAGCTCGCAATGACATTACTTCGGAAGTCTGAGCATTTTAACGATATTTAAAGAATTGAGGAAGACAAATGGAATTCACAAACTTTTGGTCGTGGTGGATTGTTGCGCTATTAGTAACCACAGGAATAGCAATTTACGCGTATTTTAGGAACAAAAAACCCATCAGCATCAGATTGAAAATCGTATTGATTACGTTACGGTTCTTAGCTTTAGGACTACTACTTTTCTGCTTAATATTAAAACCAGCGATGGTTAAACAGGAGGAAAAACACCTTCGAGCAAATCTTTTAGTCTTAGTCGATACTTCTCAGAGTATGGCAATCGCAGATATGCCGGATGGTGGCTCTACAATCGAACGAACAGCGGCAGTACAAAAATTGTTTTTGGAACCAAAAAATCAGATTTATTCCAAACTTGCAGAAAGATTCGACCTCCAATTATACCATTTTGATACCCAATGCGAAAGTATTGATTCTGAACAGAATGAGATAGAAACGCTGTCACAAGCGGATGGTGTGCATACGGACGTTGGCAACGCGTTATCGAAAGCAGTAAATGATTGGAAAGGACAACCAATTGCAGGGGTTGTATTGCTGACCGATGGCAGAAACAATACCGGTGGCAATCCCCTGGATATTTCACAATCTTTGGATGTTCCTATCTATTCCATCGGCGTTGGCAACCCGGTGGCGCCCAAAGATGTCAAATTAGTGAAGATCGAAGCGTTACCAGTTGCATACGTTGACCACACGTTGCCTGTTAATGTCACATTACACAGCAATGGCTATGATGGTGATAAAATTCAAGTACGTCTCCTTCAGGGGCAAAAATTGGTCGATTCGACTTTCGTAACGCTTTCTGAGACATCGCCGCAACAAACAATCGCTTTTGAAGTAAAACCTGAGGAGGAAGGTAACTTCAACTACATTGTATCGGTGCCTGGGCTTGAAGGGGAATTGACAACAGAGAATAATCAAGATACTTTCTTCATAAAAGCAATTAAAGCAAAGATAAAAGTTCTTTTTATAGATAGCCGGCCGCGCTGGGAATATGCTTTTCTGAAACGGACTTTGGAACGCGACCCCAATATTGATGCGACGTTTATGATTCTTTCGCAAAAAAATGCCTCCCAACTTTCCAAAACACTATTGGCAAAAACTGGGAAATACTATACTCAAGGACAAGCCATTCAAGATTTAAAGAAATATCCGACGACAGAAGCGGAGTTGAATCTTTACGATGTGTTGATACTTGGAGATATTCAAAAGTCCAGCTTTAGTCCGGAGCAATTAAACATGACAAAAAATTTCGTGGAAAAGCGTGGGAAAGCGGTAATTTTTTTAGGTGGCAAAAACTCATTTTCCAGAACGGGATTTGGCAGTAGCGAGTTGCAAAATCTCCTACCCGTAATCATTCCCCCAAACGGGAGTTTTATTCGAGACGAAGACTTCAATCCCGTTTTAACTGCCGAAGGTTTTTATCATCCGATAACCCGACTTGCAGATACCAGAGAAGCCAACAAAGCCGTTTGGCGCGACCTTCCGCCTCTGAGCAGATTATATTCAGGACTACAACTACGCGCAGGCGCTACAGTTTTGGCGGAATATCGGAATAATCGAACTACCGAACCAGTAATCGTTTTTCAGCGATATGGTAATGGCAAGAGTCTGCTGATAGCCGCTGATAGCCTCTGGAATTGGGCATTTGGGGTATGGACGTTTAAAGAGGAAGCAAACTACTATTCCCAATTCTGGTCGCAAACAATTCGTTGGATAGCGACTAAAGCTGATGCAAAGCTGGTGAACATCGAGACGAATAAGCCGGTTTATTCCCCAAGCGAGCAAGTACAAATAACAGTGCGTATGTACAACGAAACTTATCAGCCAATAAGTGACGCTGAATTATCAATTGAAGTATCGCCTCCGACGGAAAAATCGTTTCAACTTCCTTCCAATACCGACTCTCAAATCGAAGGCTTATATTCGACTCAATTTTTAGCGTCAGAAAAAGGCACATACAAAATCACCGCCACAGGCGGTCTAAGCGGAACACGGCTTGGAACGGATTCTGTGGAAATCGCCGTCCAAACGCCTCTCATCGAATTTGAAAATCCACAACTAAACGAAGAACTGCTTAAACAATTAGCAAACCTTTCCGGCGGAGTTTATACCCCACTACTACAAAGTGACACTTTACCCTCGAAAATCAAAGATGTCGGCAGCACCATCACGACGGTTCATGAAGATGAGCTTTGGGATAGTCCATTCATTTTGCTCATCGCCGTTGGAATTTTAAGCGCAGAATGGATATTGCGCAAGAGGAAGGGATTGGTGTAAAAAAAACAATCTTTCTCAATGACAACCTTTTAGCTATCAAGGAAGGACAATCTACTTTAGGAGGACATCTACTATGAAGAAAGTGTTCATATTTCTCAGCGTAGCTTTTACTCTATTTGTCGTAATTGTTATTACAGGCATCATCTTCATTGGATTTAAAGCCAATGCTCTCTACAAAGGGAGTCAAGAATATGTAGATGCTGCAATTCCCGCAATTGTTTCTGAATGGGACAAACAGGAACTTATGAACAGAGCCAGCCCTGAATTTATGGATTCGGTCCAAGAATATGAATTGAACAAACTTTTTAGCAAGTATCAAGGGCTTGGAAACTTGCGAGAGTATAAAAGTGCCGAAAGAAAAGCCAGAGGTTTTTCGTTTTCATCTGGGCGCGATGGGACCATATCTGTTGATTATGTGGCGAAGGTACAGTTTGATTCTGGATCTGCCGAAATAAAAGTCTCTCTTATTAAGCATAGTGGTAACTGGCAAATTTTTAAGTTCCAGGTAAATTCTAAAGCATTTCCCACAGAAATATAACTCTGCTCTGTAATATATTCTGATTATGTAAAGTCAGGTTGCTTGTGTGCCGTCTCCTCTCGCTATGAATGCAATGTGGATTCTAATATTCATTCATTTCCCACCACCAACCTGACCTACAACTTGAGCAAACTTCGAGTGTCATTATTGAAGAAAGGTGTCTCAGATGAAAGTTCCATTTTTAAAAAATCTACTCGACCGACGCGTCCCACGAATCTTTGGCGTTTATGTCGGCGGCAGTTGGGGAATCTTACAATTTGTCGACTGGTTGGAGAAACGTTATGTGCTGTCTCCCCATCTCACGACTTTTAGTTTGGTGATTTTGGTCTCGCTGATTCCTACGGTTCTGATTGTGGCTTATCTTCACGGCAAGCCAGGCAGGGATAAATGGACGAAACTTGAGAAAATTGGCATACCGACGAATTTGCTGTTTACCATCCTTTTGTTGTTCTTGCTCTTTTATGGCAAAAACTTAGGAGCGGCTACAGAGAAGATTACCGTAGAAAACGAGGAGGGCAATCGCGTCGAGCGCGTCGTTCCCAAGCGTGAGTTTCGCAAAAGTGTGGCTATCTTTAATTTCGAAAACAAATCCGGTGATGCCGAATTGGATTGGCTACAGTTTGGATTATCCTTATGGCTGAGATATGATTTGTATCAAGACTTCTTTCTTGAGACAATAATAATGAGTGATAGCTCCTCCTTTTATGACCGCATGAAGGACGCAGGATTTCCGGAACTGGTCGGATTGCCTTTCAGCCTTGAACGCAAAATCGCCGCTGACTACTACATGCACTACTTTTTAACCGGAGATTTCACCCAGAGCGAGAATCAATTGACCGTCAAAACAGCCTTGTACGAAACAGAACGGGGGAAGTCAATCGCCGAAAGAACGATAACCGGCGGTGATATTTTCACGCTCATCGATAGGATAACGGTGCAACTCAAACGCGATTTGGGTCTTCCCGATTATCAGCTTCAGGAAACTGTAGATTTGCCGGTATCGGAAGTGGCAACCAATTCTCTTGACGCCATGAAGTTGATGACTCTGGGAGCCAAAGCCATGTTGATTGAAAGGGATTACGAAGCCGCCCTGCAATATTTTGAACAGTCCGTTCAAGTGGACCCGACATGCGCAGTTGCGTACTTTAGCATAGGTAGTATCAATTTCGAATTAAAACAACAGGAAAAAGCAAGGAAGGCATTTGAACAAGCCCTGAAATACAAATACAAGCTTCCGGGTAGTATTGAGTATTTCGTAAAGGATCTCTACTTCACACTCACAGGTGATGCCGAAAAGGCATTCAAAGTAAGAAAAATGCGCGTCGAGTTATATCCAGACGATACTGTAGCGCGTTCAAATCTAATCGCTGCCTACATAAATAGAGAGCAACTGGATAAAGCAATCACAGAATACAACAAGCTAATAGAAATCGCGCCGGAGCCATCTAAATACTATCATGACATTGGGAAGGTCTATCTGGATAAGGGCGTCTTTGATGAGGCCTTAAAATACTATCAACGCTACGCGGATGAGTTTCCCGATGAAGCTCGTTCCTTTAAAAAATTAGCCGAATTGTATGAGGCAATGGGAGATATCCAGCAGGCGAAGACCGCCTCTGAAAGAGCTCTTCTCCTCGAATAACCTGATGAAGCGAAAAACTTGCGTTTAAAATTAGGTGATATTGAATGGAAATTAGGACATCTACAGCGAGCGCTTGAAATCTACGAGCAATCATTCGCAGATGGTGTGAGGCACGCAGCCTATGAAAAATTTGAACGTTATTACGCCTCAAAAGGGCAGATGGAAAAAGCGCTTCAATATTTTCGCCTGAAATGGGCTTTACGTGAAGAACGCTGGGGCCCGCTCAAGGTCTTGATGAATAAGCTTTTCGAAGTGGATGTCTATGCCAAAGCCGGGAAAAATGACGAGGCGTTTCAAACGCTGAAAGACATCGAATCCGAGTTAGACCCACCCCTCGATAAGGTTACTGTGATTGGATATGTGGCGATTTATCTTGAGTTAGAAGACGCAGATAATGCCGAAAAACATATAGCAGATTGTGAGGTTGTTGAGCAAGAACTGGGGGTTTTACAAACATTCATTTCCCTGGGTAAAGGGCGAGTTGCTGAATTGAGAGGGCAGTATGGGGAAGCTATCCAGAGCTATGGGGAAGTTCTGGAAATCGAACCGACAGATGTGAGCGTAAATACATATGTTGGGCGGTGCTACGGGCGCCTTGGACAATTCAGAAAAGCGGAAGAACATCTACAGCAAGCCCTCAAATTTTTTCCAGCCTACCCCGAAGCCCATTACGAAATCGCACTGGTTTATTGGGATATGGGAAAGAAAGAAAAGGCTTTGGAGCATTTGAACACCGCTTTAGATTTCTGGAAAGATGCGGACGCGGAGTATAAGCCAGCGAAACGAGCCAGGGAAAAATTAACGGAGTGGCAAGAATAAATTTTAGAGACGTGCTGCTATGTCTTGACCCTATACTGAACTAGCAACTGCTTAGAAACCCTCACAGGTTATTATTCAACAAGGAGTCTAAGATGATAAAAGCAAGTTTTAAAAATTTACTCGATAGACGCGTTCCACATATCCTTGGCGCTTATTTAGGGGGTAGTGTAGCGACAGTAGGATTTGTAGACTTGTTGATAAATCGTTATGCCCTGTCTCACCATCTAATGACTTTTTGTTTGGTGCTCTTGGTGTCGCTGATCCCCACGGTTCTGCTTCTGGCTTATCTTCACGGCAAGTCAGGCCGGGATAAATGGACGAAGATTGAGAAAATTGGCATACCAACGAATTTTCTGTTTACCGTCCTTCTGCTTATCTTGATTTTCCATGGCAAAGGTTTGGGAGCAACGACCAGAACCGTCACGGTGACGGATGAGGAAGGCAAGCAGATTGAACGGGTCATACCGAAAAGCGAATTTCGTCGGAGCGTGGCGCTGTTTAATTTTGATAACCGGACCGGGAATTCAGAGTTGGACTGGTTACAGTATGGATTCACCCTGTGTCTAGACTCTGATTTATCTCAAGACCTATTCCTGGAAACAAAATCTGCCTTTGGCTTTGATAGGTCAATGTATCATCACATAGCGGAGGCGGGATTCTCGGAAGGGGTTGAATTACCGTTCACTCTGAAGCGCAAAATTGCCAAGGAGTTCCACATGCGCTATTTTCTCAGCGGGGATTTCACCCAAAGTGATAATCAATTGATGCTTAACAGTTCTCTTTATGAAACTGAACGAGGGAAGTTGGTGGCTGAAAACAGAATCACAGGCGATGATATTTTCAGCCTCATTGACACAGTGACGATTCAACTCAAGCGCGACCTTGACATTCCAAAACACCATTTACAAGGGGTTGAGGACCTGCCAGTATCGGAAATCATAACAGCATCTGTCGATGCGCTAAGGTTGACAACTCTGGGGCTGAAAGCCTGGTTGTTTCAAAATGACCTTGAAGTTGTACCGCAATATCTTGAGAAGTCGATTCAAGAAGACCCAACCTTTGCGTTTGCTCACTATATGCTCGGCGCGTTTTATACTCATCTTTCGCAAAACGAAAAGGCAATCAAGGGGCTGGAGAAAGCTATGCAGTACATCTACAAACTGCCGGAAAGCCTGCAATTTGGAGTGAAAGATTTCTACTTTCAGATGAAAGGTGAGCCCGAAAAACGAGTCAACCTATTAAAGATGCGCGTTGAGTTATATCCAGATGATATCAAGGCGCATGAAGAGCTTGCTTATGTCTACAGAACAAAAGATCAACTGGATAAGGCAATTGCAGAATACGAAAAGATTATGACACTTACCCCGCAGCCGTATAATTACTATCATGTTCTTAGCGACATTTACCTGAAACAAGGTCAAATTGATGAAGCATTAAAATATGTTCAGCGCTATGCTGAACAGTTTCCCAAGGAATCCCGTTCCTTTATAGAATTGGCTGGACTGTACAAACATATCGGCGATTACCAACAAGCGAAATCACACTATGAAAGAGCGTTGCTCATTGAGGCGGGAAACATCTCTGTTCTGGTGAACCTAGCGAATATTGAACAGAGATTGGGGAACTTCAACCAAGCCCTGGTGCAGTATGAGCGGGCATTAGCAGAGAGCAAGACACCCAAAGATAAAGCAGAGGTATATGCTCGATTAGCAGGTTATTACGAGTTAAGAGGGGAAATGGAGAAATCTCTTGAATATATGCATCTGAAATGGTCGGAATGGGAAAAGAAGTATAAAATTCCCCTTTTAGTATCGGTGGATAAGCTCATGTATGATGATATACACAGATATGTCAAAGCGGGAAAAGAGGAAGTTGCATTCCAAACATTAAAGGAAATGGCACCGCAGTTTAAGCCACCCTTCGATACCCTGCCAGTCATTGGATATATGTCTGTTTATATTGCATTAGAAGACGCAGATAATGTAGAGAAACTGAAGGAAGATTTTGACGATATGGTACGAGCGTTTGGGGATACCATCGGTAACCTCCAATTCCTCAATCTTTCGGTGGAAGGTAAAGTGCTTGAATTGAAGGGCAAGTACGAAGAAGCGCTCTTAAACTATCAGAAAATGTTGGAATTATACCCGAGCTATGAAGAAGGCATAAATATTGAGATTGGTCGGTGCTACCGGAACTTGAAGGAGCTCAAAAAGGCAGAAGAAGCTTTGCAGAAAACATCGAAGGTTCTGCCTTTTTACCCTGACGCCCATTACGAAATCGCGCTGGTGTATTCGGATATGGGAGATAGGGAAAAGGCTCTCGAACATTTGAAAATGGCGTTAGAAGTCTGGAAAGATGCAGATGCGGAATACAAGCCGGCGAAACGAGCCAGAGAAAAATTAGCGGAATGGCAGCCTTAAATGGGGAACAGGGGAAGGAAAGCATACGGGAGAAATAAAGATGTGTCAATTGGTATTCTTCGTATCATTGCTTTTTCTTGCTTGCAAAGGTGCTGCCATTTTTCTCGGACACTTTGGCGTTTGAGACGGAGACCAACGTGCAGAAGGATTAAGTGAATATGGCGAATATCTGACTCAGAACACGAGCCTGTCAGAGAGCACGAATTTATATAGAAAGGAGAATTTTATGATTATTCACTTCGATGAAAATAGGATGAAGCGGCAACTGTTTGCTGCCGTTAAGCAAAACACACCTGATAAGTTCAAACAACCACTTTTCCCTAAAATATACCAGAAGGATAGCTTTACGTTCCTTTTGACCAAAGAACGGCTTGATGAGTTGGAACTTTGGGACTGGTTTAAAAATTATAAGAAGGAAGCTCAAGTTTCAACTGCTGGAATTAGGGGTGCACAAAATGTGCTGTATCCTTGGGATACACGGTTCCCAATCAACCAAATTGGTATTGTACTGGCAACGCTTGGCAAAAGTTTGGTCGCCTTAGAAAAGGCGCAAGGAGGACAGATTCGGAAGATTGCTGGATGCGAAGTCCGCTATAATTCCAAGAAGTACGCGGAATTGATTGTACGTATCCAAGCGGCGCAAGGCATCCATACCTATGTGCCCAAGGACTTCCACTCTATCCCTATCTGGATGGTCTCTTTCCTCATTTTTAAACTTGATTTTGATGGCGGTGAGCATGTTACTTCCAGCCATTCAGTGAGTACCAAAAACGCAACCAAAGATTTGAACGACCAGGGAAGTCAGTATCTCTCTGAAGAGTCAATGGAGTTTGTCAAGAAGATTAAGGAAATTCTCAAGATGGCAGAGAAACCCGAAGGTTATACCATTTGTTTTGGTGCTCTGAAAGATGAACACATTGACTTTGATTCTCTGGAAAGCATTAATGACGGTGTGGATATATATGTGGAGTATCTCAGGAAAGGGGTAGCTACCGACGCCAATCTCAATCTGATTAGTGAAGTCAAACCTTCGATTATTGTGGATTGCGTTGGTGGGTGCATGTATCGAAGCATGCGAATTGTTTTTGAAAAGTTGAATATTTTAGAAACAGTGAAGTGGCTCCACGTTGAAGAAGATCCACTTTTTCATAACATCGGCAAGATTGATTATAACCCGAAAACAGATGAAAGGGAATATTTTGACTTGGGTTGCGATTTCAGCATTCTTGATGTTGTGGAAACTGCAGATTATAAGACAAAGCTCAAAGAAGAATATGCGCCAATGGGAACAATCATTGAGGTGACTGACCCCGATGGGGATAGGCTAATTGTATGTGAAATAGAAAAAATTGATCGAAAAGAAAAGCTGCAAAAGCTCGGAATTGAATACCTCGACATGGGTGATGGTCGTCTTTTAAGCGTATATACGCCGAATCAATCTTTCCTCATGACAATGGATTTTCATATGAAACAACTGAAAGAAGCAGGGCTCTGGGATGAGCATCCACGTTTTATCATTAAGACGACGCCCTCTGCTATGGCTTGGGACCAGTGGGCGAATGCCAATGGGATTGAAGTTGTGAATGTCCCCGTTGGTTTCAAGGAAATCGCGGCGATTATGAAAAAGGTTGAAAAACAAATGTTGGCAAACCCGGCTCAAGAGATTGTGGTGAGAGATGTTTACGGAGAGAGCATTGAGCTCGGTGTTCAGCCCCGACTGGTCTTTGCCGGAGAGGAAAGTGGCGGCATGATTACAGGTCCCGAAGAACTCATTGAAAGCGAGAGAGGGCGCAAAGCAATCGCCATGCGTGAAAAAAGCGCGGGAGAGGCAATGGTGCTGGTTACTGCCTTAGCTGCTCTTTGTAAGAAGGAAAGAATTCATCTGTCTGATTATCTTGAGAAACTCTTTGAGGAGAATCAAATTATTGGAAAATATGATATCCGGGAAGACATTACCTACTACAATGAGTCCGAACCTGACCCTGAGAAACTCAAAAAGGAAAAGCAGGAAGGAGAAAAGAAAAGGGATAAGAACGACCTATTCTTCATTGGTATTGCAATTGCCTTGCGTGAGAGCAGAATCGAGTTGGAACAGGCTCGTGAAATTCTTATTGATGCCTTTCCTAAACTTGATTTTTCCAATCTCGAAGATGTCCGTTTTGTGGGTGATGGGACATATTTCAAATTTAGCGACAAGTTTGTTGAAATTCGCAAATCCGGGACTGATGCAAAAACGAAGGCTTATGCTTCTGGGACGAACAAAGATGACTGCAGAAGATTTGCCAAAGAGTTTGGTCAGTACAGTGGTGAACTCACCTATCTATACAAGAGGGATATAGGTGAAGACTATCTTAAAAATGTGGAAAAGAAAGCTCGTTGTATTTATCTCGAATTTCTGAATGACGGGATGTAGCAATTATCAATGATTACGTCATTCAGAACCTGCACTGACTGAAGCCGAA
>JACKQG010005282.1_pt1 | contig 14335 bp, 11 predicted proteins | sample 8237621 | NCBI WGS metagenome assembly JACKQG01 (sample SAMN15677084, study PRJNA649215) | marine metagenome | biome: marine; feature: Black Sea; material: saline water; isolation source: suspended particulate matter (SPM) from the Black Sea western gyre | collected 2013-06-09/2013-06-10 | depth...
CGAAATCATCAAACCACAACATATGGTAGACGGTTGACTCAAGTGCATAGGCCCGTTTGCTTTTTCCTGCCTACTGCCGCATGACATCCTGGCAAAAGGCTCTTGCCGTCTTCCGAGCCGAAGGGGATAGGGTAACCGCTCTGGCCGAACCGCTTTCCCTCCAGCAATTGCAGAAGCGAGTCCTAGTGAAGGCGCCGCTAGGCATCGAGGATAGCTCTCGGTACTGGTCTGCTGAAATGGTCTTGGAGCACCTGATCGAAGTCGGCGCTCGTATTGCGACTGGGATCGTCGAACTCACGCATGACCAGGAAGTCACGGTCGAGGCCGACATTGCGGACGTAAAACCCATGGGTGGGAAAGGGAAGCAAGTCATCGAGGACTACAAGGCATTCCTGGTGGACTATGCTCACACGCTCACAGAAGATGTCGGTGACAGGAAGAGTAAACGCACCCATGCTCACCCTTGGTTTGGCGAACTAAAGGCGAGCCAATGGGCTTGCCTTGGTGGCCTTCACCAGACGATCCATCGACGGCAGATGGAGAGAATCGTTGCAGGGCTGAATGCTTGAACGGGCAAGAGCGAGGGTTGGTGAGAAACCGCCCACGCTCCCCGGCACTCAACTCACTTTCACGGCCCAAATACGCGCGGTCGAAGGTCGGGATGACCAAAAGTACCACCCCAGCCGTTTGCGTGCGCCTGCGATCGCCGTAGGCGTGCTGGCGTACCGGCGGAAGACGCACGACTGAGACCGCTCATCGCGGCTCCCAACTCCGCCCGAGCGCTCGACGCGGGGGAGGGACGCAATGTCGCAATACTCGCTACAATGGATCTGGATCGTCTTGATTCACCGTAAATGGGAAATCTCTGTTTACCGAGCCAGGAGAACCGTCGCTGCTCTGTGCGGTAGGCTCACTGGCGCGGCAGACGGAATCGGAAGCAGACCAGAAGGGAGCGTGAAATGAAACGCCAAACGGCGAGTTCCCGCCGAAATCCGTCCCTGTGGCAGCCACTGGCGATGCTGGTGCTGGGTGCCGCCGTCTCCGCTTGCTGGCTCAACCGAAGCGCCGCGGCAGAATTCTGGCCGGACTCCTCCACCGCCGAGGTGATGGAGCTGGAAGTAGAGTCCGAGTTCTCCCAGATCGTCGTCATCAAACTGGGAAACGTGCGGTCCTTGATCTTCGTCGACTACGACGGCCGGGAAGCTGTCGAGACCGAACTGGATCTCGACAAGCCCCACCGTCTCCTCCTGCCCTACACTCGCTACATGTTCGGCAGTTACCTCTTCCGGCCCAAGCCGCAGCAGGTGTTGATCGTCGGCCTCGGCGGTGGGTCGATGATCCACTTTCTCAAGCACTACGACCCCGATCTCCGCGTGGACGTCGTGGAGATTGACCCGGTCGTGGTCCAGATCGCCGACCTGTGGTTCGAAGTACGGTCGGGCGGCAAGCTCAGGATCGTCGTGCAGGATGCCTTCAAGTACCTGACAAACACTCGGCACCGGTACGACGTGATCTACATGGATGCGTTTCTTAAGGCGTCGACGGAGACCGACATCTCGGGCGTGCCGTTGCGACTGAAGACCGTCAAGTTCCTCAAAAGCGTGCAGAAGAGGCTCAAGCCGGGAGGGGTGGTGGTCTTCAACGTGCATCTCTACGACGACACCAAGGAAACCCTGGCCGCGATTCGTAGCGCGTTTCCACAGGTGTACGTCTTCGAAATCCCACACGGGCTGAGCCTGGTAGTGGTCGGCTCGCTTGCGAAGGACAGGGAAGGAGTCGGTGATCTTCGGCTCAGGGCCAAACAGCTCGATCAGCGCTTCCGCACCACCTTCTCCTTCGGGGAGTTGCTCAAGGACCTGCGGCAATAGGTTGGTCGCGTCAACTCGATTTCGAAGCTGGGCGCATCAGGCACAACGAGTCGGCCTCCTTCGAACCGGTACGCGGAGTAGTCCATCCCCTTCGCCTTGCCCCGAAGCGACTCAGGAGGGCGCGTCATGAGCGCGCAAGCACCTTTCCTCGCCTGGGAAGTCGCGGCCCCCATTGAAGCGGTCACATCGGGTGGAATGGTGGCACATTGTGCCACTCTTTCCGCGCCTGGGAAGTCGCGGCCCCAATCGTGAAACCATGCGATAGCTGCACGCGTCCAGTCGGATGACTTTTGTTGCCTTGCGCGGCTTCAAGAGTCCACTCACATGCGTCCTGTGGTACAATCGCTTTCTTGGATTACCCATTCATGCACAGTGCCGTGTTCCATTACTTCCGGTATATCCAGGTTTCGCTTACCGGTTTCAGCGTGACTCCGATGTGGCGTCAAAATACCCAGCCGACATCCAAACTCCATGACAGAAACCAATGCCGATGCGTTTGATTGCGCCACTTTGGGGCCTCGCCGGGGTTTTCTTCCTCCTCGGATTCGCTGTTTACCGGCTCACGCCGAAGGCAATTGAAGCGATCGGGATGGGGCTCACCACATGGCAATGGATGGTGCTCGCGCTGTGGACACTGTTCATGGGCGTTGCCGAAGGATACCGGGGGTTTCAGAAGCGGTTCTCGCCTCGTACTGCAGCACGAGCCCGCTATTTGCGCGATCAGCCATCACCGGCGCGGGCGATTCTGGCGCCGTTTTTCTGTATGGGCTACTTTCACGCCAGTCGCCGCGTGCAGATCACGTCGATCAGCCTGACTGCTGCAATCATTGCGATAATCGTCCTGGTTTCGTTCTGCTCCCAGCCTTGGCGGGGCATCATTGACTTTGGAGTGGTGGTTGGGCTCACTTGGGGCATCGTTTCTCTTGCCGGCTTCGCGTGGAAAGCGCTTTCGGGCACGGATTTCAAGCATGCACCTGAGACGCCGTAACTCACGCTTCAGTAATCTCGTGTGTGAATGCGCAAAGACGATTCTCGGTTCATCAAAAATGGCTCGGCAATGCTCAAGCGCAGTCCGGCATTGCGGGGAGTCAGCCTGGCCCAGTTGTCGCATTTAACGACCCCGCCTGAAACACTCCATCGGGGGAGTAGCCTGATTTGGCCCAGTGCCCGACCGCGAGCAATCCGGCACTCGTTTTCCGGCAACGCGCAAGGCGCGTAGGTCGCCCCCACCTCCGCAGCGAAAGGCAATGTGCCAACCTGCAGCGGTCACATCGACCGAAGCGTCGACGCAGCAGTAGACGATGTCAGTCAGGAAACCTTCGATTGCCGGTGTAGGACCGCATTCAGCCCCTTCCGATCGTAACTGAAGACCGAACAGCTCCAAATTGCCATCTCACAAATCAAAACCCCGAAAAGCCGTTGACACATCCGGAGGCGGCGAACTCGCGGGGCGGCTTGCCGTCGATGCTGATCGTCCAGGCCTTGTCCGGTGCCAAGTCCACTTCCCGCAGAGCTTCACTTTTGCACGGGACGACGAAGGTCAGGAGAAACGCCGCACCGATTGACATATATTGCATAATGATTGGGCCCTTCGCGAGGATTCGGCTAAGGCGACGGCACAGGCGTCGCCGGTTGTGGTGTGGACCACCGGCTTGTGCTTGACTGGTTGGCCGGTTTTCCAAGGGCGATGTTATTCGGGTTGTTCGGCTGATACAGTTCGACTTCGTCTAGATGGAGGTGCTCTGTGGAAGGGAGTTGAATCCGGACGAATCGAGCAGCAGCGTCGCTGAACGGCACCGTTAGAGGCTTGTTGTCCGTGTAGCCGAGGAAGGCCGTTCCGTCATGTTGATACGCTTCCGTCCAGCGTCGGCCGTCGTCGGAAAGTATCAGTCTCAAACGAGCCGCACGGTCTTCCACATTCCCGTCGCAACGGTTGTAGATCACGACTCGGTCCAGCGGAATTGAGTTCCCAAGATCGACTTGCCACCATGGGTTCACCTCTCGCTCGGTGCAGAATCCCCACGTGCCGGTCTTGATCCCATCGCACCCGCCCGCGGCGTCTTGCTCGGTCGTACAGCGCTGTGTATTTGGTGCTGTGTGGGCCGTCGCCTTGGTGAGGTAGCGCGGCCGCCGGTCGTCTCGCTTGACGCGTACAAGAAACCTTTGGATCACCTCATCCAGCAATTCCTCGGGCATGGCGTTTGGGCCCACGTCGTCGCCGTATCCGCAGGAAAGCCCCTGTGGTAGGCCGTATTCTTCTGCGGCGATTCGGTTCCAGTCACGGTGTTTCAACGGGTACCAGTTGCAGCTCCATAGGCAATTGCGATAGTTGGGCAAAAGTCCGGGAGGCCAAGCCTGCGGATTGCACGCCGTGTCCTGATAGGTTCCGTGCGACACTAACGCATAGGGGACACGTCGGTTACCCCAGCCGCTGATGCAGTCGGACGTGAGAAACACGAGATCGTTATTGCCGGACCGCCTCCGCTGAACCAATTGTGTGATTTCCGCGACAAGCTTCATGAAGTCGCGATCGGCGTAGGCGAGGCCTTTCTCTTGTGCCGACAGTTTCTCTTGTGCAATGTACTGAGTCTCATCCCAGACGAGTCCATCGATTTCGCTGCCGTACTCGCGCAACAGAGCCGTTGCGTAGTCCAGAAAGAACTGACGCACTTCCGGATTGCTGGGGTCCATGGCGTAAGTCGCCCCCGTGCTCGGCCCCGTCCAGCCTTTGCGTAGATCGCCGTGTTCATCCTCCAACAACCAGTCTTCCCGAAAGCCGGGCATGCCGGAATCGCTGTTGAGCCCGTCGGCGAAATAGAGGACCGCTCGAAACCCCAGCTCTTTGGCAAACCGAATGCGTTTGCGGATTTCGGTCTTGCTCATCGGGGTCTTGCGCGTCCGGGGGAAAGCGATCCATTGGTCCTCCAGTTCTCGCGACTTACGATCGAATGAGTACCTGCCCAAGTAGTCGTACCAGCCGTGTAGATTAACCACGACAGCGTCCCTGTGCTGCTGCGGAATCTTGTCTGCCAGTTTTTGCAGGTCTTCGAACCACGCACGGCCCTGTCTACCAAGGTAGTCGTAGTAGTTAAGCTGGATGGCGTGAATCCACGTGGGGCCCGGTTCGATTTGGGGAATCGTGCTGTAAAAGCTGTTCAGCATTCCGTCGATGCCGTCTTTGTGAATCGAGAACGCAAAGGTACGTGATTCCTGTTTCACGGGGACAAGCGTTCCGCGGTATCGGGTCGACAATGTGATCGACGCCCGCGAGTTCGCTGCACCGCGCTCGCTGGAAAAGGTAAACTGCACTCCACAATACGGATCCGTCGCCACGCTCATCCGAGTTTCGGCTTCATCCTCAAACGCCATCCCTACGACCGGCATCGCCAGTTCGTGACCTTGTGACGGCGCTGCGCCCCGCCCCAGGGTAAAGTAGCCCGTTGCTCGTGATGAACTGGCAAGGAGCGTCTTCACCACACCGTTGCGTTGCGGCAGCGAGAGCCTGGTCGGCTGTCGATCCAGAAAGACAGCCGCTTGCTCGACGCAAACATCGAACGGCACGGGCTTGTCAAACTGGAACTCGGCTTCGAGCGTCAGCAACTGCCGTCCGTCCTTTGCGCGAGCGGCGTATACGACTCGATAACATCCGGTTTGCCGACTCCCACGGTCGTCGATCGATAACGCGTACTCGCACTTTGCGCTGTCAGTCGAACAGTCACGAGAGACGAGTCGTGCAGCAAGCGACGGCTTGTTCGACGAATTTGGCCCGAAGATCATAATCATCGGGGGTCCCAATCGCAGGGCAAGCCCCGCGCACGCATCCCAACGGAGTACAGCGCCCCCGTCCGCTGGCTCTTCAAATGACAGGTCGGCAAGTGCCGGTCCCGTGCGTGCAGTCACAGCGACAGCGACTATCGTGAAAAAGAACCAACACCAAGTACGTCTCACGACCATGATGCCACCAGCCTCGCAGGGGTCCAAATTGTGTCCGAGGTGCCGGACGTGCTATTGTGACGTTCGAAGGGTTCGATGTCGAGCGTGTCGAGAGTCACGCAGGATTCGCTCAAGCCAACTGGCACGGCGAGGGCCCGCACAACTACGGGCCGATGATTGCCAGCGGTCCCAACCAGGAGCGACCAACGGGAACTTCGCCTTCCACCACAACCTGATGACGCATCAGAGAAAGCGCAGTTGCTTGATTACTCCGGCGCGTCCGGTTATGTTCAGCGGATTCGAAACCTGGAATCTGTAACTGAAAACTTGGCATCTCGCGTTTGGGGCAACACTCATGACCACCATCGACTATGTCGTTCTGGTCGTTTACTTCTTAGCCATGGCAGTCATCGGCGTATGGTCGATGCTGAAGATCAAGAAGCAGGAGGACTTCTTCCTCGGCGGCCGCAGCTTCGGCAAGATCTTGCAGGCGTTTGCCGTATTCGGCGCGGGCACGGGTTCGCACGAACCGGTGGCCGTCGGTCGCACTACGTACACCAGCGGCTTGAGTGGCATCTGGAGTGTCTTTCTGTGGCTATTCTGCACGCCGTTCTATTGGTTCTTTGCCGTTTGGTACCGGCGTATGCGGCATCTGACGCTGGGCGACTGGTTTGTCGAGCGTTACCAGTCGAAGCCGATGGGCGTGGCGTATCTGCTATACGGCATCGCCTTTTACATGTTCTTCCTGGCGCTGGGTTTCTCGGCCGTGGGCAAGATGTGCGCGCCGTTGATCGAAGTGGAAACGCTTCAACTGCCCTGGCGGGCCGAGCCCGTGCCCATCGAATTCGTCTTGGTGCCGATTATCGCCGTGGTGGTTGCGGTCTACGGCGTCTTGGGGGGCTTGAGGGCGGCGTACTGGACCGACTTGATCCAAGGTGTCTTTATCATCCTACTCTCGGTGCTGTTAATACCGTCCGGGCTTCAAGCTCTGGTCGATAAGTTCGGCGACCCGCAGACCATGGGTATGCTGGACGGTTTTCAGGTGCTGCACGAACGTGTGTCGGCCGACTACTTCAAGATATTCGAAACGCCGCGCGGTGGTGAGTTTCCGTTGCACTACATCCTGGGATTCACGTGCCTCGGCCTGATCGGCATCGTCGTGCAGCCGCATTTTATCGCCATCGGCGGTGGATCAGCCAAGACGGAGATGTCCGCCCGCGTGGGGCTGGTGGGCGGTGTGTTCATGAAACGGCTATGTTCGGTCGGTTGGGCCCTGACGGCGTTGATCGTGCTGGCCTTGATGGCCGACAACCTTGAAATAGCCGAGGATCCCGACGCCGTGTGGGGTGTAGCTGCCCGGGAAATCCTTGGCCCTTTCCAACTCGGCCTGGTGGGGCTGATGTTGGCATGTCTGATTGCCGCACTGATGTCCTCGGCCGACTGCTACATGTTAATCGTATCGGCTCTGGTGGTGCGCAATTTCTACGCTGCCTACGTCAAGCCGGACGCCGGCGAGAAGGAATGCGTGCTGGTGGGCCGCATCGTCGGCGCGTTAATCATCGCCGGCGGAGTCGTCATCTCGTTGTGCTTCATGAATATTTTTGAGCAATTGAAGATCGCCTTGGAGCTGCCGCTCATTTTTGCCGCGCCGTTTTGGGTTGGACTGTGCTGGCGCCGGGCGACTCGCTCGGCCGCGTGGCTGACGCTGGCGTTCTCGACCGTGGTATTCTTCGTGCTGCCGCTGGGCCTGCCGATGCTGGTCCCTTCGCTGGCCCAAAACCCGCAGTTCACGGTGACCAACGATGTTGTGACCTCGATCACGACACGTCCCGCCGCTCCGGCCGACGTGGCTCGACGCGAGGCGGAGATCGGATTGTGGGACGGGCGCGTGGGTGACTGGGTCCAAGCGGAAGGCCCGCAGAGCGACGAGGCGAAAGTGGCCAAGTTCGGCCCTCGGCCCGAGCCCATCGTGCTGGGCAAAATGATCGAGGACAAGTTTACTACCGGCGGAAAACCGGTCTACTTCAAAGACCGCATCGAGGTACGCGGCCCGGACGGCCAATGGCAAGCGCCGAGACCGGAACACCTTGTTGAAACCGAGCGCGTCGAAGAAGGGCGGACGACCATCATCCACCAGCAGTTCCGTCCCGATTGCACCTTGCGAGGCCAGGGACGTTTCAATCTGGAGTTCGTGATCTATGAACGACTTGGCCTGGAGCTGAAGAAATGCTCGAACGCAGCGTTGGAGACATTTCGTCTGCCCGCGCGCCTGATCTTGCCGTTCGTTGTGATAATCCTGCTGAGTCTGATCACGCCGCAGGGCGACCGAGAGAAGCTCGACCGCTACTATGTGAAGATGAAAACGCCCGTCGATCCGGACCCGAAAATCGACGCGGCCGAGGTGGAAGCCTCGTACCGTGACCCATCACGCTTCGACTACCGGCGTCTGTTCCCCTTCTTCGGCCTGGAGATTCAGAAGCCCAAGCTGCTGGACATCGCAGGCTTCGTGGTCGCCTTCGCCTTCTGTTTCGGCATCATCGGGCTGACCGCCTGGCTCGCGAATCTGGGCAGTTAGCACTTGACTTACCGCGGCACGCTCCTGCGTCGATGATAGGTTGTCCCGGAGGAACCCCATGACTCTGGCAATCGAAACCCAGCAACTCACCCGGTTTTTCGACGACTTCTGCGCGGTGGATCGTATCAACCTGCAGGTTGAACAGGGGACCTTCTACGGTTTTCTTGGGCCGAACGGGGCGGGGAAATCGACGACCATCAAGATGCTGACGGGGCTCTTGGCGCCCTCTGGCGGGCAGATTTCCGTGCTGGGCAAGAACCCACTGAACGCATCGGAGGCTCTAGAGGTGAAGCGGCACGTCGGCGTGGTGCCGGAGGATTTGGCTCTATTCGATAACCTAACCGCGCGCGAATATTTGACGTTCGTCGGGCGGATGTACCTGCTTCCGCGGGATACGATCCGCAGCCGCATCGACGACCTGCTTGGACTGATGCGGCTGGAAGACGAGGAGAAGAAACTGACGCTCGAGTATTCGCACGGCATGAAGAAGAAATTGGCGCTCGCGGCCGCATTGTTGCCGAACCCTGATTTGTTGTTCCTCGATGAACCGTTCGAAGGAGTCGACGCCGTGACATCTCGCGTTCTGCGAGACATGCTGGTCGGCTATGTGTCTCGCGGTTCCACCGTCTTCCTGACCTCGCACGTTCTGGACATCGTCGAGAAGCTCTGTACCCACGTCGGGATCATCGCGCAAGGCGAGTTGGTCGAGCAGGCATCGTTAGAGGACCTGCGCCGCGGTAGTTCCCTGGAGGATCGCTTTCTGGAGAAGGTCGGAAGCGATGCAGAGGCGACTCAGAAGCTGGGGTGGCTGGAGGAGAACGCGCCTTGAACTGGCAGCACATGAAAACCATCCTCTGGCTGCGCTGGCGAGTCAGGCTGAATCAACTCAATCGTGCCGGAACGGTCAATACGGTTCTGACAATTGGCCTTTACGTTATCGGGCTGGTCGCTTCCGTATCCATGTTCTTCCTAGCGTTGCTGGTGGGGATCTTCGCACTGCCCAAGGCGTTGCCGGAACACATTCTCATAATGTGGGATATCATCGTCGTCGGCTTTCTCTTCTTCTGGATGATCGGCCTGGTCACGGAGTTGCAACGGTCCGACGTGCTGTCGTTCGAGAAGCTCCTGCACCTGCCAATATCTCTTAGCGGAGCGTTCGTCTTCAACTATGTCAGCTCGCTGCTCAGCTTCAGCCTGATTCTGTTCCTGCCAGCCATGGTCGGTCTGAGCATCGCTCTGGTTGTCGTGAAGGGGCCGTCGATGCTGGTTGTCTTCCCGTTAGTGGCCGGGTTCATCCTGATGGTCACGGGAGTCACCTATCAGCTTCGTGGTTGGCTGGCCACCTTGATGGTCAACAAGCGACGGCGGCGAACTATCATCGCTTTTATCACGGCCGGGTTCATTGTCCTTTGCCAAGCGCCCAACCTGATCAACATGATGTTCGGGCGGTTCCAGCATGACCGTTCCGATATCCAGATGCAGGAGCGCGCCGCAGAAGAACTCAGGCTGAGGGCGGCGCTCGACGCCGGCGAGATCGACCTGAAGCAGTACCAAGAGCAGTTGGATGTCTGGGACAAAGCGTCCAAGGCTAAACAAGGGAAATCTGAAAGACGTACGGTCGACCGGGCGAAGCAGTTGGCAACCACCGCGAGTATTGTCTTGCCGCCCGGTTGGCTTGCCTACGGGGCCATGGCCGCCGCGCGACATCACATCTGGCCGGGACTGCTTGGCGTTCTGGGCACCGTGCTGATCGGCGCCGGTAGCCTCTGGCGATCGTACCGAACTACGTTGCGTTTCTATCGAGGCGAATTCCAGACCGGCAAGAGACGTCGCAGGACCGAGGCATCGAAGAAGGCAGCGGCAAAGATAAAGACGTCCGGAAAGAAGGCGGGAACCGCGAATTGGCTTGAAAAAGACCTGCCCTGGTTTTCCGAACATTCGACGGTGGTCGCCCTGGCCAATTTTCGCTCGTTGATTCGCGCCCCGGAGGGAAAGATGATCCTGCTCAGCCCGATCATCCTTTTTGCCGTCTTCGGGTCGATGCTGTTCACTGGCAGAGGACTATCGCCGCCCGAGGAGTTTCGGCCCCTATTGGGACTGGGCGCCATCACCATGGGCATGTTCAGTCTAATCCAGTTGTATCAGAATCAGTTCGGTTTCGATCGCGATGGATTCCGCGTTTACGTGCTGTGCCCGGCGTCGCGGCGAGATATCCTCCTGGGAAAGAACCTCTCGCTCGCCCCTTTCGCACTGAGCATTGGCACCCTCGCCGTGCTGGCCCTGCAGTTCATTCACCCGATGCGGGTGACGCATCTGGTGGCTACGTTGATTCAACTCGGATCGGCCTGTCTGATCGTGTGTATGCTCGGGAATCTAATGTCCATCGTCGCACCATCGGCAGTGGCGGCGGGGTCTCTGAAGTCCGCGCGACCCAAGACATTGACCGCTCTGCTGCAAGTACTTTTCGCATTGCTGCTGCCGATCGCACTGATTCCCACATTGGTGCCGCTTGGAATCGAGCTACTCCTGCATTTTCTCGGCTGGGCGAGAGGCTTTCCTGCCTACATGGTTCTATCTGCCGCGCTGCTTGGCATCGTGGCGTTCGTCTACCTGCGCGTTATCGCATGGCAGGGGCGCCTGTTGCAGAGAAGACAACAGAAGATACTCGACACGGTAACGACCAAAAACGAATGATTCGCACGAAAGGCGCAGTCCGATGAGAAAGAGGTCCTGGCTCCAATTCCCACATGTGTTGCCTGCGAAAGGCGCTTTGTCCATTGGGTTGCTGGCTGCAATTGTTGCGGTCGCCGCTACATACGCGACTTCCCAGGTGGATACGGAACAGATCGACGTAGAAATCGTTCGGAGCGATCCGATCAATGTACCCGCGGATTTTGCCATGCGTGTAAGGCTCACCGCGATCACGCCTGATGAACCGACAACGATCAAATGGCGGTATGGCGGCGAAGGACAAGGCGGAAACGTCATCCGTGGCATGTTTCACAAGACTGGTGTCCCCGTCGATGCGGCGGACGAAGACCACCGGCTGCAAACCGGCCAGTGGTCGGCCCCGCTGCCGGTCGCTTCGTTGGCTCCGCGGTTTCCCAAGAAGCTGTTTCTTACCGTCACCGCAGGCAATCCTGGAAAAGTCGTCGATCGCATCACGCGTCGTCGCGGCGAATACTCGACCGATGTCGTGTTTCAGTTCGAATTCACGTATCAGGGCAAGGTGGTGAAGACGTTCCAGGTCAACGGACCGGACGGCGGAACGGCCACGATTCTGATTCCCGCGTACCGGCTCGTCGGCGATACGAAACCGGATTCCCGAGAATTCCTCGACGAGCTTACAGGCGTGCTGGAATATGCCACGCGTCGCGCGGAGTCCCTGGAAGATTTGCCTTGGGCCGATTGGCCGTTGCCGAAGAAATACGCCATTGTCAACAACGCGGGTGGGTATGGCGTGGGATCCGGCTACGGGATCCGGACAACCGACAAGGCGGTCACGTACGCCGAACTTCGTAGCCTTCGGCAGTTGGGCGTCAACGGATTCCGCAGCCCGCCCGAGTTCATCATGGAGGTCCTGGCCAGCGGTGGTCGAGAGGCGAAGAAATGGAACCGGGCGATGCTGTCTCATGTGATGGGATTCCCCGTTCCTTCGTACCGCGCAGGCCGACAAAGCGATCCGCAATCCGGTTGTCCCTTTGGCGACGATGTTGCCGCCGTCACCAAGCAGCAGGTCGACGAGTCACTTCAGTCCGTTCTCGACTTGCCCGTCGCCGAGGTGTGGGGCTTGACGGTCGATGAGATCGGGACGGTTATCGATCGATCTGCGGAGAAGAAAGGGCATTTGGCCGCCTGCCCTCGTTGCGCTCGCGGGTTCCAACGATGGCTGCAAACGAAAAGGCTGAAACCGGGCGACTTCGGAGCGTCCGATTGGTCGGAGGTGCGACCGCTAAACGTGTGGGACAAGGACAGCGATCGGCCGTGGCTTCACGATCGCGGCGCCGCCTTGGCAGCTTACTACACGCGTGACTTCAACAACTACGTCACGGCCATGTTGTTCACGGAGCTGAAAAACGCGTTTGACGACGCTAACCGAGCGAAAGGGCAGGCACTGGCCCGCGGCGAGGCCGATACCCGGGTGGCTCGTCAACCCTGGATTTACTCCTTTGCCTTGCGCGGCAACACCTTCTTGATGAAGGGACATAGCCTCGATTTCTTTGACTTCTATCGCCTGGCCGACAACGCCATTGTGTACGAAACGTCGAACCGCGGGCCTCGGATCTGGGGTTGGGACAGCTATCTTTGCGACGTGCAGCGGGTCGTCGCCCAAAAAATGAACCTGGCCCAAGGCATCTACATCAAACCGCACCGCGGTGCCCCAGTCCAACGGATGCTCTCGGCTGTCAGTCGGGGCGACACGATGCTGTACTGGTACACGTACGGCCCGGACTACAAGAAGGGTGACAGCTTTTCGCAGAGCGACGAGGCGCTTGTGCTGACCAGCAAAGCGGCTCATCTACTGGGCAAAGCCGAAGATGTTCTGTACCGATCGAAGTGGGCCGTACCGGCGGAGGTGGCCGTGGTGAAACCGGAGACCACGCAACGATGGATGAACCTCTCCGGCAACCCGCCGCACCTGATGGCCGCCTGGGAGAACGCCAAATGGATCTATTCGGCTCTGCAGCACGCGCATATCCCAGTCGATCCGATTGACGAGCAGATCCTGGCAACCGAGGATCTCTCGCAATACAAGATCATCTACGCAAGCGGCTCGCACATCACGCAGGCTGCGGCCAGCGGCCTCGAACGATACGTCAAGAACGGCGGAACGGTTTACACCAGCGGCTGGGGACTGTCGCGCGACGAGGCGAACGGGCCGTTGACCGCCTTGCGGCCGGTGCTCGGCCTTCGACAACGCAACGAGCCGGAAATGTGGTACACCGTCACCCTCTACGGAGCGACGAGGATCGAATCGTACAGCGAGCCGTCCAAACAAATTGCCCCGGTGCCGGATGGCGCGCAGATGGTTTCCGGCGGCCTCGTTCAAGAAGCACTCCTGCCCACGATCGGCCGCGAGGTGTTGTCGCCCGACGCAAAAACCGAAGTGCTGGCCAGTTTCGCCGACGGGGCGCCGGCCATCACACGACATCAACACGGGAAGGGCAAAGTCTACGTTGTCGGCTTTTTCCCGGGGCTGGAGTACAGTGCGCCGGTTCGTCGCGACGACTACGACATGACTCGCGATTTACACGCAACTCACCGCAATCTTGTCGCCGCACCGGCGCTTAAGCTCACTCGGCCGGTCGTCGACGCCTCCGAGCCGCTGGTAGAAGGTATTCTGCTGCGAAACGAAAACGACGACACGCGCGGGGTCACTTTGGCGAATTGGGCTTATCGCGTCAGCAGTATCCGCCAGGATCCGTCTGGCCGCCGGTCGCCCGTTGTGACTCACATGCCAGCCGAAGACGTGAAGATTACAATTCGCGCTGCAGGCGACGTTCGCCGCGTGGAATCCTGCATGCTCGACCAGTCGCTTGACTTCACCAGCACCGGCGACACGATTGTCGTCTCGCTACCGCGGTTGGAAGAGGGTGATGTACTGTTGCTGAAGTAGAAGCCGCCGTGCTTCATGCCGGCGGTTCGTGACTTTCAGCCTAGAACAAATGACACATCCCCCACTGCCGGATGCCCCCGAGTTCATCTCGGTGGTGCCTCACCTTGTCTGCCAAAGGTAACAATCCGCCGAAACAAGTTCGGCGGCATTCAATAGATGCAGGGTGGTCCGTGCTGTTAGGTCGAAGGTCATGCACCGCTGGCGTCAAGCCAGCGGCATGAAATATGGGCGAAAACAAGCCGTCCTGCCGGGTGCTTATCCAACTGCAAGGTCAATGCATCAGCCTTCTAGTGCCCCGACCCAGAAGTTCTGCATCGATATTTGGCAGATTGACTTTTTCCT
>JACKQG010005283.1_pt1 | contig 14335 bp, 13 predicted proteins | sample 8237621 | NCBI WGS metagenome assembly JACKQG01 (sample SAMN15677084, study PRJNA649215) | marine metagenome | biome: marine; feature: Black Sea; material: saline water; isolation source: suspended particulate matter (SPM) from the Black Sea western gyre | collected 2013-06-09/2013-06-10 | depth...
TGACATCAGACACGTCCATCAGCGGCCACAGGTCCTGGGCCTGTTTGGCTGAGATCATTTTCATCTCAAGACCAAAACTTTGTGCCGTTGTTGCCTGCCGCTCGATTTCGATCATCCGCTCCTTGTTACAGGCCAGACGCAAACCGCCGTTCATCTTCCATCCCGTCGCAAGACCTGTTTCTTCTTCCAGCGTATCGTAAAGTTCGACACTGTATTTAAGCAGCTGGGTGATGTTGGCGTTCGAGCGCAACTGCCCGACAAGGCCAGCGGCATGAAAAGTCGAACCACTGGTCAGCTTGTGTTTCTCAAGAACAACCACATCTTTCCAGCCCAGTTTGCCAAGATGGTATGCAGTGGAACAGCCGACAATACCGCCACCGATAATCACCGCGCGTGCATGGGAAGGAAATGACGTCATTTTGAAGAATCGCTCCTGTAGGTTTCTAAGGCTTGCTCGAAACGTTGCATATAGTCGGTTGTATACCCGACAAAATCGAAATCAAGTTCTGAATGAATTTCCGAAACCATGCTCCACATGGTTTCACGCAGCAAGGATGCACATTTCATGGCCCCGTAGGAGCGCCACAGTGTCCCATCGGCCGGCGCACCGAAATAGCTTTCAAGCATCCGGCGCTCAAGACTTTCGTCAAATTCATTGTTCGAAGCCAGATTGGCCAGATCAAACAAAGGCGAGTTAAACCCTGCGTAATCCCAATCGATGATCCACAGGCGCGATCCGTCATCAAGAAAATTTGCCGATAACAAATCATTATGACCAAAGACCAGTTCTACAGGCCCCACCGCCCGTTCCAGTTCGCCAGCAATTTCCTGCAGACGCGGCAAGGCCGTCACCAGGCGACCGCCATCATTTTGCAGTATGCGCGCGTAATTCCGAAAGACCTGAAACACCCAAAACACCAGACTGGCACCTTCCAGATGGTGGGGAATGTCGTGATGAATTCTCTTAACAAGAGCGAGTATGCGTTCGAGCATGGCGGGATCGCGAATGTCGGCGGCATCAAGGGTTTTGCTTTCTATATAGTCGAGGACCAAAACCCCCGGCTCCCAATGGATAACTTTCGGGGACAATCCAGCCTGATGGGCGGCATTGCTGGCGGCGCGTTCGTTAAAACGCATGATGCCATGGACAGGGATATCTTCGCCGATCCTGACCACATATTTTTGGCCGGCGTCCTCGATAATAAAGTTGGTGTTGGTGATGCCACCGCTTAAAGGCCTGGGTTCGACCGGACCCGTCCAACAACTTAATTCTGCCGCCCTCACCGCTGCCTGATTTGACATAGCGTTAAAACCCTGTCCCAGCCCGCATCATCACACTTTTACCACATGAATATCGTTTATCATCATGTTGTTTTAGAAGGTAAATTAGAAGCTGTCTTGCCATATCCGGTAAGGTTGTCATACCCTACGGCCAACTCTAGAAAGGCAAATCTCATTTCCGCAACACAATTACTGATTAACCTTATCGGTGCCGTGGCCCTTTTATTATGGGGTATGCGGATGGTGCGCACGGGCGTATCGCGGGCTTTTGGCTCGAGCTTGCGTCATGCTATCGGGCACAGCGTTTCCAATCGGTTTAAAGCTTTTTTCATTGGTATTGGCGTCACCGGAATCCTGCAAAGCAGCACAGCAACGGGCCTGATTGTCGCTTCTTTTGCCGGTCGCGGCTTGATGAAAACAGCACCGGCGCTGGCGGTGATGCTTGGTGCCGATGTCGGCACGACTCTTGTCGCCCAGGTTTTATCCTTTGATATTAGTTGGCTTGCCCCGACGGTTATCCTGGTTGGAGTCGTCACCCATTTCGGTTCCAACAAAACCCTCAACAAACAACTGGGCCGTACGGGTATTGGCCTTGGCATCATGTTGTTGTCCCTGGGGTTGATCGTTCATACATCAACCCCGATGCGCGACTCCATCGTCTTGCAGGAAGTGTTCGCTTCCTTAAGCGACGAGCGCATGTTAGCGGTGCTGCTGATCGCCTTGCTCACATGGCTGGCTCATTCCAGCCTTGCTGTGGTGTTGATGGTGATGTCACTGACTGCAGGCGGCGTTGTCTCGCTGTCGTTAGGTTTTGTCCTTGTTGTTGGCGCTAATTTGGGCGGTTCCATGCCACCTGTGATGGCGAACTGGGCGAAAGGACCTGATGCCCGCCGGGTGCCTCTGGGCAATGCCTTCTTCAAGGCCATGGGCTGCCTGATCCTGCTTCCCTTAATCGATGTCATCGCTCCCTATATGGCGATGATCGAAGAAGACAGTGCCCGCCAGATTGTAAACTTCCACACCTTGTTCAATCTGTTCATCGCCGGCATCTTCATTTTCACCACCGACATCGTTGCCAAAGTCGCTGATGAGGCCCTCCCCGCCGCCCCGTTATCAGAGGATCCGGGAACGCCCAGGTATCTTGACCGCGCCTACATTGACCAGCCATCAGTGGCCCTGGCCAGTGCGGCGCGCGAGACCGTCCGTATGGGCGATATCGTCGAGAGTATGCTGCGGGATAGCATGAAAGCGTTGCAGAACGATGATCAACAACTGACCAAGTCAGTCATCAGGATGGATAACGCCGTCGACAAGTTGCACGAGGCGATCAAATTATACGTCACGGAAGCCAGCCGGGAACTTCTTGATGATGAAGACAGCAGGAGGGCGACAAACATCCTTACCTTCACCACTGATCTGGAACACATTGGCGATATTGTCGAAAACCTGATGGAAATCACGACCAAGAAAATAAAAAAGAACGTGCAGTTTTCGCCTGACGGTTTTGCCGAAATTTTGGCAATTCACCAGAAAGTCGCCGATAATCTGAAACTTGCCCTGGGAGCCTTCATTTCCGACGACGTCAAGCTCGCCCATCAGTTGCTTGCTGAAAAAAGTGTGGTCAAGGCAATGGAAAGGGCCGGTGCGGAAAATCACATGGACAGACTGCGTGAGGGTCGTCTGGAAAGTATCGAAACCAGTGCTTTACACATGGACATCCTGCGCGATCTTAAACGCATTCATTCCCACATTGTTGCCATTTCATACCCGGTGCTTGAAAACGCCGGTGAAATGGAAAATGTTTCACATATTGAAATCACAGATGAATACGGGGACGGCGAATAATCCCTACCCCCTGCTTTTCCCGGCAACATGGACTTTTCGGAACATGTTTTTTATGGCCTTGGCCATGCCTGGGCCCGGTTTTAGGTCCGTCACCAGATTATCAAGATGTTCAAAGCCGCTAATATTGACCGGTGCCTGGCGTTCAAACTTGGTATGATCAGCGAGCAGGATATTGACACGAGCATGGTTGAGCATCTGACTTCGTAATTCTGCCGCTTCTCGTGAATAATCCGTAAGGCCCCGTTCGGGTGAAAAAGCGCTGATACCAACGACAGCAAAATCGGCAAAATAATTTTCCAGCATCTGGCTTGCGTCATGTCCAAAAATGGCTCCATCGGCCCCTTGAACTTCTCCACCAAGAATCAACACCCGGTTTTCATTGAGCCCGGCAAGCTTGGCGGCGATTTGCAGATCGTTGGTGTAAACCGTCAATCCACGACGCTCCATCAGGAAATCAGCCATGCAGAGGGTTGTTGTTCCGCTATCAAGAATCACAGACATACCATCGGGTATCAATTGCGCAGCCAGCCGTCCGATTGCCCTTTTACCTTCAATATTCTGGCTCATACGCTCGGTAAATGCCGGTTCCAGGGAACTGCTTGAAAGTGCACCGCCATGAATTTTATTCAAACGGCCTTCCTCAGATAATCTGGTGATATCCCGACGCAGGGTTTCGCGTGAAACCTCAAGGCGCTGATGCAACTCGGTGATCGAGACCGAGCCCTTACGATTGATAATTTCAAGAATTAATGTGCGTCGTTGTTCGGCCAGCATGATGGCTACTGATTCCTGCGGTCATTGGACTAATTCTCAAAATAGGTCAAAAACGGTCAAAATACCACTATTTCAAAAACACGTTGGCAAATCCCGTATGTCTGTGAAAGAATAAAGCTCAAGAGAAAATAAGAATAACGGCTAATTTACAAAGCGCTGAAACAACAGGGAGATGGAAGCTCAATTCCATGTTTATAAAGATGAAGTCATTTAAAATTTCCAAACTGATCGCGACAACGGCTGCGCTCGCTTTTGTAGCAAGCGTCGGTTTCAAAGCCCATGCGGAAACGCTGACTGTCTACACGGCGGTTGAGGCTGAGGATCTGAAAAAATACGCCAGTCGATTTAATGAAGATCATCCGGACATCGAGATCAAATGGGTCCGTGATTCCACCGGTATCGTGACGGCCAAGTTGCTTGCCGAAAAGAACAACCCTAAAGCTGACATCGTTTGGGGGCTGGCCGCTACCAGCCTTATGCTTCTCGGTAACGAGGGCATGCTGGAGCCTTATTCACCTAAAGGCGTTGAAAAACTTGACCCAAAATTCCGCGATTCTGCCAATCCGACAAGCTGGACCGGCATGGACGCCTGGGTAGCCTCAATCTGTGTCAATACGGTTGAAGCCGCCAAGTACAGCCTGCCGACACCGACAAAATGGCGTGATCTACTGAACCCGGTCTACAAAGGCCATGTCATTATGCCAAACCCGAATTCATCGGGCACCGGCTTCCTTGACGTTTCCTCATGGCTGCAATTGTTTGGTGAAGGCGGTGGTTGGACATTTATGGACGGCCTGCATGAAAACATCGCTCGCTACACCCACTCCGGTTCCAAGCCTTGCAAACTGGCAGCTTCCGGCGAAATTCCGATCGGTATTTCGTTTGCTTTCCGTGGCGCAAAATCGAAAGCCAAAGGCGCTCCGCTGGATATCATTATCCCGGAAGAAGGCATTGGCTGGGATATGGAAGCAACCGCTATTATCAAGGGAACCCCGAACATGAAGGCCGCCATGACACTGGCCGATTGGTCGATTTCCAGAAAAGCCAATGAAATGTACAACGAAGGCTACGCCGTTGTCGCTATGCCCGGTGTCGCCAAGGCGGTTGAATTCTTCCCGCCGGAAGTCGCCACCAAGATGATCGACAATGACTTCGCGTGGGCTGCCCAGAACCGCAAGCGCATCCTGGCCGAATGGCAGGGTCGCTACGATTCAAAGTCTGACCCCAAGTAAAATCTTACTTGAGACCTTGAAATAAATATGAAGGACCGGTGTTTCGCCGGTCCTTCTTTTGTTTTAGGGTAGATAATAAAATAAAACACAAGGGGGATGTCTTGTCTGATACTAACGAGCCATATCTGCAAATTCGCGGCGTCACCAAGATGTTCGGTGACTTTACGGCCCTTAAGGACGTATCGCTGGAAATTTTTGAAGGTGAATTTGTTTGCTTTCTGGGACCATCGGGTTGTGGCAAGACGACACTGCTGCGCGCCATTGCAGGCCTTGACATCCAAACATCCGGTTCGGTTGAACAAGGCGGCAAGGACATTTCCAATCTGCCGCCATCAGAACGGGATTTTGGCATTGTCTTCCAGTCCTATGCTCTTTTCCCCAATTTAAGCATTAGCCGCAATGTCGGTTACGGACTTGAAAACCGAAAGGCCCCGAAAGCCGAAATCAACGCACGGGTCAGCGAATTGCTTGAACTTGTCGGCATGCCCGAACAGGGCGAGAAATATCCAGCCCAGCTTTCAGGTGGGCAGCAGCAGCGCGTTGCCCTGGCCAGGGCCCTGGCGACCAAACCCGGCCTGTTGCTCCTTGATGAACCTTTAAGTGCTCTGGATGCCAAGGTACGCGTTCACTTGCGCCACGAAATCAAACAACTCCAGCATAAACTTGGAGTGACGACAATAATGGTTACCCACGATCAGGAAGAAGCCCTGACCATGGCCGACCGCATCGTCGTCATGAACGAAGGATCCATTGACCAGGTCGGAACGCCTTTAGAAATTTACCGCCGCCCGACAAGCCCGTTCGTAGCTGATTTTGTCGGCACCATGAATTTCCTGAAAGCCACTGTCACGACAAGCGACAGTATTCGCATCGGGGACGCCGATATTGGTTTGGAAAGCGCTCTGGATGATATGGCCACTGGTTCGTCAGTCACCGTCTGCATCCGGCCCGAGGATGTCATCGTCCGTGATATCGAAAGTGAGACCGACAACATCATTGATACTGTCGTAGTTGACCTTGAATTTCTGGGCTCCTTCTACCGGGCGATGCTGAAACTTAATGATCAGAAAGGTTCGATATTGCTTGCTGATTTCTCGATCAACCTTGTCCGCGATATTGGTATCGAAGAAGGCAAGTCTATTCAGGTTTGCCTACCTGCCCGCAGGCTCAGAATCTTTTCAGACAGCGAGGGCGAACCATGAGTGACGTGGCGCTTCCCGTCACAGCTGGAATTGCGGTAATCAAACCCAAGTTGAGCCGTGATGACAGAATCATGCGTGGCTTTATTGTCATGGTCGGTGTGTGGATGGTGATCGCCGTCCTTCTACCCCTATATTTCATGCTGTCGAAAAGTGCTGAAGACCATGACGGCAATTTTATCGGGCTTGCCAATTTCCAGGAATATTTCTCAACCCCGGCGCTGTTCTATTCCATCGAAAACAGTTTCTTTATCGCCATTGTTTCAACGATCATTACCATTACACTGGCCTTTCAGTTCGCCTATGCCCTGACCCGCAGCACGATGCCCGGAAAAGGGCTCTTTAAAACCATCGCCTTGATCCCTATCCTGGCCCCTTCCCTGCTGCCGGCAATTTCATTCGTTTATTTTTTCGGCCAGCAAGGCATCATCAAGGAATTACTGCTGGGCAACGAAATTTATGGTCCCATCGGCATTATCATGGGCGAGGTTTTTTACACTTTTCCACACGCCCTGATGATTTTGATTACCGCTCTCTCCACTGCTGATGGACGCCTGTACGAGGCAGCGCTTTCCTTGCGCGCCAGCCGCGTGAAGATTTTTTTCACTGTCACCCTGCCCGGCATCAAGTATGGCCTGATCAGCGCCGTCTTCGTCGTCTTTACTCTGGTCATTACGGATTTTGGCATCCCCAAGGTTATAGGTGGCCAGTTCAATGTTCTGGCCACCGATATTTACAAGCAGGTTATCGGCCAGCAGAACTTCGAGATGGGCGCTGTTGTCAGTGTTGTCCTGTTGATTCCGGCGGTCCTTGCCTTCATCGTTGATCGTATCGTGCAGCGAAAACAGGTCGCCCTGTTGACCGCCCGCGCCGTCCCATACGAGGCCAAACCGGCGCGTGGCTTTGATACTGTCATGTTTGTATACAGCGCCATCATTGGCTTCCTTATTTTGGCTATCCTTGGCATGGCGATCTATGCCTCGTTCGTCACCTTCTGGCCATACAATATGGCCTTTTCGCTTAACAATTATGATTTTGATGTGATGGATGGCGGCGGTTGGGATTCGTTCTCCAACTCCATCACCATGGCCCTCTACACCGCCGTTATCGGAACCACCATTATCTTCACCGGTGCCTATATGGTTGAAAAAGCCAAAGGTTTCGGGGCCGTACGCGGGTCTATCCAGTTTCTCTGCATTCTGCCCATGGCGGTGCCGGGCATGGTTTTGGGGCTGGCCTATATCTTCTTCTTCAACCACCCCGACAACCCGCTGAACTTCATCTACGGCACCATGGCGATCCTGGTGATCTGCACCATTACTCACTTTTATACGGTTTCGCACATGACCGCGATGACGGCCCTGAAACAAATGGATCCGGAGTTCGAGGCTGTGTCAGCTTCCCTGAAGGTGCCGTTCTTCAAGACTTTTATCCAGGTCACGGTACCGGTTTGTCTGCCAGCCATCCTTGATATTTCGATCTATCTGTTCGTTAACGCCATGACGACGGTCTCCGCCGTTATTTTCCTGTATTCCACAGAGACCAATCTGGCATCGGTAGCCGCCCTGAACATGGATGATGCCGGCGATGTAGCCCCTGCGGCGGCCATGTGTGTGATGATCGTCTTTGTTTCTGCAACGGTACGGATCTTTCACGCCATTTTCACCCGTGGCATGGCGCGGCGCTCGCAGCTTTGGCGACAACGATAACAAACTCTAAAAAAATACCTCTCACGTGAATTTAATTGTGGTATTTTGACCGTTTCTGACCGATACTGCGGCGACTCTTAAACAGGAGCTTCCGCATGCCCAGTCCAACAGGTGATCCGTTCCTGCTCACCCCAGGCCCCCTGACAACCGCACCCGAAACCAAACAAGCCATGTTGCACGACTGGGGATCGCGCGATGCCGGTTTTATTGAAACCAATGCGCGGGTACGCAGTCGAATTGTCGCCATCGCCAACGCCACAGACAGTCATGTGTGTGTCCCGGTTCAAGGCAGCGGTACCTTTGCTGTTGAGGCGACCCTGGGAACCCTGATCCCCAGGCATGGTAAATCCCTGCTCCTCATTAACGGTGCTTACGGTCACCGTATGGCCAAAATTCTTGATATCACCGGCCGTGACTATCAAATCCTTGAAACACCGGAAGACACCCCACCCAATCCGGATGATGTGGATGTTATCCTGGCCGGAAACAACGACATCAGCCACGTCATCATGGTTCACTGCGAAACCACATCTGGCATTCTTAATCCGGTCGAAGAAATAGCCACCGTCGTTGCAAACCGTGGCCGGGCCCTGATTATCGACGCCATGAGCGCCTTTGGCGCCATTGAGCTTGATGTTAAAAAAATTCCCTTCGAGGCAGCCATGGCGTCATCCAATAAATGCCTGGAAGGTGTGCCGGGTATGGGTTTTGCTATCATTTCCAAGCTGGCCCTGGAAAAGGCCAAAGGCAATTCTCATTCCCTGAGCCTGGATCTTTATGATCAATGGCAGGTCATGGAAAAAACCAGCCAGTGGCGTTTTACCCCGCCGACACATGTCATTTGCGCATTCGACAGGGCGCTCGATCTGTATGAGGCCGAAGGCGGCCTTGCCGGACGCGGTGGTCGCTACCGGGATAATTGCCGCATTTTAGTAGAAGGCATGGCCGAAATGGGCTTCAAGACCCTTCTTCCGGAAAATCTTCAGGCTCCAATCATCGTAACCTTTCATATGCCAGCCGATCCGAACTTTGACTTCCAGAGCTTCTACAACAAATTAAAAGATAAAGATTACGTCATCTATCCCGGCAAGCTGACTGTCGCCGACAGTTTCCGCATGGGCTGCATCGGCCAGTTGGGAGAAACCGAAATGAAAGGCGCACTGCAAGCCGTGCGCGAGACCTTATCCGAAATGGGCGTCACTACGGGCACCCCAGCTTAAACCAACAGGAGTTTTATCTATGTCTTACGATCCAAATTACGTTTACCAGCGCGGCTACCGTGGCAAAGTCAAGGGCGTCGTCCTTGATTGGAGCGGCACCATCGCCGATGCCTATGTCCTTGCCCCCGCCGTTGTCTTTGTCGAAGCCTTCAAAAATCAAGGCGTAGATGTTTCCATGCTCGAAGCGCGTGGCCCCATGGGTTTGCGCAAGGACCTGCACATCAAGGCGATGACCGAAGACCCGGTGATCAGCGAACGCTGGAAGAAAATTCACGGAAAAGCGCCAAATCAAAAAGACGTTGACCGCATGTTCGCAGACTTCGTGCCCATGCAGCTTAAAGTCCTGAAGAAGTACACGACGTTGCTCCCCGGTGCGGCCAAGTGCTCAAAGGAACTGAAAAAACGCGGCATCATGATCGGCAGCTCGACCGGCTTCCTGCGTGCGATGGTCGAAATCCTCGCCAAAGACGCCAGAAAGCAGGGCTTTGTTATCGATGCCACCGTCGCCGGTGATGATGTCGAACACGGGGCCCGTCCAAAACCGTTCATGGTCTTTAAGAACATGGACCTGATGGACGTCCATCCGGTTCAGTCTATTGTTAAGGTTGATGACACTACATCAGGCGTTGGTGAAGCCCTTGAAGCCGGTTGCTGGGGCGTCGGTGTGTCGCTTTACAGTAACTACATGAACATCAACTCACTGGCCGAAGCCAAGAAGATGCCGAAAAAGGAAATTGCCCGTCGCAATGACCTAACCAAGGAAATTCTGCAAAAAGCCGGCGCCCACTACGTCGTCGACTCAATTGCCGAACTGCCCAAGGTTATTGACGACATCAACAAGCGTCTGGCCCGGGGCGAGAGACCCTAGTTCCAGACCCTGCCAATAAAATTAAAGGCGGTACCGGTTGGTACCGTCTTTTTTTTAAGTTGGGAAAAATGGCCAGCCAGATACAAACGCAGCGGAATGCTAAAGAATGAAAGCGCCGTTTGCACGGTGACGGCCTGAAACGCCACCCCTGAAACCCCGAAAACAACGACCATGCGCTTTCTTTAAGCCTCTTCGGCGATGCAGATTTCGAGAATATCCAGCGCCTGATCCATTTCCTGGATGGTAATGATCAGCGGTGGCGTCAGGGTCAGGACGCTGCCCATGGTGGTCTTGAAGTTCAGGCCTTTTTTCAGAGCCCGATAGAGAATGCGATCAGCAGCGGCCATGGCTGGTGTCTTTACCTCGGCGTCTTCAACCAGATCAACACCCATCACCAATCCAATACCACGCACATCACCGATAATGGGGAGGCGATCTTTCATATCGTTCAGACGTTCGAGCCCATGAGCACCAACTTTGGCTGCATTTTCAACAAGCCCCTCGTCTTCAATAATTTCAATAGTGGTTAGTGCCGCCCGGCACGTCACCGGGTTTTTTTCGTGGGTGTAATGACCAAGGGCGCGGTCCGCCATAACGTCGAGTTCAGGCCGGGCAATCATCGCCGCAATGGGCAGAATGCCACCGCCAAGCGCCTTGCCAAGGGTTAGGATATCGGGGACGGCATCAAAATGGTCAGAGGAGAACATCCGCCCGGTTTTGCCAAGGCCATTTGGAATATCGTCGAAAATCAACAAAGCGCCATAGTCGTTACATGCCTGACGAACGGCTCTCCAGAAACCCGGTGGTGGCAGGTAAGGCACAGAGCGTACAGGCTCGGCAATAACAGCGGCGACATCACCTTCCTTTTCCAAAACGTAGCGAACCATCTCGGCGCACGTCATTTTGCATAGGGAAAGGTCGGGGCCTGCGTAACCATAAGGGCAGCGATAGCAGGAAAAGGGCGCGACATGCTCGCTTCCTGGAAGCAGAGGCCCTGCAGGGCCCGAACGGAACAACGCTTCACCGCCGACACTGGCTCCCCCGAAACCGGCCCCATGAAAGGAATCCCAGAAGGAAATGGTCTTGTGGCGACCGGTTGCGGCGCGGGCCAGTTTCAAGGCCATCTCATTGGCGTCCGAGCCACCCGTCGAGAGCAACACCTTGCTTAATCCCTTGGGCGCAATGCTGGTCAACTTGGCGGCAAGATCGATTGCCGTCTGGTTGGTAAAGCGCCGGGGAGCAAAAGGTAATTCATCCATCTGCTTCTTAAGGGCAGCGATCAGGCGTTGGTTTCCATAGCCGATGTGATGGACGTTATTGCCATGGAAATCCATGTAACGATTGCCATCCGCATCCTCCAGCCATATCCCCTCGGCCTTGGTGATGGCGGCAAGGCATGGGGTGGAGAGAGCCTGACGCAGGAAATGATCGGCATCACTGGCGACCAATCCTGCCGATTTTCCATCAGCAATACTGCGCGACCATTCGGCACGTCCGGGACTTAAATTACTATCCCCCTCACTGGGATGATGAATGTCTTTGCTCATGGTGCAACCCTATCCCATGACGGCAATAACGACGATACCAAAAGCAAGCAGGCAGGACGCAGCCAAACGCCGGATCATGCTGCCTTCGCGGAACATCAGGCCACCCAGGATTACACTGATCGGAATGGAAGCCTGGCGGATCGACGTCACAGCCGCCACATCGCCGCCCATGCCGTAGGCCGATAAAATCAAAAAATACGACAGGTAGCAAATGCAGCCAACGGCGATGAACATGGCAGGCCTGCGTGCCCATAGAAATAAATCCGCATAACGGGTTTCCGGCATACCGAAAAAGCGAAGCAGAATCAGGTAACAAGGGAGACTGCAAAGTTCGATCCAAAAAAACAGCACCGGTGCCTCTACGCTTTGCATGGCCCGCGCATCGACGATCGAATAGACAGCGGTGCCACACATTGCCAGCAGCGCGAACATCAAGGTTCTGGGGTCATCGAATAAATGCGATCCGCGACGGTATTGCAGGGCAAAAGCGCCGATCAGCACACAGGCAATCCCGCCAAGCAAAGACCAGGAATAAGTTTGCTCAAGAAACAACACGCCAATAATGACAATGATCAACGGCGAAGATCGAACAATCGGGTAATAACTGGACAAATCACCCTGACGAAGCGTGATGATCAGCGACGAGCCATACAACAGTTGCCCCATGACCGATATAGCAATCAGCGGCCAAACCTTGATGGCGCTGGTCATATCAAAACCGGCAATGGTGGCGTGCGTGAACGACAGCGCCATCAGCATGGTAACAAGGCCCAAATAAGCGCCATCGGCCCTTTGTTGGCGTTTGATAAGCGCATTCCACAGGGGATGAAGGGCTGCCGAAACCAACACCATTGCCGTTATCGTCAGATTCACTATTCGAGTTCCAGAAGCGAGAACTCTTCAATGCCGCTAATAATGACGTCCGCAAGGGGTGCCAACTCGTCGTTGGTGCCATTTCCGCTTAGCACACCGACAATGAAACCCGCATCGGCGGCGCGGCCCATTTCAAGATCACAGTGATTGTCACCAACCACCATGACCGAACCCGGATCCAGATCATGGGCATCGCAAAAAGCCAGGATCATACCCGGCGCAGGCTTGCCGCCATGACCGCTGTCGTATCCGGCGACAAATGAGAAAAAGGAGTCGATGTTGGTGGTTTTCAGGAATTCCCTGGCGCTGCCTTCTCCGTCGTTGGTGCCAAGTCCCAGGATGATATCTTTTTCTGAAAGCTCTGAAATCAACTCATACAAACCTGGAAACGGGACCGAAGAGATAGCCGTTTGTTCGGCAAAAATCCTATCAAGTAATGGTCTCAAGTTTACCGGAGAATAATCCGCCCCAAGTTCCACCCAGGCTTCGGCAATCTGGTCGGTGGTCGCCGAAGCCAGCAAGGAGCCATGGGTAAAATCATTGGTTTCCTCCTCAAGGCCAGTCGACACCATCATATGCCGGGCCTTGGCCTCGTTACCACCAGCGGCAAACAGTGCACCGGCCTGGTAAGCAGGGAGCCAGGTCGGGGTGAAGTCAAGTAACGTTCCATCCTTGTCGAACAGAATACCGCGTACCGGCTGGCGGGCTTTAACGCTGTGATGATTCATAATTATCAGCCTTGAAGAACGGGGCTTCTGATTTAGCCAATGCAGGACGCCCCAAAATCATATCAGCGGCTTTTTCAGCGATCATGATGGTTGGTGCATTGAGGTTGCCGGTGGTGATTGTCGGCATTATTGATGAGTCGACGACACGCAGACCTTCAACACCGTGCACTTTTGTTTGCGGGTCTACAACGGCGTCAGCGCCCACACCCATACGGCAGGTGCCGCAGGGATGGTAGGCGCTTTGAACCGTCTCGCGAACGAAGGAGTCGATCTCATCGTCACTTTGAACGTCGGCTCCCGGCGCCAGTTCCTTACCTCTGTATGGATCGAAGGATTTTTGCGCAAAAATCTCCCTGGTCAGGCGCACACTTTGCCGCATTTCCCGCCAGTCATCTTCTTCGGACATGTAATTGAAAAGAATCTTAGGGGCCTCGTGCACGTCAGATGACGTTAGCCACACCCGGCCCCGGCTTTTTGATCGCATCGGTCCAACGTGCGCCTGAAAGCCGTGCCCGTCGGCGACCGAATTACCATCGTAAGACATGGCGGCGGGCAGGAAATGATATTGGATATCGGGCCAGGCGACCCCTTCCCTGCTGCGAATAAAAGCGCCGGATTCGAAATGGTTCGTTGCTCCCAGCCCGCCACGGGTCAAAATCCAGCGAAGACCAATCATCGCCTTGGCCATGGGATTGAGAGAACTATAGAGACTGATCGGCTGTGTGCATTCCTGTTGCACGTAAAGTTCCAGATGATCCTGCAAATTTTTCCCGACACCGGGAAGGTGGTGAACCACATCAATACCGATATCCGCCAATTCCTTCTGATCACCAATACCTGAAAGCATCAACAATTAAGGCGAGGCAACGGGACCGCCCGACAAAAACACGCCCCGGCGAACGTCGACCCGATATCCGCTCCTGCCCTGCTGGCAGACAACGCCAACTGCGCACCCGTTCTCAAACAAGATGCGCGACACGGTGGCGCCAGCGCTAACATGCAGGTCACGCCTCGAAAAGGCCGGCTTCAGAAAAGCGACGGAGGAGCTGCCCCGGACCC
>JACKQG010005284.1_pt1 | contig 14335 bp, 17 predicted proteins | sample 8237621 | NCBI WGS metagenome assembly JACKQG01 (sample SAMN15677084, study PRJNA649215) | marine metagenome | biome: marine; feature: Black Sea; material: saline water; isolation source: suspended particulate matter (SPM) from the Black Sea western gyre | collected 2013-06-09/2013-06-10 | depth...
TTTAAAGTAACCCGAAATTTTCGGGTTGGTTTACAACTTGTGGGTATTATCTTTTTAAGAATCATTAACACCCGACTGGCAGAACCTCTTATACTTCGTTACAACACCAGAACCCTGAATCATTCCACCGTCACCGATCCGCCAGCTCCACAGGAGTATAGCCATAGGGCCTCCCCGCAGGCTACGGCCAGGGCTACGACTGGCGGAATCGCTGACGGAGACTTGAATTTCACAACCTAATATCGGAATTTATGAAGAAAAACAATATTGGACATCGCTAAGAATTTGAATTAAGTTATTACGTGGATTCACTAATAAATCACATATTAATCGCGATGCCACATATGAAGGATCCCTTCTTCGGGCGTTCTGTGGTATATATCAGCAAACATAATACAAATGGTGCTATGGGATTCATCATCAATAAACCATTTGGTGAAACTGACGAAGAGTTTATGAAGTCTCTTTATATTGATGAGGATAACCTTCTGAGTATTGTTCCTACCGTCTATTTTGGTGGACCTGTCTCTGTGGAGCGAGGGGTTATTTTGCACACTTCAGATTATACCAGTCGTGAGACCATAAAGATATCGGAAGATTTTTCAATAACATCCAGTAAAAATACCCTCAGAGATATTCATAGTAGAGAGGGTCCTAAGGAGTTTCGTTTAATGCTTGGATATGCTGGATGGCTGGGTGGTCAGCTTGAACGTGAGATCAAAAATGGTGATTGGTTGATGCAATCGACAAACATTGAATTTATTTTTCGTACCCCTGATGAACTGAAGTGGGAATATGCTGCAGAAAGCCTTGGGATAAAAACATTCGAGATATCGGGACTGGGTGGTGTAGCTTGATTTATACTGATCATTTTTTTATCTATCCAGATATATTTTACAGGATGTACTGTTGAATTGCTGTTATAAAGCCTAATTTCGTAAATTTAATGGGAAACCGATTGATAAAATCCAAAACATTGAATAACCAATCTCAATGGTTTAAATTAATTTTAAAAAGGAGAAGTCATGGCAACAATTTGGGATGATTTAAAAGACAAATTAAAGATCTGGGGAAATGTTGCAGTTGAGAAGGCAGAAACGTTTGGGAAAGTAGCTGCCACCAAAACAGAGGAATTAACCAAAATTGGGAAGATAAAATTGGAAATCCACCAACTTCAACGTGATCTCGAGAAAAATTACACAGAATTGGGTAAGTTTGCATACGACTCAGCTGAAGCAAATGTGACAAACTTCTCTGGAAATGACCAATTCGTTGGGTACCTTCAAAAAGCAAAGGAAATTAAAAAACAGATACAGCAAAAAAAGGAACAGATAGAAAAGATTAAAGAAGAATTTGAAACGGCAAATCTATCTGAAGTGTCGGACGAATCCGAGAGTGTAGATGAGAAGAATTCCGGTTCTTCCAAATAGGAGTAATCAAATTTGACTCAATTGAGTTCAAAAGATTACAAGAGCCATTCACTGGAATTATATTTTAAGGATATTATTAACTGCGAACCCCTGTCTCCAGCAGAGGAGATTGAACTATCTAAAAAGGTAAAAGAAGGAGATACAGAGGCGCTGAATAAGTTAATTGTTGCCAACCTCAAATTTGTTGTTTCTGTTGCGAGTAAATACCGCATCCCTGGAATTGCGCTTGAAGATCTGATTAACGAGGGGAATATTGGACTTATTAAAGCTGCCCACCGGTTTGATGAGACACGTGGTTTTAAATTTATTTCCTATGCTGTCTGGTGGATTCGGCAATCCATTCTTCAGTTTATCTCCGAACAAGGGAGAACAGTTCGACTTCCTGCTAATATTGCCAGAGGGGTTAGTCAGATGAAAAAGCAATCCATAGAACTGGAACAGATGTATGAACGCCAGCCAACCATTGAGGAACTTGCTGATGTGATGGAAATTAGTGAGAAGGAAGCACTGAATTTTGTTAAATTTAATATTAAAAAAATTTCCGTAGATCAGCAAGTAGGGAGGGATGATATGACCCCTCTCAGGGATATCATCATTTCAGAAGACCAGCGTCCAGAAGCACAAATGATGAAGGAGTCTCTGATTTCTGAGGTTATTCGTGCGCTTAAAACAATTCCTGAGCGGGAAGCAGAAATCCTCAGAATGTACTTTGGTATCGGTCAAGACAGATCCCTGACACTCGAGGAGATTGGGAATAGTGTTAATCTAACAAGGGAGCGAGTACGGCAGTTAAAAAAAAGGGCAATCCAACGTTTACAACACGCTGCTCGTGCTCATTTTTTACGTGCCTTTCTTGGATAACCGGAAAACCGATATTGGAATTTTTGGGATAAATTCAGTGTTGAATTTTTCCATTTATGATTAAAAATTATTATGTAATTTAAAAGGGGTTAAATAATGAAGTTTCCATTTCCCAAGTTCAAGTTTTCTAAGGGTGTCCGATTTGTTATCATTAGCGATAATGAGGGGGATACCCGGCATTGGTCACTTACCCCCAGTTCACTGGTTTCAATTTCGATTTTAATCATCGTTCTATGTTCCGCTCTTTTGTTTTTCAGCTCAGATTTTTTAACAAAGATTCTGTATCAGTCTCGTCTAAAAGAAGTCAGGAGAAATAATCAGGAATTCATCACATTATTGAATGAACTTCAAGAGAAAGTGAATGATTTGGAATTCGAGATTGGTGAAATTGAAGAAAAGGATCGTGCTCTTCGAACTTACGCCGATCTTCCTTCTATTGATAAAGATATTCGTCGTCTCGGGGTAGGTGGGTTGGGTGCAAATAGGAGATCCGAACTTGATGATTTGTTTTCGGACGTTGGTGTGAAGATTTCTAAACTTGAAATTGATATTGACAATCTTTATAGGGAAATACGGTTGGAAAAAGAGAGTTATGAAACTATCTATGATGCTATTCGTTTGAATAAAGAAAAATTTTCTTCTGTTCCGTCCATTCGGCCTGTAAGAGGCGGTTATCTCAAATCCGGTTTTGGATATCGAAGGGATCCATTAGATGGTGAAAGGCGGTTTCATTATGGTCAGGATATTTCTGAATCTCGTGGATCACCTGTGTTTGCTGCAGCCGATGGTAAGGTTGTTTATGCGGGATATAATGGAAGTTTTGGTAAAACTATAAAAATAAATCATGGACACGGATATCAAACGATTTACGCTCATCTCAATAAAATCAGAGTAAAATCTCGCCAGGAACTTAAACGGGGAGATTATATTGGTGATGTGGGAAGTACAGGCAGATCCACTGCTCCTCATCTCCATTATGAAGTCCGTTATTATGGGACTCCTCAAGATCCCAAAAATTATTTCTTTACAGGATTCTTGAAGTAAGAAACCGTTATTTGTCTCAAAAACGGTGTTTTATATTTAAATTCCTAACTTGATTCTATAGAACGTAAAAAGTAACTTAATCATTGATGAATCACTATTATATTGAGACATACGGTTGCCAGATGAATTTGGTTGATTCAGAATTGGTCGCGGGGATATTAGAATCGGAAGGATACCGGAAAGTAGATGACATCGCCAGGGCTGATGCAATCTTCCTAAATACGTGTTCTGTCCGCGAACACGCAGAAGATAAAATTCATTCCCGGTTAGGTGTGTTGAAAAAGCTAAAAAGAGAAACTCCGAATCTTCTCATTGGGGTACTGGGATGTATGGCACAAAATCTGAAGGAAGATATTTTAATTAATAAACCATATGTGGATTTTGTACTGGGTCCCGATTCTTACCGTCGAATTCCAGACCTGATTACAAAACGTCAACAACTGCAACAATCCATTGTTGATACCCGTCTTTCAAGATATGAAATTTATGAAGGTCTCTTTCCATCTCGTCATGGTGGAGTTAATGCATGGATCCCCATCATGCGTGGATGTGATAAGTTTTGCACTTTTTGTATTGTGCCGTTTACCCGGGGTAGGGAAAGAAGTCGCCCGATGTCGAGTATTGTTAGTGAAATTCAAAAAGCAGTTGAAGAGGGATTTGTTGAAATAACTTTACTAGGACAGAATGTCAATTCTTACTATCATGAGGAAAACTATTTTCCGCAATTGCTTGATGCTGTGGCATCTATAAGTGGCGTGAGGAGGATTCGCTTCACATCACCTCATCCCCAGGATGTAGGTGATGACATGCTCCATATGATGTTGAAACATGATAATATTTGTAAATCCATCCATTTACCTTTACAGGCAGGCTCTGATAATGTTTTATTACGGATGAACCGAACCTACTCAAAGAATCAATTTTTATCCCTTGTTGAAAAAATTCGAACTATTCTACCCGGGTGTGGTTTAACCACGGACATCATCGTAGGATTTCCTGGAGAAACAGATAGGGATTTTGATGAGACCCTCAATGTTATGAAAAAAGTAAAGTTTGATTCTGCATTTACCTTCAAATATTCGAAGCGCCCTGGAACAAAATCAGCAGGATATGATGATACCGTTTCTAATCAGGAGAAACAGAAACGATTGGAAAAGGTTATTGCACTACAGAAGAAACACACTATTCTTTCAAATAAAAGAGAGATAGGTAAAACACTTAAAGTATTGGTTGAAAAAGAGAGCAAAAAATCTGATCATTTCTGGTCAGGTCGTACAAACAGCAATAAATGGGTGATCTTCCCTAAGGGGAATTCGAAGATCAAAGAATTTGTAGATGTTGTGATTACTGATGCGAAGGGTGTCTCTCTTTTCGGTGAAATTGTAGAAACTGGGGAGTGAAAATATGCGTTTATTCAAGACACTGTTTGGTCTTGCCATTGTTCTTATTTTGGTGTTAATACTGCTGAACAATGCAGAACCTGTATCCATAAATCTTCTATTCACTCATTATGAGACTGTTTCATTAGCTGTGGTAATTGTGGTTACTCTGGCGGTTGGGATTATTATAGGATTTACCATTGCCTTAACCTCGATTTTATTAAGCAAGAATGAAGCTCGAAATTTGAAGAGTGAAAATAGAAAGCTCATTGAAGAAGTGAATAATCTCCGCAATATTGCAATAGATGAAGGAATATACGAACTCAATGAGGGAGAAGAGTAAGTGACTCTCTGGTTCTGGGTAATTTTTGGTGTTTTGTTATTGATAGCTGGTATTGTTGTTATTCGATTTTTCCCCGCTCGACAAAAAGATGCGCAACTTCTCTATATTGGTGCTCTTGAACAATTAATCCGAGGAAAAAGGGAAAGCGCCTTTATAAAGCTTCGGGAATTAATTAAAACCAACACTGATCATGTTAATGCCTATATTTATCTTGGAAATATCCTTCGCGAGATGGCGAAACCGGAAAAAGCAATAACCATTCATCAATCCCTCACAGCTCGATCAAAGTTGACCTCTGAACAGAAATTGGATATTTATACAAGTCTGGCAAAAGATTATTTCGCATTAAAACAGTATCAAAGAGCCGAAGAAAGTGCTGGTCGAGTTCTTCATATAGACAAAAGAAATCAATGGGCTGTTCAGTTTCTTGTTAAGGTTGCGGAGAAAACGAAGCGATGGACGAAAGCTTCGGATCAGTTAAAACGGTTGGAAAAACTGACAGGCAATATGGAGCCAATCCGGCATTCGAATTACATAATAATGGATGGATGGGAAAACGAAAAAGGCGGTAAAAGTCAGGAGGCGATAAATTTTTATCTTAAAGCTATAAAAATTGCTCCTGATTTTCCTGATGCTTATTTGTATCTGGCAAATCTTTATGAAAAAGAAGGTAAGCTAGATAAAGCTGTAGAAAATTGGATGAAGTATGCAGAGCGGTCTCAGGTGACAGACAGTCAGGTATTTACAAAACTGGAGAAGACACTCTTTGAACTTGGGAGATTTGGTGAAATTGAAGATTTTTATTCTCAACAGATCCAGATGAAAGAAGATAATGTGGATGCCATTTCAGGATATGTGAATGTATTGTTGGCAAAAGGAGAAATTGGTCGTGCCAGGAATCTCATCAATGAAGCTCTAACGAAAAATAACCAGTCTGTGGGGGCACACCTAACACGACTAAAACTTTCTCTCAGAGAGATTAAACAAGATCAACTATCCAAAGAAGTGGATAAAATTTTAACCTTAATTCACGAGGACAAAAAATATCGTTTTCCCTCGAGATTAAAAGTGGATGTTTAAGAACCAATGAAAAGAATAATTCTTATTGTTTATTTTTTAACAATTCTATCAGCCCAGGATTTAACTAACTATTTTGAGGAGTTAAACAAGGGAAATGTGGAGAGTGTTCGAGCGGTTCTTCCCGACTTAAAAGAGAAATATCCCAATAATCCCGGTGTGATGTTTCTGGACGCTCTTTCAGCAGAAAGAGCTGAAGATGCCATTATTATATACAAGATGATTATTCAGCATCACCCACACAGTGAATATGCGGATGATTCCGTCATGAAAATCGGAGAGTATTTGTATGCCAGGGGACTTTATACTCAGGCAAGCAGACAGTTGTTGAGGGTACCAAAACTGTACCCCGATTCTGAACATATTCAGAGAGCTATTGATCTTCAAATCAATTCATTGCTTGCCAGCGGGGAGAAGGATAGCGCCCGTTTTTATCTGCAAATTTATAAAAAACGGTTTCCCAAGGTTTATCAGGATTACAGCTTTGAGCCAGAAGAACCAGTGATCCACCGATCATTAGAGGAAAATATCCGCCTTACAAAAGGTGATGAATCAGTAGCTCCAGAAATTGCCCCTGTAAGTGAAGAGAAATTGGTGAGAAAGGAAGAGGATGAAAGTGAAGTCATTCCTGAGCCTGTAATAAAAGAGCCAGTGTTGAGACCATTTGTTATTCAGGTTGGAGCCTATGGCTCTATTAACAATGCTCTTCGTCAAAAACAGCTTCTTGAGCAGATGGGGTATACAGTTGATCTTGTTCCTATTATATCAGGAGGGAAGGAACTTCATGCGGTTCAATTAGTTCGATTCTCAACCCGGCCTGAGGCGGAGGAAGTCGGGAAAAAACTCAAGGAAGAACTCGGTTACAACTTTTATGTAACAAAACGACTTGAATAGGTTGTTTTGAAAGGTAATCGAATAAGCAACAATGTACACCTCACCAAATTATTGGGAATGATTGCGAGGCTGGTGCCCGCCTCGGTCTTCAAAACCGTTGTCCTGCCGGAGAGGTGGGAGCTGGGTTCGATTCCCAGGCGTTCCCGCTAAAAGTGATATAAAATCCAGATGTTGAAGATCCTAAAAAAAATTAGTTTGTGTTTTTTACTATTAACTGTCTCACTTACTGGCCAGGAAAATAAACTTTTCTGGGACGGCTACGACTGGCTTCGCATTTCTAAGCAAACCGAAGGATATCCAGAGTTTGAATATCAGGTAAAAGCAGCATACGTAAATGGTGTACTGGATGGACGGTTGTATGACTATTTTAAAATTTGGTCCGTTGACACGACGATAGCAAACTCGCTGTACAATGAAACTGTTCAATATCTCAAGACAGCTGAAATTATTCGTGGTTTGGATAATTTTTATGAAGATCCCCTTAACCGGTACCTGCCCATTGAGTCTGCTATTATAATCGTCAATATGTATGCCGAACGCCAACCTATAGAAATGATCGATGCCTATATTTTGAAAAGTAAAGAGTGGATTAACGGTTTAATGATCCAGCTTCAGAATAAAGATTTATATAAGTTGATGAAAGAAAAACAGAAGAAACATACAGAAAACACTGAATGATGGATAAGTGGATTAGTCAATACGAAGAAGCTCTCCTGCAGGTGAATAGATAAAAATTCGGTCATCTCCTTTAAATTTAAGATGGCATGTATGGTATCGATACCGATAATCTTGACTCAGATTGAATGAATAGGTCACTCCTCTTACCACCGTGTGTCCATTACGGAGGGGAGGCTCATAATTGTGGAGATGCACAATTCTCAGTTCTGAAACAATATTGTTTTTTGGATCTACCTCTGTGATGTATCCCTCAATTTCTGTAACGGTTCTTCCTGAATTGTTATCAATCTGAACTACCACATAAAGAAGATCATCATTCACAACTCTCATTCTAACATCCACTTCAAAAAGAGTGGTGAAATCCTGACTCCACAAAAAGGAAAATAAAACCAGGAAGAATAAATATCTCAATCGATTCACATTAGCAATTTATGGAACTATGATTGTCAAGTCAAGCTTACCTCAATTAAAAGTATAAATAATGAAACTATACAATCTGAGAGAGAAGCATGGAAAAAGTGGGATAGGTTATTAAGCGTTCAATCTTCCAGTGCCTTTTCTCGAATAACACCCTGAACTTTTGTAGTTGTAAACGTCTTACTCGTTATAAAACTTACCCAGTCTTTTCATAGGCTGTTTTGAGGGGGGATTCTGTATTCCTCTCCCAATAAAAAAGTGTGTCTATCTTTTTGGTGTTTTAAATAGAGATAATCGACGCTCCTGCTGATTTTTTATAAAACCCATCAACTATCCGAATGACCTGTGCCGGGTGTTTATATCCGGGACTACTCACGGATGAGAACCGGTTAAAGGTACTATGCTTCCAGTTGACAATTTATTAATAACTTGTTAAGTTCGGATGACCAGCCTCCCATACGACACTCACCAAGTTAAATTTGAATATCAGTAGTCAATCAGACAAACAGTTGTATATCTGATTCAGCCGCAAACTCGAGAAAGGTGGCGGCACCGGCAACATCTACGCCATCAATAAATTCCTCTTTTTTAAACCCAAACACATCCATTGTCATTTGACAGCCGATGAGTTTGACACCCGATTCAAGACAGATATTTCGTAATTCCTCAATGGTAGCAACGCCTTTATTTTTAAATGTTTTTTTCATCAATGACGTTGCAAACGTTTCAAATCCTGGTACATTCCCCATGATCAAATTTGGAATTGGCCATTCAAAATTTTGGAATCCTTGCGGGCCGAACGGCATCTTCATTGGCATTGACGGGTTCGTTTGAGGTGCCACTTTTGCTTCTATTTTTTTCTTCAATAGGGTTAATCCATAGAAAGTAAAAAATATATGCACTTCCATATCCATAGCTGCTGCTGTAGAGGCGAGTATAAACGGTGGATATGCCCAGTCTAAGGTTCCCTGGGAAGCAATGAGTGCCATTCTTTTCTTTTTTTGCTCCATCTGATTAATCTCCTTTTCTATGTTATGGTCAGAGCGCTTATCGCCCACTGACTCACATTACTCACTTCAACATTTAAATCGTAGTATTCACTTATTTCCTGAATCTGGTGAAGGCAATTATCACAGGATGTCAACACCTTTTTAGCGCGTGTCTCACGAATCTGATCAGCCTTTACTTTTCCCGTCTCAATTCTATAATCCTGCCAATCTGTATTTGCGACCAGACCTCCACCCCCACCACAACAGAAGTTCTGTTCTCGGCTGGGGTACATTTCCCGATAATTGGAGGATATAACATTAATAATTCTGCGGGGTTCTTCAAAAATGCCCCCCTTTCTGCCAATATTACATGGGTCGTGGTAAGTGATAGCTTCACCGTTTTGCGACGAATCAAAAGTTAAAACGCCGGTTTCTAAATAATCATCCATAACTTCTAAAATGCTACTTACCTTGAATTTAAGTGGTTCGCCAAACCATTTTGGTGCCTCCCACCTAAAGGCTGCATAAGCGTGCCCACATTCAGAGAGAACAATTTCTTTCACATTTAATCTTTCTGCTTCTTTGAGAATTCTATTAACGATTTGTTTTGCCCGGGGAATATCACCCAAGAACATGGCATAGTTTGATGATTCAAACATACTTAAGGTCCATGAAGCTCCCACATAATTGAAGATGACTGCCGGAGGTATAATCGTATGAACGCCAGATAGAGGAACGTAAAGGATCTCCGCTTCTTCCTCAATGGGAATTTTGGCAGATGGATTATTTAGTTTTTCCTGTACTTCTTTCTCCAGGTCAACAATATGTTCTCGAAATATCTCCCGCATCATATCGAGTCCATCTTCACGAGCAATTTCAGCACCGGTTAATTGGTCTAATATCTCAGGAGATTTTTTAATAGATGTCAGTGTCCCCCGGATGGCACCCATTATTTGCGGCGTCTCTACAGCCATCGGACAGTTAATAACGCACCGTTCACAAAGGGTACAGTATTTATACGCTAATTCCACCCACTTATCCAACTCACTCTCAGTCAAATCAGCAGCACCTGTCCAGAAAGGAACCAATTTGCTTAACCAGTCATGAGATCTTTTTAAAACACGTCTAACTCGTTCCGTCTTTGCAACTGGTGATAATTCAGGATTAAGAGTTGAGAGATAAACGTGACACGATTCAACACACCATCCGCAGTGAGTGCAAAGATTTGTTGCTGATGTGCCGATGAGTCGGTTGAATCTTTTTTCCACTTCCTCTAATGCTGTTCGAGTGATGCTCATGATTTACTCTCCAGTCTAGGAATAACGCCTCGCCAACCGTATCGTTTTCCTGTTAGATACCGGGAAAAGAAAAAATAGATATAGTGAGAAATTTTACTGAACGGCACGTAAAATAAAAATCCGGCAGTAATCAGAAAATATGCCATCCTCCAGCTTGGAGTCCCAACCAATAATGCCATGATGCCAAAAAAGAAAAAGAATTGCAATGATACCAGCGAGAAATAGTCGTCTGGTGTACTGATAATTCTCAATTCTTGTTTCCCGATCCGCCGAATCAATTTCAATATTCCAACAACAAACGCTGGAGCGATTAAAACAGCAAATAAAACACGAACAAACGGAGTCATCATAGCTGGTGCGAAGGGAAAGGTAAATGTATTAAAAATCGCCACTAATGCACCAATGTGATAAAGTCCAAACTCCGCCCAGCGCCAAAGATGTGTTTTACTACTCTCCATTGACCATGGCATAAATATCGTACCATAAGACCGTAAAACACCTCTGGTGGGGTTTCCTTTCTTCTCACCACGTTCCCAGGATATGGGCAGCCGTGACAATTGAACTATCTTTATAGTATATAAGACTGCCATCCACATCAATGCAATAGCCTGAAGTTCATACTCAATGAAATGAAGTATATATTCATTCGTCATAATTGTTATCCTTTTGCAGTTTCAGATTAATCCATGATGTTAATATGATCGGTCTAATTGACACGACAGACAACAAACCGAAAGATACCGTCTTCTTTGTCCAGACTGATTAAGTCGTTACCAGTACTTTTGCACCAGGCGGGAATATCCATCATCACACCGGGGTCGGTTGCTGTAGCCTCGATCACTTCACCAACGCCAATACCCTTCACAGCATTGCTCAGTTTTACTACCGGAATTGGACAGAGCAGTCCTTCTAGATTTAACGTCTTCGCTATTGACATGTCTTTATCCATTTTTTATTCTCCTTTTTTATCAGCCCTATTTAATTGTTGAAGATTTTTAAATAGTGATTTAATGTCATCACACTTTTCCGGCAGGCGATAGACTGCGCAGGTCTGGCAATCTTCATTCTTACAGGTTGGACCTTTTGTAGTCACCTGCCAGCATGGCTCGGTTGCAGATGTGTATGCTTCACATTGTATACAGTCTTCCTCGTTACAAGGTTTTAGCAACCAACATGGTACCTGCGCAAATAATGCCTTGATTCCTGCTATATTCAAACCGTATTCATCCAGGTATTTTCGGATGCAGAGTATTCTTTTAATATCAACCTGTGAATATAAGCGGCGTTTTGTGGGGGTTTGATAGGGAAGGATCAGCCCCTCATCGACATATTTCCGAAGGGAATACACGGAGGTATTTGATAATTCCGATGCTACCCGAAGGGGATATAGCGGTTTGGTTGGATCATCGAACAGTGGATCGCCCATCGCTCCAATCTCATCTTTCCACCAAGCTTTGCATATAGTCTTCTATATCGCCTGGTGTGGACATAATCCTGCCAAAAGTCATCATCGTGAGGTCAGGGAAAGATAGGGCAATTCGATACCTGCCGTGGAGCATAACTACTTCATTATCCATGACCAAAATTTCATAGGGTAAAAAGGCTGAATGCTTTGGGGTATTGATATCAATGATAGGCAGGAAATGAGATTCCCCCCGCTCCCCTGATAAACCAACACCGTAGAGTTTCAGGCGTTTATCCGGAATTTCGATTGAATACACAGGGATAGTTCCATTATTTCCATCGTTAAAATTGGCTTCGATGGTTGATTTTGCTTCTTCAAAATGATTGAATGTGTTCAACTCTACTACATCCTCAAAGTATTCCATGCCGAACATGTAATGATATTTCTGCAACTTATTTGGTGTTAGTCCATCTTCCGATCCAAATGGCCGGAATCTTGGTGAGCCAATATTTTTTAAGGCAGTCTTAAGTTTGTTAGAAACAGCTTTTATATTATTTTCCACGAATGGATAATTTTTCTGGAAATATGCATTGCCAATGTATTCAGGGTCAACATAGGATATGTAGGTACTGCCGTTTTCCCACGTACAAGCAATCCTCTGAGCGGCTGCAAATCCGGCAAACCCGCCAATTTGCTGAACGGCATCAATCAATTCATCATGAGTTACAATTAAAACTCTACGGGTATCCTCTCCAGCCGGAGAGTAGTCTCCAAGAATTTCAAATTCTTCCTCTAGTAGCTTTTCTCTTACAGCAGATACAGCATCGCTGACGTTCATCTCACATTCTGTTGCAAGAATATATGGCTTCAAATGTTCTGCTTGAATTTGTGTAAACACGATTATTATTAATAATATCCAAAGTTTACTATTTTTTAAATTAATAGTGTTGCCCCCTTTATTCTGTTACATACATTGCGCTTTTTCTGTATCAGCTACAACAGAAATTAATGCAACCAATCCATTAATTCAAGATATTTCGGTGTTGAAGAATATATGGAAACAAATCCTTACTCACGTAACTTAAAAGGAACAGATTTTATTCCTCAATCGTAAAAGTTAAATTGTGATATGGACGAAACTCAATTTAGAGATATTCTGGGCAAAATTGATGATATCTTTCTCGTTCGGAAAATTGGTTCTACCGGTTCGACCTGGATTGCTATAGGAGAATTGTTCGAACATCACACAGTGGATGACATTACGAAGAAATTAAAAGAGTTCCCCATTTCTCTAAAAATTAATCAAACTGATGAGATGGTCTGGTTAACCGTGGAAGAGGAAAAGGATACTATCATCAACATTCCTCCTATTCATCTTATCCTCTTTTTTGCTACTGTTTTTACCACTCTTCTTGCAGGATCTCTAATGGAAGGCGGTAATTTATTCCGCCATCCAAGTGATATTTTCAAAGGTGCCCCTTTTTCTTTTACCCTCCTTCTTATCTTGGGTACTCATGAATTCGGTCACTATTACTTTGCTCTCAAACATCGAGTGAATGCCACATTACCCTATTTTATCCCTGTTCCACCCCCCTTTATTCTGGGAACTCTTGGTGCATTTATTCGGATAAAAAGTCCTATTCAGAACCGGAGGGCTTTACTGGAAATCGGGGCAGCAGGTCCCATAGCAGGATTTATTATAGCGGTTCCAGCTCTGATTATTGGGTTACTCAAATCAAAGGTAGTAATTTTAACTGACCATATTGGGATTTACCTTGGGGATTCACTACTGATGAAGTTTTTGACATCAATGACATTTCCTGGTTTAGCTGAAAACCAGGATATCTTACTTCACCCCATTGCTTTTGCCGGATGGATTGGACTTCTTGTAACCATGCTCAACCTACTTCCACTTGGGCAACTTGATGGTGGTCATATCGCTTATGCTATCCTCGGGGAGAAACAGAATAAATTAGCAAAGTGGATCTTCCTCGGACTAATTCCCCTTGCTTTTTTCTCCCTGAACTGGCTTGTCTGGGGTGCTTTGATTCTTATCCTGATGAGGACTGTCAGACACCCTCCAATTTTGGATATCAGTACACCCCTATCTTCCCGTGATAAGGCTATCGGATGGATATCCCTCATCATTTTTATCATCTGTTTTATTCCCGCTCCATTTGGATAATAGATAATGTTACGTAATAGATATCATATTTGTCGTACTTTTGTCTTTGTGTTACCAGTTCTGCTGACAACCCAGAGCAGGGTAGGGGAATGGAAATCTTATACATCCGTTCTCGATGTTAGGGAGTGTGTTGAAATAAACGATGAACTCATTTGCGCCACTTCCGGAGGGCTCCTCATATTTGATCGAACCGAAGAATTGTTTGAAACCATTACCAATGTCAATGGACTTGTAGAAACAGACCTTTCTGCTTTAACAATTGATAAGGAAGGTCATTTATGGGTGGGTAGTGCAGCAACGGAAGGTGTTGTAGTTTTATATGATTTAGATCAACG
>JACKQG010005285.1_pt1 | contig 14335 bp, 19 predicted proteins | sample 8237621 | NCBI WGS metagenome assembly JACKQG01 (sample SAMN15677084, study PRJNA649215) | marine metagenome | biome: marine; feature: Black Sea; material: saline water; isolation source: suspended particulate matter (SPM) from the Black Sea western gyre | collected 2013-06-09/2013-06-10 | depth...
GTATTCTTATCGTTGTGGTTTTATCACCACAACACACAATACTTGACTTAACCCTGATTAAGAAAACTTTATAAACAACTTGTTTTTCTCCTATTTCATCAAAGATGAGCCGGTCGTATTGGCTTGCTCAGGCTGGGTAAGGGCTTATTCTTACTGGAACAACGAAAATCGCAGATTTTCGTGGGATAAAAATTAAAAATTTTTGGAGTTGATTCAGAATGGCTAGAATGCATTCAAGGAAAAGAGGGGTGTCTCGCGCCACTAAGCCTGCTAAGAAAACTTTACCTTCATGGGTTAAGTATAGGGCAAAGGAAGTAGAGTTATTGATTGTGAAGTATGCAAAAGAGGGTTTGACTCCTTCTGGAGTTGGTATTAGGCTGAGGGATACTTATGGTATTCCTGACGTCAAACTGATAACAAAGAGACCAATCACTGAGATTTTGGCTGATAGGAAGTTGTTGAAGGATATCCCTGAGGATTTGATGGCTCTTATCAGGAAGTCTATCTTTATCAGGAAGCACTTAGAGGAGAACAAACATGACGAGCCTGCTAAAAGAGGCTTGACTTTAACTGATTCTAAAATCCATCGGCTTTCGAAGTATTATAAGAAGACTGGAAGGCTTCCCTCTGATTGGAAGTTTGACCCGAAGAGAGCGGGCTTCTATTTGGAATAAATTCTTTTATTACATTATTTCTTTATTACTTTATAGTAGTTAAAAAACGAAACATTTATATATTAGTTCTTCACTATGACTACTTATGAGTAAAAAAATATTAGGTGTTTTAGGCGCTGCGAGCATATTCGTTGCAGGAATGTTTGCAGGCGCATTTGTTGGACCATTACAATTAGACGACAATATACCTACCGCGTATATCATAAAAGAGAAAGCAAACGAAGTCGTCGATACACTGAACTCTTTAACATTTGATTCTTCACCAGAGAAACCATCACCTTCTGACTGGATAAAAGAAAACCAGATAGAAGTCTATAGCGACAGAATAATTCTAGACATACAGAATGCCGAGTGGGCAATATTCACAAATACAAACTCTATGGACCCAGTGATAGACGAGCATGCAAGTGCAATAGAGATAGTACCTCAATCCGAGGCTGACATAAACGTCGGAGACATTGTATCCTATGAATCAGAGTTTGCAGATGGAAGCATAATCCACAGGGTCGTGTACAAAGGACAGGATGAAGAGGGAGTATACTTCATCATGAAAGGTGATAACAATCCTACATCAGACCCTGGAAAGGTGAGGTTCCACCAGATAAAGAGAGTTCTTGTAGTTATAATCTATTAGGAGGAAAAATGGGTATAAAACAAGAAATCTCAGACATTGTTTTTTACATAAGTAGTTTTCTGATAATAATAGGTACATTTTTAGGAGTGTTATTCTAATTCTTTCTTTAGAAAACTTTTATATACTATTTCTTAATTGTTCTTTTCCATGGATTCTGAAATAGTGAAGAAATTCAAAGAGTCTGGGAAGATTGCAGCGACGGCTATGCAGCACGGCGCTAGGATGATAAAGCCCGGTGTCAGGCTTGTTGATGTGTGCGACGATGTTGAGAAAAAAATCAAGGAATTAGGTGGAGAGCCTGCATTCCCGGCTCAGACATCCGATAATGATATAGCTGCTCATTACTGTCCTGAAGAGGATGATGAAACTGTTTACAAGGAAGGAGATGTTGCAAAGCTTGACTGTGGAGTGCATATTGATGGTTATGTATCAGACAATGCAGTAACAGTTGATTTAGGAGATAATTCTGAGCTTGTAAAAGCTTCTCGAGATGCAGTTAATGCAGCTCTCAAAGTTGTGAAACCAGGTACTAAGATTGGTGAGATTGGCAGAGCAATACAGCAAGCTATTGAAAAGTATGGCTTTGCCCCTGTCAGGAATTTATCAGGTCATGGAATTGGTCGGTTTAGTGTGCATGAATCACCTTCTATACCTAACTTTGATAGTGGTAATGAACAGACATTGCAAGAAGGGCAATCCATAGCTATAGAGCCTTTCGCTAGCTCAGGTGCAGGCATGATATATGAGAGCAGCAACCCAACAGTGTTCATGGTTGTGAACAAGAAGCCTGTTAGGAGTTCGTTTGCCAGAGAGGTTCTCAAAACTATAGAGCAATACAATGGTCTGCCTTTTGCTCTGAGATGGTTAACTCGTAAGCACGGTATCGGTAAGACAAGGTTTGCAATAAGAGAGTTGTTGAACGCAGGCATAATAAAAGGTTATCCTCCGCTGCCAGATGTCAAACACGGTCTCATCAGCCAGGCAGAGCATTCTGTGTTAGTGTTTGACAAGCCTATTGTTATAACGAGATTGGAATGATAAATTTTAAATAATCATTAATTCTAGAAATATTATATGCCTTTTGCAGTTACTCATGTTTTGATAACAATCATTGTTGTTGAGCTTATTAGGGATTATTTTATAAAAGACAAGAAGAACTTTCCTCTTTATCTAGTGTTGATTGGTGGTATTGTAGGACTTGTTCCTGATATAGATTTGTTTCTTTACTGGGCTTTGTACATCCAGTTTCAGATCCCTTTGCTCTCTGTTCATAGGGTGTTTACTCATAGTGTGATATGGCCTGCAATATTTTTGATAGGGGCGTACTTTGCTTATTTCAAAAGGAATAAGAAAATTACTTACTGGTTCTTGGTGATTGTTATAGGATTGGTTATTCATGTGATCTTGGATAGCATAACAGGTTATACTTTTCCACTTGCTCCGTTCATGTATAAGCAATTTGGCTTGGGTTTATTGCCAGATACTGATATTGGTAGAAGCATAACTATGGCCATAGATGCTGTAATCCTACTGGCTTGGCTGGTGTATATTGAGTGGAGACATAGGATAAGTAGATTTATTTGATTATTTTCTTATTCCTGAAGTGTCATGTTTTGTTCTTATGCTTATTTCATAGCTGCAATGTTCGCAGTTGAATACTTTGTAGTGGAAAAATGGTGAGTGCTTATCCCATTGGGATTTCCAGTCGGTGTGGTGTTCTGCTCCGCATCCTCCACAGATATATTCTAGGTCTTTCTCGTGTAATAACTGCATTGTCTTCTCTTTCTTTGTTGCTTTTAGAATGTTTTAGAAAGAGTTCACCCCTTAGTCGTTATCCCTGATCCATCTGTGGTCCTAAAAGAAATCTCGTAGCCACAGTTTTCACATTCTTTTATTTTATAATGAGCATTAAAAGTTGTTTCATCCCATGTAGAACTAAAATGATTGTCATGTACCTCTCTGCAGCCACCGCAGATGTTTTCCAAATCAGTTTCTCGTAATAACGGCATTGTTGATTCTCGTCTATGAAAGAAAGTAACTAGTATATAAATTTTGTTGTTAATTTTAGAGTTTAGAAAAAAAACAAAAACTTTTTAAATAACTTGTCTCAGCAATCATAATCATGGCACGCGACGATGAATTTTCTGATGAGTTTGAATCTGTTTATGACGATGAAGGCAGAGAGGAGCTCGTTGAGGATGACGAGATAAGCCCTGAGGAAGAGGCATTCATGGTAGGGTATGATGAAGCTCCTGAAGAAAAGAAGAAAAAAGATGAGGATGAGGACGAAGCCTACAACAAGGCTTTTGAGGAAGCAGAGTCAAAAAAGAAGAGGAAAAAGTCTGTGTCGCCAAAAAAGAAGAGAATAGTGTCAACAAAGACTAAGAAAAAATCAGTGTCTCCAAAGAAAAAGAAGAAAACAACCTCATCAAAGAAGAAGACTAAAAAGAAGAAATAATTATATTATTTTCTTATTAGCTATTTCTTTCAACACCTGTTTTGTGAATAAATCTGCTTTTTTTGCACCTATGACTTTGTTGTGGAATGTTCTCACTGTTACTGTCTTGTCTTTCTTTTCTCTTTCGCCAACGACTAGGATGTAGTTGACCTTGTTGATTTGCGCTTCTCTGACTTTCTTGCCTATCGATTCTGTCCTGTCATCAAGCTCTGCTCTTATACCTGCTTCTTTCATTTTTTTAACAACTTCTTCTCCGTATTTCTTGAACTTGTCAGAAACAGTCAGTATCCTGACTTGTATGGGGCTGAGCCATAATGGTAGCTTTCCAGCGAAATGCTCTACCATCACTCCTATGAATCTCTCTAAAGAGCCTAGAATAGCGCGGTGTATCATTACTGGCTGATGTTTCCTTCCATCCTTTCCTTCGTATTTGAGCTTGAATCTTTCAGGAAGGTTGAAGTCTAGTTGGATTGTCGCGCACTGCCAGTTTCTTCCGATGCTGTCTTTGACGTGTAGGTCTATTTTTGGGCCATAGAAAGCTCCATCTCCAGGGTTGACTTTATAGGCTAGTTTGTTTTTCTTCAAAGCGTTCTCTAGGGCTTTCTCCGCCTTGTCCCATATGGTTTTTGAGCCCATTGCTTTTTCAGGCATAGTGCTTAACTCTAGATGATATTCCATTTTGAAGGTATCTTTATAGATGTGCTTGGTGAAGTCCAATAGTCGTTTTATCTCGTCTTCTATCTGTTCAAGCGAGCAGAAAATGTGTGCATCGTCTTGTGACATCTTTCTCTCTCTTGTGAGACCTGCGAGCACTCCTTTCAGCTCGTTCCTGTGCAGCGGTGCAAAGTCTGCAATCCTCAACGGTAAATCGCGGTAGCTCCTTGTGTTGTTCAAATACATCAAGCAGTGGGATGGGCAGTTCATTGGTTTGAGAGCGAATTCTCTGCCATCAATCTCTATTATGAACATGTCTTCTTTGAAGTGTTCCCAGTGACCAGAGGTCTCCCATAATGCTTTGTCATACAGCAACGGTGTTATGACTTCCTGGTATCCTCTCTTATTGTATTCCTCTCTCAAGAAGTTTACTAGTTCGTTGTAGATTATCGCTCCTTTCTTGTGGAAGAACGCGCTGCCAGGACTGTATTCATGGAATGTGAACCATTCCAGCTCTTTTCCTATCTTTCTATGGTCTCTCTTATCTGCTTCTCTCTGTAGCTCTAGAAATTTATTTAGCTGTTTTTTCTTTGGGAAGCTCACCCCATATATTCTTTGTAAAGAGGATTTCTTTGCGTCCCCTCTCCAGTATGCTGATGAGACTTTTGTGAGTTTGAATGCTTTTATCATGCCTGTGTTTGGGACGTGAGGTCCTCTGCAGAGGTCTTTGAATTCTCCCTGCTCGTAGTATGAGATTTTTTCTCCTTTTGGCATCTCTTCAATTAATTCTACTTTGTATTGGTTGTCTTTGAATAGTTCGAGTGCTTTTTTTCTGCTTACTTCAACTCTCTTGATTTTGTGGTTTTCTTTCACTATTTTTTTCATCTCTTCCTCTATTTTCTTAAGGTCTTCCGGCTTCAAAGGTCTTACACCTATGTCGTAGTAGAATCCTCCCTCTATTGTTGGTCCTATCGTGAGTTTTGCTTTTGGAAAAATCCTAATTACTGCTTGTGCGAGCACGTGCGCTGTAGAATGATGGAAAATTTCCTTTCCGCCGTGTGTGTCGAACGAGGGGATATTTGTCTTCATCATTTTAATCTAGTTTATTATAATAGATATATATAGTTTATCATTCTTTTGGTGTTCATATTCTTAATTAGAACTAGTCTATGTAACTTTGTACTCGTAGGTGTTTCTCTTCCCTGTGTTCTTGTATTTGATTAGGTTTGTCTTTCTGAGTTTTTTCAGAGACATCGTGACTGAGCCTATGGATACTCCTAGCTTTGCAGAAATCTCTCTGGAAGTATACCATCTTCCTTTATGCTTGCAGAGGAAGTCATAAACCTCTTGTTGTCCCATTATACACCCCTATATTATTCTTATTTCTTTTCAACTATATAAGCTTTTCTATAATATGAAGCCAATCATTATCATTATCAAGCCTAATACTATGGCTATCCAGGCTGTTTTTTCTTCTAGTGACATACTTGTGAAGTAGGAGTAGATTGAGTTGTATGATATGTTCATCATATAGTTTTTTTGTTTAGAAAGTATATAAACTTTGTCGATTACTGTTAAATAGTGCTAAGATTGCTGAGGCCTTCACACTTTGTGCTTCTGTTCGAGCACCATGTGCACTGATAGGTTCTGAACACAGAATTACCGCTGTTGACATGATCTACTTCTCTCATGCCATGGTTACATACGTCGCAAAGCATGAATATACAAATCATATAACTCATTTATAAATGTTTCTATACTGGTATAGGAAAAAGTATATTTAAAGTTTCTTATAATTTTTTTCTAAATTTAAACTGTGGTGGTTGGCGTTATTGAATATAATCGGTGTTAGTTTCTCCGAACGTAGTGTGGGAAAATTGCGTCCGCAGACTTTTTTTATCGCCGAAAATTTATTGTTATCGTACTTTTTTCTTAAGTCCTTTGAGAAATAGATATTGAGCGTTAGCAGGGTAAAGTTAAGAATGTGTGGGGTGTAAATTAACTCATTTTTCTAATATAACTCTAAGTTTAGATACAAATTTCCTAGCGTTCTCAAAGACTTCTTTAACTCTTCTTTCTGTATAAACCTTAGTTGCGCTATACCTGCTTACATTGCTCTCTTTTCTTGCATCCTCAAAATATTCAACATAATCATCCTCAAATATTTTATGCGTTTGCTCCAACAATTCCAAGTCCTCTTTTTCTATCTCATCTGGAACTAATAAATGTCCCAATGCTATTTGAGTTGCATAATGATCATCAGTTTCATAACCTTTTGTTAAGATTGCTGCTTTAGCCATATAAAGCATAGAATAATAGCATATAGTTATTGTCCAATAATCTTTAGCATTCTGGTTTGAGCTTTTTATATAATTTGTCAATTCAAAACTATCAGTTCCTTTTTTGATGAATCTTTTAGTCTTGAATGTATCACTGCTTTTTCTGACGAAAAACTTAGTATCTTCTTTGTGCTTCAATAACCTTTCAAACTCGTTTTTGTAATAATTTTTATCAAATACCATTTTTCCAAATTAAATTCCAAAAATATTCTTCTCCATATAAAATTATGTGTTTTTTAATGATTTCTTTAGCTAAATTCTGATCTTCTTCTTTAAGCATCTGCTTAAACTCCTTATTTGATAAATATATTGAATTAATCTCAACTTTAAATAATAATTCGAATTTTGAAAAATTAACATTCTTTTTTCCGTCTTTGTTTATTATGCACAAATCAATATCACTTTTTTCTCTGCCTTTTCCTTCTGCCCTTGAACCAAACAAAATCAATGAGTAATCACCTTTTGGAAGTTCCTTTTTTAGAACTTTAAATTGAGGTTGTTTTTTTAAAAAAGAATCAGCTTCTTTCCTTTCAGATAAAATAAGGTAGTTTTTTGTTATATCATCTTTTAGATTTAATGAGCATAATTTTATATTTCCCTTTCTATTGATAATAAATATACCTTCATTGTTTTTGATTAAACGATGTGTAGTAGTATAAGGTACTCTTGATTCTCTTGAAAGTTGCCTAGTTGGAATTTCGTTGTTGATGTTTTTTCCCAATGTTTGTACCAATTTTAGTAGATTATCCATTTTTGGTTAATATTAACCATATTTGGTATATAAATGTTTTGGTTATTTGAAGATTTTTATAATGTTAGTGAATATCAAAGAGAACTAGATCCAAAATACCCTAGTCCAAGAATACAGCATGAAATTAGGTCCCATTTGAAAAAACTAGTGGATGATAACATTGTATCGCACCCATCTAGGGCAAAATATTGTATCAACCATTGAATAAACCCACACATTCTATCTAAAAGAACCGTTAAAAGAAAAAAGTTTGTATAAAATACCAATTTTATGCGAAGATAACAAAGCTAATTTTCGGTATGCGATAGCAACCTCATAGGCGATAAAAAAAGTGAATATAATTCCTGTTAGTTTCGTCTGACCAACGGGAAGACCTGATTTTTAGTGCAACGATGCCGAAGGAAAATTTTAGAGTTTTTGGATTACTGATAAATTTCGAACATAGTGAGTCTATATGTGCGAAGCACGAGAGGGGCGAGATTTTTTGTTTCTTTTTATAAAAAAAGAAAAGAAGGGGCGTCTTGTTTTGGTTCTTTTCTGAAAAGAACATTTAGGGGCGTCGTTAGATTCACTGGACAATGGGCCAAAAGATTTATATAGTAGCTCACATAAATACATTTGTATTCAAATGAGGGGTAAAATATGGCACAGAAAAATGTAACATTAAGTCTTGATGAAAATATTTACGATAATTATAAAGAATTTTGTAAAAAGAATGCAATAGCTTTATCAAGAAGTATAGAAGTTTTTATGGAATCTAAATCAAAAAAGAGGAAAAATGAATCAAACATTAATTTCAACAAGTGAGGCATCAAAATGGGCATCGGATTATTTAGATAGACCTGTTTCTCTATCAAATATAAGTTATCTAATCCAATATGCAAAAATAAAAAAATATTATGATGAAGAGAAGAAGATAAAAATTAATCAAGATGAATTAAAAAAATATTATGATACTGAGGTTGTTCAAAAACAACAACAATGGAAACAAAAATTAGGCAATGATTTAAACTGGAGTTTATCTTTTGCTGATTTAAGAGAATCTGATACTACAAAACATGTTCATAGATTACATCCATATAAGGGGAAGTTTATCCCGCAATTAGTTGAATATTTCCTAGATTCTCATTTAAATACATTTAAGAAAGAAATATATTTCAAAGAAGGGGACGTGATTCTTGATCCATTTATGGGAAGTGGGACCACACTTATCCAATCATCAGAATTAGGTTTGCATTCAATAGGCATAGATGTTTCGGATTTTAATTGTTTAATCTCTAAAGTAAAAATTGGGAAATATGATTTAACTAGATTAGATAAATTAGCAAGAGACATCTGTTTTAAGACAAGAGAATTTAGTCAAGATGTTTTTGATGATTCTTTTGATATGCAATTAAAAGAAAGATTAAGTGATTTTAATAAAAATCATTTTCCAAATCCCGAATTTAAAAATAAAATAAGAAAAGGTTTAATCAATAATGAAAAGGAATATGGAAAAGAAAAACTTAAACAATTTATGAAAGAAAATAAAGAATTCTTTGAAAAGAATGGAACAAAGAATAAATCTGGGCTATTAAATGAGAAAGAAATGAATAGTTTTTTGAATAAATGGTTTTCAAAAAGAGTTAAACAAGAGCTGTTTTATTATATAAAATTCTTAGACAAAATTGAAGATAATCAACTAAAAAATGTTTTAAGAATAATCTTAAGTAGAACTGCTCGTTCATGTAGAGCAACAAAACATTCTGATTTAGCAACATTAAAAGAACCACAAGTTGGACCATACTATTGTAGAAAACATAAAAAATTATGTACCCCAATTAATTCAATTGTTAAACATTTGATTAGATATACTTATGATACAATTAAAAGATTAAATGAGTTTTCAGACATTAAAAAAGATGTTAATTCTGGAGTTATTCATGGAGATTCAAGAGAAGTAGATATATTTGAAGAAATAAAAAAACAAAATCCTGAATTTTTTAAGTTATTATCAAATAAGAAGATATCTGGTATTTTTACCTCTCCACCATATGTAGGGCAAATTGATTATCACGAACAACACGCCTATTCTTATGAATTATTTGATATTCCAAGAAAAGATGATAAAGAGATTGGACCTTTATACAAGGGACAAGGGAAACAAGCAAGAGATGATTATGTTGAAGGGGTAAGCAAGGTTTTACTTAATATAAGTAAGTTCGTAAAAGATGACGGAGATTATTTTATTGTTGCAAATGACAAATACAATTTATATCCTTTAATCGCTGAAAAGAGTGGATTAAAAATTATTGATAAATTTAAAAGACCTGTTTTAAACAGAACAGAGAAAGATAGGCAACCTTATGCAGAAATAATCTTTCATATGAAGAAAAATGGAAAATGGAATTAGATTTAAAAGATATAAAGATACAAAATTCTGAAGGAAATATTGTTGACTTAGGTGATGTTAAAAATTTAGAGGAATTAAAAAGAAAAATAATCGATGAAATTGAATTTCCATATTGTAAAAATTGTGGATTTCATCCTAAATGTCCAATTCCAGAAAATGAAAAGTATGATAATTGTAAACTTTTGGAAGGGGTAATCAACAGATATATTGATATGAATATAAAATCTATTAGTTATAAGAATAAATACTCATTAGTCGAGTTTGTTCGGTCTTGTTATTATTTTGCCCATATGTCTAAGGATTTTTTAGATTTAATTGGAATTTATACAGATGATCATTGGAATTGGTTTTTTGAAAGCGACCACCCCCATATGAACTCTTTATTTTCTCATAAAATTTTGATAAAGTTATCAAAATATATAGATTCAATTAGAAATGTCGAAACAAGAAGATTAAAAAAATTTTCAATTTTAGTAGAAGGAGAATCAGACGAAATAATATTAAAGTCAATCCTCAAGTCTTTGGGAGTTCTTGGTATAGATTTTGATATTAAGAACTCAGTAAAATTCTTTATCTTAGAATCTAAAGACAGAGCAAAAAAAGATAAAATAAGATCTCATCTTAAAAGATTTAGAGAACTAGATTCAGAATATTTTATGTTTTTAGATAAAGATGCTGAGGAAATAGTAAATGAATTAATCAAAGAAGGATTAATAAATAAAGAAACTGTTTTTTTCTTTGAAAATGAATTAGAAGAGGAGTATCCACTAAATGAATTGATAATTAAAATAGAATCCATTAAACCTGAACTTAAAGATATATTTGATATAGAAGATATTAAAAAAGAATTAAAAAACAAGCCATTGAAGAAAATCTTATCGGATGTTGCATATAAACAAAATAAATCCTTCAATTTAGATGGGGTTAAAATTCAATTGGCAAAACTATTTTCAGAAGATATTTCTAAAGAATTGGGAGAATCAATAATTGATGATACTGGATGCCATCGTGGTGATTGGACACCTAAAAGTAAAAATTATTCTCAAATAGTAGAAAAAATAAGACCTCTTGTAGATAAAATAAAAAAGATTTCTACTGCCTATTTCGTTGTGAAGAAACAAGAAGATTAAACATCCATTTTTTCTTCTGCTACTTCTTTAATCTTAGCTTGTATTTTTTCTTTAAACTCTTTTCCTACTTCATCAAAAATATCAAGAATTTCTTTATATGTTCCTTTTCCGCCCAATAATTCCCAGAATTTTTCTGCAACATAAAGTTCTTTTTCTTCATCAAGATAACCTTGCATCGTGAATCTGCTGTATGGCTCTGGATGATAAGGATTGTAAGGGATTGCCAAAATTGTGTAAACTTTCTTTTTTCTTAGTGCTACCCATTCCAATAATTTTTGTTTTGATTTAGCAAAAACATCGATGTTTGGTTTGGCTGTTTTTATTTCAATATAAAATTCGTCATTTCCTTTTTTTAGAAATAAATCAGCCCTAATTTTTATTTTTCTTCCACCATTATTATTACATTTCAGGATTTCTTTAATCTCTTGCTCTTCATTTGCTGTTCTTGTTCCATTTTTTATTTCTTGTAAAATTTGAGAAATTACTGTATTTTCTTCGTTTGTAATTTCTCCTTCAACATCATAACCTGTTTTGACTTCATCATAACTTGTTGATGCTACAATTTCAGAGATTTTTTCATAAATTGACATTCCTAATGTTGTAGCTAATGAATGGATAAAAGAATATGCAGCTACTTTTTCAGAATCTTGCATAAGTTTTGCTAAAAAAGGCATAGAGGTTGTTTCTCTTGCATACTTGGATAATTTGTCATTAAGTTTGGTTCTTAATAGTTCTTTGATTTTATCTATTTGAGTATTATTCAGTGCCATATTTAAATAAAGATAAACATTCATATATAAATGTTCTTCTGTTTTGTTGTGTAAAGACGCCCCTAATAAATTTCTTTTTCCGCAGAAAAAGACTATCTGTGCAAAGCACTGACGCCCCTTCTAATAAATATCGAACGTAGTGAGTGAAAATGTCCGAAGGACTAAGCCCCTCTCTTTTGTTTCTTTTTCTAAAAGAAGAATGAGATTTAGACTAGTGAAAATTTAATTGCGTATAATACCTGTTAAGTTCGTTTTCCGAATATCCCGAAAGGGTGAGGAAAACCAAAAAGTTTAAGTTTGAGTTTAAGCTGTTGCATAACGATAACATTAAACTTTTTGAGTAACGCTATTTATTTAGTTTTTTTATATAATATTAGCGTTATTGAACTTAATACCTGTTAAGTTCTTTTTCACTCTAAAACGAATTTTTGTCAAGAGTGAAAAATCCGTAGCGAAGCGAAGGAAGTAACGCCAAAAAATTCTTAATTTTTAACAAGAGTGATGGCGTTATTGAATTTAATTCCTGTTAATTGCCCCCGAGCCAATAGGCGAGAGCGCAGCGTGGTCGAGGATTTCGAAGAAATCCGAAGAAGTAAGCCAAACCAAAACTATATCTTGTAAGTACAATAACATTTATTTTCATGAATAAATGAATATGCACATTCATCTTTTCTAGAATCATGACAATAAAATTTTGGAAGATTTGAATCTTGCTTTTCCTTTGGAATTGCAGAAGCATGTCTCGGAAGTTCTGTTTTAGAATCTAATTCGCAAACAACCTTTTCCAAATTTTGTGGTTTTTCCATGTTGTTACTGAGGAATGATATATATATATATATAAATGTTTTGGTTTGGCTTATTGCAATTAATGTCGGTTATATTCTTTTTTTACTTTTGTAAAAAAATTCGAACGTTAGTGAGAAAGTCACGCCAATAAAAATTTTCTAAATTTTTAAACAATAGTGATTGGCGTTATTGAATATAATCCTTGTTATATTCGTCTGACCAACGGGAAGACCTAAAATTTAGTGCAACGTTCCGAAGGAAAATTTTAGAGTTTGCCCCCGAGCGTTACAATCAATATCTGCGAAGCAGACTATATTTTTAGGAAGTGCCCGCCCTGTGCCTTTGACATATTTACTTCAGTATAATATCTTTAATATCTTTTGTTAGAATAATACGATTAGTTTTACCATGACTTTCTGTGTTGATTATACCTTTTCTCTCCAAATCTTTTACAGCCCTGTGAGTTTTTAATTTAGTCATTCCTTCTATCCGACTTATTTCTGACTGTAATACTGTGCCCTTATTTTCAATTAGTTTTTCTAATATTTTCCTTTCATTTGGATTTAGAAATTTTAAAATAACATTTTTATTGTTTATTTCTTTCGCTTCTTTTTTAGGGGTTTGATTGTTTTTGTTAATAAGCTTTGAGATTACTTTCATATTCTTTTCTAGTTTTTCTCCTAATTTTTGAGATATAAGATAATATGATATTGGAACAATTGCAAAAATTAGTAATAAAACAGATGCCCATAATATGTAATTAGGAGTCATATGCGGACACCCCGCATGTCCCCAAGGAGCTCTATGCGTAGTTGTTTCAGAGACACTGAAAAAAATTATAAAGAAAATACCTATTATTGCTGGTATCGAAATTAATAACAACCATTTTTTATTTTTTATGTTCATAACTAATGTTAATGAAGGTAAGTTTATAAAGATTTTGTTTGGTTTCACAAAATTGAAACTTCAAACAATGGTTTCAACAAACCTTTATATATGGTTTCACCTTTATGAAACTATATATAATTGCAAGGAGGTAAACAAAAATGAAAATAGATAGAAAAGTAATAGGGATTGGAATTGGTGCTGTGCTAGTCTTATCGCTTGTAGCATTCATGGGAATAGGATTTGCAACCAATGGAACAAACGGAATAAAGAGTTGGCATGGATTCGGCATGCATGGAGAAAACCATGAAGAAGGAGCAGACCACATGGCAAATTGTCCGATGCACAACAGTCTGACAGAAGAGCAAAAAGAAGCAATCTCAGAGAAGATGACAGAACTCAAAGAGCAAGGTGCTAGTTCAGAAGAAATTAGAACAGCAATGCAGAGTCTGTTTGAAGAGCTTGGAATTGAACACAATGAAGGCGGTTGTGGTGGACATGGATTCATGGGCGGAAGTCATTCAGAAGACGAAGAAACTCCAGAACACAAAGCAAACTGTCAATTCCATCAAGCACAAACAGAGTAAATAAAATATTTTTTTACTTTTTTATTTTAAACCATACAACAGGTTTTTCTAAAATAATTTAGGGTGGGCACTTCCTTTTTTTCTTCTAGTTAGCTCGGGGGCAAATTGAATATAATGTCGGTTATATTCTTTTTTTACTTTTGTAAAAAAATTCGAACGTTAGTGAGAAAGTCACGCCAATAAAAATTTTCTAAATTTTTAAACAATAGTGTTCGGCGTTATTGAATATAATGTCGGTTATATTCTTTTTTTACTTTTGTAAAAAAATTCGAACG
>JACKQG010005286.1_pt1 | contig 14335 bp, 9 predicted proteins | sample 8237621 | NCBI WGS metagenome assembly JACKQG01 (sample SAMN15677084, study PRJNA649215) | marine metagenome | biome: marine; feature: Black Sea; material: saline water; isolation source: suspended particulate matter (SPM) from the Black Sea western gyre | collected 2013-06-09/2013-06-10 | depth...
ACTGGCTTGCCGTCGACTCGCACCTCGTAGTCGTCCAACGGTTCCTCGCCGGCAGGTCCAGCAAACGTTGTCACGGCAGTGGCCTTGCCGCCCGCTGCCTGCTGCGATTCATCGCCCGCCTTCGTGTTCGCGGGGACGACAATCACAGCCGCTGAAAGCGCCATCAGTATCAACGAATGCCGCGTGGTTGCTGTTGACATCTTCTCGTCGCCCATTACCAGTCGTCCGTTCTGAACGGCGAAGCGGGGATGCCTTCTTTGTTATAAAGGTTCGCGCCGGCGGGGTTCATCGTGTACGCGTAGCGGACGGCGACCGGCTCGGGGACGTCGGGAGACTTTACGACGACGGTATCCCCGTTGATCGTGGCCTCGGCCCAGTGCCACTGTTTGTCGGCGCCGGCGATGGCGAACCGCTTGAGCTGACCGTCCGGGACTTCTTTCGTGGGTTCGAGCCCTGCTTTCTCCCCGACCATCAGGCCGCTGCCGACGTGATCGAACGTGACGCGGATGGTGCCGCCCGCGACTTCGCAGCACTTGTAGAGCGGGCCGCAGGGAACCATGTCTTTGCAGCCATAGGTCTGGTGGAGGGCCCACTGGGCCAGGCGCCAGCCGACGTCTTGTTTGTTGCGGGGGTGGATGTCGTTGGCTTGGCCGATGTCCGTGATCACGGCCATGCCCGTGTGCGGGATAGTCAGCGCTTTTCGCTGCGCCTCGCGGATCTTCGCCCAGCCGTCGCCCCCGGCCGGGTTGTCGTTGGGCTGCTGGAAGTCGGCCAACTGCACCCAGTAAAAAGCCAATTCGGGGTTGAACAATTCGCGCCAACCGTTGACCAGCGCCTGGGTTTTGTGGTAATACGATTCGCCTTCGCCGCCGTTCGACTCGCCCTGGTACCAGATCGCGCCGCGCATCGCAAAGGGGGCCAGTGGATGGACCATGGCGTTGTAGATGGCCGCGGGCGAGCCGGCGCCGATCTTGACCTCTTCGCCCTGCCGACTCTTCTTTTCCCGCTCGCTAAGCTGGTCGGCGATTTCTTTCAATTCGGGCACCGACTGGAAACCTGCCGGCGTCGTCCACGGTTCGATGCGCGTGCCGCCCCAGTTTGAGCCGACCAGACCGATGGGCACCTTCAACTCGTTTTGAAGCCGGCGGCCAAAGAAGTAGCCCACCGCCGAGAACCCGCCCACGCTGTCCGGCTGGCAAACCCGCCAACTGCCCGGGCATTTGTCCTGCGGCAGCGGAGCCGTGGTGTGGCCGGGGACGTCGAACAGACGGATCTGCGGATGATCGGCCGCTTCGATTTCCTCCTTGGCGTTAAGCGAGCCCGCCACGCGCCATTCCATGTTCGATTGTCCCGAACAGATCCACACTTCGCCCACCAGCACGTCCTTCAGCCCGATCGTATTCTTGCCGGCAATGGTCAGTGCCTGCCCTTCGGCGTTGGCCTTCAGTGCATCGAGCTTCACTTGCCAGCGACCCGACGCGTCGGTCACGGTTTCTTTCGTCTGGTCGCCGATCGCGACGGTGATCTCCTCGCCGGGGTCGGCCCAACCCCAAACCGGCACCAGCAAATCGCATTGAAGCACCATCGAGTCGCCGAAAATCGACGGCAACTCCACATCGGCCCGCGCCGCAGTGATCGAGAAAAGGCAAACCAGCGAAAGACACAAGCAACGAACGCAGTGTGGGAACTTCATGATAAACTCCTCGGGGATATGTGGCGTGACATGGTGACAGTCTTCTGGGAATGACTATAGGGGATGCCCGGCGGGAATGCAAAACGCCCAACGGAGATTCGCGAATGGGCCAGTGAAACTCGATTTCCCTGAACGCGCACATCGGGGCAATACTGGATATACTGTTGAGTCGCTGGACGCGGGTCTGGACGGAGGTCCAATGAGGAAAGCCGATTCGAAGGAGGGTCTTGTCATGTGTTTGCGGTCTCTGGTGTTTCTCTCGCTTCTTGTCGTCACGCCGGTAGTGTCCGTTGTGGGCGCCGACCGACGTGTGGTCGAGCCCCTGCCGGGCCATCCCGGCAACGTGTATATGATGGGCGATGAAGTCACAGTACCCGTACCGGCCTCTGTCACCGAATGGCGTGCCAGTGACTACAACGGCAAGGTCGTGAGTCAGGGACAGGTCGGAGCAGGCGAAGATCGCATCACGCTCGGCCGGTTGCCAATCGGCTGGTACCGCATCGACTTTGGCGACGCGCCCGGCACGTCTCCGGCTTGGACCACGGCCGCCGTCATCGCCCGTCCAGCCGGGCCCACGCCTTCGGACTCGCCGGTCTGTGTCGATTCGGCCACGTCTTGGTTTTCGAGCCGGTATCGGGACCACGAAGAGGCGACGCAGGAGGCGTTCGCGAACCTGGCCGCGCTGGCCGGCGCGAACTGGATCCGTGATCGGCTGTCGTGGGGAGCCATAGAAACCGAGCAAGGCCGATTCGCCGAGGAGTCACTTTACGACAGTTCCGCCTCGCTGCAGGCCAAGCACGGCCTGAAGGTGCTGCAAGTGTTTCACAGCACGCCCGGCTGGGCCGTGGACAAGACGCTCGACGGGCAGGCTGCCTGGCAGAGGTTTGCCCGCGATCTGCGGACGCACTATGCCTTCTGCAAGGCCATGGCCGAACGGTTCAAGGGGAACGTGGTTGCGTGGGAGCCGTGGAACGAGGCCAATATCGCGCCCTTTGGTGGACACACCATCGACGAGATGTGCAGCATGCAGAAAGCGGCCTATCTCGGGTTCAAGGCCGGCGACCCGGACGTGACCGTTTGCTGGAACGTCTATGCAGGGTCGGGTTCGGCCCTGCATACCGAGGGTGTGTTGGCCAACGAAGCTTGGCCCTACTTTGAAACGTATAACATCCACTCATACAGCCCACCCGACCGATACCTGGACCAATTCGAGACGGCACGCCAGGCGGCCAGCGGCCGGCCGCTCTGGATCACCGAGTGCGGCATTCGGCTGCAAACCAAGAGCGAACCGCCATGGGGCGATCTGGCGCCCGACGACGAACGGCGACAGGCGGAGTTCGTGGCCCGTTCCTATGCGAGTAGTCTGTTCTCCGGCGTGAGTCGGCACTTCTTCTTCATCCTGGGCAACTACATCGAACGCGGCGTGCAATTCGGGTTGCTGCGCCACGACCAGACTCCTCGCCCCGGTTATGTCGCACTGGCCGCCGTCGGCCGGTTTTTGTCCGGCGCCCGTTGTCTGGGACGCGTGTCGCCGACGGTGTACGCCTTCCGGGCCCGGCCTGACGGCAAACCGCGCGACGTGCTGGCGGCATGGGGCGACGGCGTGTTGCCAGAGGGCCTGGAAATTGAGGCGGTCTACGATCACCTTGGTCGGCCGCTTGACGAGGACGTTTGGGGCAAGCTGTCTGACGCGGCGATGTTCGTGATTCTGCCTGAGGGTGGGCTGGAAAACATCAAGTTGGAATCGCCACCCAAGATGTCATCGTCGCGCGAGGGCACGCCGAGTTCGGTCGTGTTGCAGGTGTCATTGCCTCGCCATACCACACGCCTGGGCAGTCAGGCACACGAAGTCGAGCCCGGACGCAAGGTGGATCTGCCGGTGTTCGCCTACAACTTCAGCGACAAGCCGGTCACGGGCAAGATAGCCGTGGCCAAAGCGCCGACCGACTGGCACGTAGCGTTGGCGTCGGAGCGTATCGAGCTGAAGCCGATGGCCCGCCAGCAGATCCCGGTAAGTGTGACGCTGCCGGACGGCGGTAGGGAACTTGCGGACGGCGGATGGGTCCACCTGCGCGGCGACTTCGACCAGACGAGCCCGGCTATGCTCGCCTTCCGGTTGGCGGCAGATTTGGAGAAGCTGCGTCCGGCCGAAACGCATCCCATCCAAGCCGGCGATCATGCCGAGAACTGGCAGGACAACATCGTACACCAGGGACGTATGAGCCATGGCTCTGCCGATCCCGCGGGCGTGTTGTTCGAAATGCAGTTTGCCGACACCGATCCCTGGGCTTATCCGAGGCTGGATTTGGCGCCGGAGGATGTACCCGGCAACAAGTTCGACGCTCTGGCCCTGACCGTCCAACTGCTCGAAGGCACGGGAACCGTGCGCGTGCAGTTTATCGAGGCCAACGGCGCGTCGTACATGGCTGACGCCGGCGTGGACCCGGACAATCGGTCGCCCCAGCGAGCCCTGGTACGGTTCCGCGACTGCCGATGGGGTTCGTTTTCGAAACGCGATTCCGACGGCAGGCTGCAGCCCGCGAACATCCGCACCATCCTCGTGGGCATCAACTCACGCCAAAACACGAAGGTCCAAATGATGGTATGCGACCTGGAGTGGCGCAGGTTCTGAATTTGTTCTCTATGTTGTAGAAAACACGCTGGTTACGAGGCTCCGCCTTGTAACCCACTGGACGCGAGGCTCTGCCTCGCAAGAGCCGGCAGAGCCGGCAAGACAGTGCGTTCCCAGGCAGGAGCCTGGGAACGAGGGCCGCGAATGTGTTGACTTGTCCGCAGCGTCACCAAATGACAACGCCCCACTTGCCGAACTCGACACGCTCGCCTTTGACCAAGTCCTTCTGGTAAAGGGTGCAAATGTTACCTGTTATGTTGGCGAACAGCAGGTATTCCTTCATGTTGACCTTTTCGAAACCTTGCTTCAGTAGCTGATCGACCACCGAGTCACGGTTGCGGTCCTTGGCAGGCGTCAGCACGTATACCATCCCCGGAGTCTCGCAGACAAAGGACGATCGGTCGATCGAATCGCGCAACATGCGTTTGTCTCTCAGCTCTTGCGGCGGATCCCAGGCCCTGTATTCGCGGTCGGTGAACAGCACAGCGCCTTCGCGGAACTTGTCGACATCGCCGACTGTCGGCGTGATTTCGGCCGCCGGTCCTTTCTGAAACGCCACGCCGTCGGCGTTCGTCTTGGCTTCGAATTCGAGTCTCGGCTTGCCCATGCCGGTAGCCTGGTTTACTTGCAGGCGAAGTTTCGAGTTGTCTGCCACGAGCTTGCCGGCGCGGACGTCGTCCTCCGTGATTCGAGCCATCAGGATTTCTTTGCTCCCGGTTCGGCTGTAGTCGTAGATAATGTAGATCGTGCCATCCGGATTCTGCTTGCCATCGGGATAGGAAACGCCGGATCGTTCGTCCAGCAGCAGGCCGCCCGTCCAAGTCGTGCCGTCGTCGTCGGAAACGAACGCGGTGAGGTGCGAACGTCCGATCTTCTCATCGACCTTCAGACCATGCTTCACCAACAGCAGTGCGCCGGAGTTTAGTCGTCGGATGAAGAATCGAGCCGACGTGTGTTTGATGGCCGACGGTGTCACTGGCGTGAACGTCTTTCCGCCGTCGGTGGAGGTGGCTTCGCCGATTCCGTATTTTGTGCGCAGCAACACCCAGAATGATCCGTCCTTGCGTTGGACGATGATGTGTTCATCAAACGCGGCATCCGGTTGCGGAGTCCTGGCCTGCCCCAAATGCGAGAAAGTTCTGCCCTGGTCGGTCGACGCGAAGATGTTCGCGCCTGCAAGTTCCCCCATGTCGCGTCGCAGTTCGGGGATCGAATTCGGGGTGACCTGCCAGACGGAGGCCGGAAAGAGCCATCGCCCTTGGTCGTCGACGGTCGGTCGACACATCATGATGCCGTGGAACAAGCGTCGCGGAGCAGACCAGTCAGGCTCGGCGGCGTCCGGGTTCTCACACGTCATGGCCCAGGTACCCGCTCGCCCGTCCCACCAACTGCCGCCTTGCGCCCAGAAGAGCCAGACGGTCCCGTTGGGGTCAGTCCACATTGCCGGGTCGTAGGCACGGATTTGGCCCGGTCCATCAGGGTCGATGGCCAGGATCGGTTTGGTCCAAGTCTCGCCGCCATCATCGCTGCTTACCAGCAGGACGTAGTTCAGGTGACCTTCGGTGGGTCCACCCGTGTACCAGTTGGCCCAAAGCCGACCGCCAGGCGATTGGGTCATGCTGGGGATACCCTGGAAAATTCGCTCTTCGTCTGAGTATTCCTCGGGCACGGGGCAAAGAACCCTCGGCGGCTTGAGCGCCGGCTCGTCTTGAGCGACAGGTTTGTCCTGCGTAAGCGCTTTCGTGGTGAAGAGGGCAAGAATCAGCAAGAATAGTAGCGCAAGGGTGTTCTTCATCGCAGGAGTTCCTTAACTTGGATGTGTCATGCCGGTGTGCAGCGTTTAGGTCTCTTGGTGTTGAACGAGTATACTGCAACGAGTGCGGTTTCTCACCCCGGCTCGAATGAGCAGCGCGAAAACAAAACCGTCGTTTAACCGCAAGCCCAACGGGCTGGGCGTTTGCCAGGGCGCGCGGCCCGTTGGGCCAGCGGTTAAACGAGCATTCCTTGCACAGCCTATTGAACACGACACTAGAACGACTATCCGTCAGTAGGAGGCCGAGCCATGTGGATTGCTCTGATGTTGTTGTCTGCCGCCCCTCCCGTTACGGAATCACCGCAGCCCGCTTTCAGCCTTGACTTCGAGAGCGCTGGTCTACCGGGAGGAACGACATCGGCGGGACAAATAGACATCGCACCGGGTAAAGAGGGCAAAGCTGTGCGACTCACTCGGCCGGACTTGCCGCCTGACCTCACCAACACCGTGCATAAGGCGAAAGGCCGGCATTGTGGCTTTCCATGCCTGATTCGTCTGCAGAACGGCGAACTGCTCGTACACTTCCGCGAAGGGCCCGGGCACGTCGGTTGTGGCGTGATCAAGCAGATCCGCTCCGCCGACGAAGGCAAGACATGGTCCAAACCTGCCACGATCTTCGAGGATCCTGAGTGGGACAGTCGTTCGCATTCGACGGGCATCCAACTCAAGAGCGGGACCATCTTGCTCGGCTTCTATCGGCACGATCGCCAGCGCGGCTTCCCACTTGCCCGCGTGCTTCGTTCGACCGATGGCGGCCAGACGTACGACGCCATTGATCTCCCGAATCCGTACACCAAGACGTTCGTCTACAACATCGGTCGGCCGATTCAACTCGATGACGGCAAGGTACTCATGCCCTTTCACGGCGACCTGCCGGACGGCCGCGGCCGCGCAACCGGCATCGTTCGCTCCAGCGACGACGGCCGGACCTGGGGAGACTTTTCGGTGATTGCGGCCGGCGGACGTGCGTACTACGAGGCAAACATCCTGATGTTGCCGGGCGGCGAACTGCTGGCCATGAATCGGACCGAGCCCGAGCCGTGGATGTGGCGATGCCGTTCCACCGACGGCGGCCACACCTGGTCCGAGCCAAAGAACTCCGGGATGCAGGGCGACGTGGGCGAACTACTGCTGCTGGATAGCGGCAACATCATGTGCGCCTACCGCAGCCAGGCTCCGCACACTTCCGATACCCGCGCATCGATCAGCCGCGACAACGGGCAATCGTGGACAGACGAAATCGTGCTCGATCCCAACGGAGGCGACCGCGGCTATACCAGCTCGATCCAGTTCCCCGACGGCCGTATTCTGACCGTTAACTACTCGACCATGGACGGCTGCGTGCAGATCCGGAGCCGTCTATTCGACGAAGCGACGTTTGACAAAGCCGAGCCGCGGCAGTTGCCCGGGCACATCAAGATCCCGTACTCTGCCGACGCTCCGCTGCGCGAGTCGCTCACGCTGGCGGCCTGGATCAAGCCACTGAAAGAACACCGGTGGCAACGCATCTTCTGGAAGGACCGCATCCTCTCTCTCTACCTGAATCAAGGGAAACTGGATGGCTGGGTAATGGTCGCTTCCGCTGGCACGGCGCAAGATGCGGTCAGTGAGGCCCAGATCCCCATAGGTCAATGGACCCACGTCGCCATGACGTACAGCGCGCGTGACCCGAAACATCACGTGCGTCTCTACATCAACGGCGAGGAAGCCGCGTACGCGATGGTCGAGAAGACTTCCGGCGACTACCTGATCCGGGCGGCCAAGCGTCCGTTGTTCATATCAACGCCCGAGACACGACTCGCATTCGACGGCCTGATCGACAACGTACGCGTCTATTCCGAATCGCTGAATGCGGACCAGATCCAGCGGATCATGGTCGCGTCGTCAGGTCGCGATTGAATCTGTGTCCTTAGAGTTCCCCTTCGACCGCTACTCTTCTCACGGGGATTTCGACCGTCGCTGTCATGGTGTCGAACAGATTGTCTGTGTCCTGGGTGATGGTCGCCGTGTAGCGGATCTCGTCTCGGTCGTCCGGCATGGCTTCGGGTACTCGCCACGAGTACTCGCAGATGCTGCCTCATCCATACTCCATCTTGTCACGATGGACCGTTTTGCCCGATTGGTCTTTGATCACCAATTGCAGTGAATCGGGCGGCGGATCGCCGCGGTAGTAGAACGAATAGGTGCTGCCGGTCGCGGGGTCGGATGTTGTAACACCGATCTCGACCTTACTCCCAGGCTGAGGACCTTTCCACTCTTCGGTTTCGTCATTCGGATTGTCTTGCGTCGTCGACCAAGCCCAATCGCTCACGTACGGAAAGGGATATTCCTCGATCGCAGCGTGCGCTGTCATGTTAAGCGACTTGGGCAGACGGTACATCGTCCGACGTCCTTCTTCAATCGAGAACTCGCGGGGAGAAGGCGTCAGGCTACGGCTTTTCGATTCAATCACGACGGAGCCCTGCCAGCCGCGGACAAGCGTCAATCGGGAGACCCCATGATCGCCGACTGGGAGAAGCTGTTTGCGGTGCGATAGTATGAACGAGGGAAATCGTGGTATGGGGATCCAACCTGGGCTGTTGATCATATGCGGATCATTGCCGTGCAGCCAAAGACGGAAGTCCGCAATAGCAAGTGACTCGCCGCTGGCGGTCTCGGCACACAAGGTACCGGTCGGTCCGCGGTACGGTCCGTCGCGAAGCTCTCGTGCGTCGGCATCCAAGGTGCATCCCCAGAAGGTTCCTCGTTCGTAAGTCCATGCTGTGAGCGGCTGTCGAGCGATCCCGTCGTGGGCGGTACTCCAGGCCACAAGTGTTGGGCCACCGAAACGGCCGAATCGCGTGTCGTTGGGCGAAATGACGATGTCCTCCGTCACATCGCCGCTTGTGATTCGCCCCTTGCGATAAGAGATGGGAGACATGGACAGGTTCAGTCGGTCCAGATCCAATGTGCCGTCGCGGTAGGTCACGGAGAGCGTCGGGAGTGCCCGGACGGTGGCGGGAAGTGTCTCCCCGCCGACCCGCCCACGAGCGGTTCGCGAAAGCGTTATGGGTTCAAACGCTCGGACGAACCATTTGAATTTGGCACGCGTATTCTCGTCTTCATGCGACCACACGTCGGAGAGCGTCATGACGGGATCGTCGGTCAGATCGCGATTGCGGTTTAGATCGACGATCAACTCGGCGGCATCTTCATGACGCTGCGACGGATCAAACATCAGCGCCACGGTGTAGGACAATGCCGGGTCGAGGGACTGGACAAGCGCGTCTCCGCGCTCGGCGGGCATGTCGACCCAAAACACGCCGGCGTGGAAGCGTCGACCCGAGAGGTCCGGCAATGTCAATTCCTGCAGGATGTCGCCGCACAAGCGGACGAATTCTGTGTCACGGTGGCTCGTGCCCTCGAGATCGAGAACAGGTTCCTTCAGTTCGTCTAGCGAGCCCTCCACGAGAAACACCCTGCGGGCACCGCAAGCGCCCCATGCGGAACCGAGGCACTGGGGCGTGAGACGCGCGGCCGTTTGCCAGTCGATGTCCTCCAACGGGCACACGGTCGTCTCCCACGAGCGGGCTGGCCAGCCGTGACGCCAGCCGGCATAGCCCAAAACGACAAGCAGAGCAAGGACCACCCGAAGCTTGAGCCAGCGTGGCCACAAACGACGCTTGCGTCGCTCCCGTTTCTCCGCGGGGGCTGGAGCATTCTGTTTCATAAACACACACCCTCACGGCATTGACATCCGTCAAGAAGCGATCTTTGGGAACTCTACCATGATTCTATGAAGAATCTGTTCCCGTAGCCAGCGTTCGGCTGGACGGGAATCCGCGGCCAGCGAGCGAGGCCACGAGCAGCCGACGGCGCGTTGGTTGACGTGGCCGTCACGGACACGAAAATAGAGTACAGTTCGTACACATCCGTGCGGCAAGAGTAGCGACGAGTCGGCTTCTCGCCCTAGGAGCAGAGCCATGTCTGACACGTTCGAACCGAATGCTGAGCCGTCACAACACCTGCCTGGACAATCTCCCCACGGGACGAACCTCTCTCCGTTGTTGCTCGGATGCGGTGCGCTGTTTCTGGCGCTGTTTGCGTTGGGCATCTTGGCTGTCGTGACTGTCGTGATCGTCGCCGTTCATCCTGATTCGGCGCAGAACGACGGACGGTCTGTCACTGCGGCACAGCCGAGACCTACTTGGGCGATGGCCGAAGAGATGGTGTCAGCCCAGTCGGCCCAACCCTCCAGGTCGCCGCGAACTCCCGCGCAGCGTCTGGCAAGCGCGCGACGGGCGATCGAAAACGGAAGACAAGCATTGGCCGCCAACCCAAACGATGCCGGAGTGCTGAACAATTTGGCTTGGGCCTACGCCACGGCTCCCGAAGGGCTGCGAGACGGGGATCAGGCCGTCGACTTGGCCGAAAGGGCCGTCTCGTTCGAGCCGGGGAACCAGAACCACATCAACACCCTGGGTACAGCTTACTACCGGGCAGGCCAGTACGACAAAGCCATTTCGACGCTTGAGGGCAACGCCGCCGGGCGGACAGACGCGTCAGTCGGGTTTGATCTGTACCCGCTGGCCATGTCCTACTTCGCGCTGGAGCAGAAGGACAAAGCCCGCGAGACGTACGAGCGGGCCGCCGAGTTTCATCGTCGTAACGAGGACCGTTTGTCATCGAACCACTGGCAGGAGATGCACGAATTCCGTATCGAGGCGGCCACGCTACTGCTGGGAGAAGCACCGAAGCAGATCTTCGATCGCGCCCAAACGATGGCCCGCAAGGGCGAATGGGAGCAGGCGGCTGCCCAGTTCGCGAAGGGCTTGGATGTCTACAAGGACGATCACTGGCACTGGTACCAGAGCGCTGCATTGCAGGCTTATCTGAGCCAATCGGACGAATACGGCAACCACTGCCGCAAGATGCTAGAACTGTTCGGTGACACCGAAGATCCGTTCATTGCCGAGCGGACAGCCAAGCTCTGCTTTCTTCTGCCTGACGCAGCACCTGACGACCCGCGCCCTGCGAAGCTCGCAGAAGAGGCCGTCGGGATGCGGTCCGACAATTCGTGGTTCGCGCTCGCCTCGGCGATTGCCAAGTACAGGGCTGGGCAGTTCCAAGAATCCCTCGATCGGCTTCGGATTGCCCAGGTACGATCAGGCGACCAGACCTACTGTAACGTACTGATCGAGCTGTTCCGGGCGATGAGCCAGCATCAATTGGGAGAGCAAAACGCCGCCAGGAAATCGCTCGGCAAAGCCATCGACTTGTTGAATTCGAACGTCCCGACGCCGATCGACGATGTGGTGGACTACGGCCCCAGTTGGCACGACCGCCTGATAAGCCAAATCATCCTCCGCGAGGCAAAGGCATTAATCATGACTGAAGACTCCGCACCAGTTGAGCCCGGTGGGGAATCTGTGTCAGAGACGCCGCAGTAGGGTAACGGGAGTTTCAAAATGGCCACTTCAAAGTCGAGTCGGCGACGTTTCTTGAAACACGGTGCCGCGCTGGTTAGCGCGGGTGTCGTGGCTCCGTATGTGATTCCATCCGGCGTATTGGCAACTTCAGAGAACGCGGGGGCGAACGACCGCATTGGGATTGGCATGATCGGTTGTGGGCGTCGGACGCACCAGTTGCTTGGTGAAGTGCGACGCGTTACGGGCCCCGGGGGCGACGCCCGGATCGTGGCGGTAAACGACATCTGGCCGAAGAAGTCGCACGAGTGGATCGCGGCTTACGAAAAGGATATGCAGGAGAAAGGCGCCGATTACGGCGTGTACCTCGATTACCGCGAGATGCTCGAACGCACGGACGTTGACGGAGTAATCGTTACCACCTGTGATCACTGGCACGCTCTGCCCGCGATTCATGCATGTCAGGCGGGCAAGGACGTCTACGGCGAGAAGCCGCTGACGTTGACCATCCGCGAGGGTCGGTTGATGGTCGACGCCGTGCGCAAGTACAAGCGAGTCTTCCAGACGGGGACCCAACAACGCTCGTACCTCCGCAACCGCCAGGGATGCGAGTTGGTTCGTAGCGGGCGGTTGGGCGACATCAAAGAGGTGATTTGCACCAACTACGAAAGCTCACGACCGGCCAGCGAGTACGAGCTTCGCGAGGAGCCCGTACCCGATGGCATGGATTGGGACCGATGGTGCGGGCAAACGGCCGTAGTGCCGTTCAGCATGAATCGCTACTTGACCTACGAGAATCCGGGCTGGCAACGCATCCGCGAGCACTCGGGCGGTCTGTTGACCAATTGGGGCGCGCATGGTCTGGACATGGTCCAATGGGCGTTGGGCATGGATGACACGGGACCAGTGGAGATCGAGCCGCATGGCAACGAGTTTAACAGCAAGGTAACGTGCCGCTATGCCAACGGAATTCTGCTCAAACTGGCCACCGATCACTCAGTACTCGGGGGCGGGCACTTTGTCGGGACCAAAGGCGAGATGTTCATGACTCGCGGCAAGTTCAACACGGTACCCATCGCTATCTCGAAAGAGGAAATCACCAACAGCGACATCCGGCTACACAAGAGCGACAACCACATGCAGAACTGGTTGAACTGTATCAAGTCGCGCGAGCGTTGCGTGGCCGACGTGGAGATCGGCCATCGCACTGCCACGGTCTGTCATCTGGGCGGCATTGCGCGACGACTGGGGCGGAAGCTCCGCTGGGATCCGGAACGTGAGATCTTCCCCGACGACAGCGAAGCCAACGCGCTCGTCGACCGCCCCAAGCGAAAGCCGTACGAGTTGCCGGATCCGGTTTGACAACCTCTCGCCGAGTGGGAGTCATCCCCCAGCAGTTTTAGCACTTCGGCAGTTTCAAATCCGTGGCCGTCCTGAATCCGTGGGGAGTCCAGAGATGTAGCCCCACGGATTCAGGACGACCACGGATTGTTCGCACGGTTGTGCATCGCGGTCCGTACCGTGATCGAATCCATGCCGACGCGGCAGGAATCGAGACGGGGTATTCGTTATCTGTACACCCGCCCGAGATAATCGACGATTGCCCTTCTCACCGCCAGCGGTTCCAACTTGCCCTGTTTGCGGAAGAGGACCTTGCCGCCGGGGGCGACCAGCAGCGAGTACGGCAACGCCCCTTGCCAGTTCGCATCCAACGACTCGGCCAGTTCGTATTCGTTCTCGCCATCGAACAAATAGTTCTTGCACGACGCGTGTTTTTTGTTCAGGAATTCAAGGGCCTTTTTCTTGCGCTCCGGCAAATCAGCGCTGATGGTCACCAGTTCGAAGTCTCGCTTTCGGTACATGCGGTGCATCGTCACCAAGTCTGGGAATTCAGCCTTGCACGGGCCGCACCAGGTGGCCCAGACGTTGATCAATCGAAGCTTGTCCGAATCGTTCGCAACGAGGTCTTTGACGCCCTTCTTATTGATCACTTCCAGCGTTGCCGGTTCCTGGTTCCAACGCTCCAGCGATTGCCGAGCCGATTCGCGTTTATCAGACCATTTGATCGAACAGCCGAATGTTCGTGTTCGCTCGACCGGCACGGTCCGTCCGGCCAACACCGCGTCGATGGCGGCCCGGGTGTCATGTGACGTGACGCGATCAAGCTTGGCGGAATTGTCGATCCGGCCCGAGTAACGCAATTTGCGTTCTTTGTCGAAAACGAAGACGTGCGGAGTGGCGACCGGCCCGTACGCCATGGACATCTTCTGGTTCTCGCCGTCATACAGATAGGGAAACTCGAACCCTTGGTCCTTGGCCCGGATTTTCATGTCTTCGAGCGAATCGCCGACATCCGTATAGCCCAGTTCATCAAGTCGGACTGCCAAAGGGTCATTCGGCGAGATGGCGACCAGGGCGACGTTCTTGTCGCGATACTCCTTGGCCAATTGCTTGATCCGTTCTTCATACGCCACGGCAGTTGGACAGTGGTTGCACGTAAACACGACGATCAACACCTTTGCATCCGCGAAATCACCCAGTTTGTAGGTCTTCCCGTCCACGCCGGGAAGCGAGAAGTCGGGTGCCGGCTGCCCGATTTCGAGTCTATTCACGAGATCGGCCGCGCGCGTACAAGCGATATTGAATACAAAGACCATGAGAAGTGTGGCAAGAATCGACAACCATCTTTGACGCATTATCTGTCTCCTTCGGTTCGAACCAAACATGCCGAGATATGTGTTCGCAGAATCAGCGTAAACTGCTAGAATTCCAAAGCAATGGGGTAGCGGCCA
>JACKQG010005287.1_pt1 | contig 14334 bp, 7 predicted proteins | sample 8237621 | NCBI WGS metagenome assembly JACKQG01 (sample SAMN15677084, study PRJNA649215) | marine metagenome | biome: marine; feature: Black Sea; material: saline water; isolation source: suspended particulate matter (SPM) from the Black Sea western gyre | collected 2013-06-09/2013-06-10 | depth...
GTTTGTAGTTCACAAACCCGTTTCGACCGGCACAGGGCCGGTCGGGATGAGCGAGGAGTGGCAAAATCTCGAAGCAGTTTCAAAACCCACATGGGGTGGCAGGAATCGGTTTTGAAACCGCTTCAAGCTCGAGTGCGCTCATCACTTGATAGTCTTGACGTTGTCGCAAAGCTCCCGCTGCGACTTTTCATCTAATTCGGTATTGCCCATTATCGCCTCCGTCAGACGATTACGTGCGTCTGGTGGGACGAGATCGGCATCGCGGAAAGCGCTGATGATCGCCGAGCACACGTGCTGATCGCTGTCGCCGGCCGCGGCCAATAATACATCAACAACGTCCGGTTGTGACAAACCGATGGCGCTTAGCGCACCCACTGCAGCCACTCGTTGCCTGCTCTGCGGCGTCTGGCTTGTTGGCCTTCTCCCCGCGGCTTTCGCTTGCGCAACCTTCGGCGCCTGTAACACTTTGATCAAGTCCGGTACCGCATCAACGGCATCTGGGCCCAAATTGGCCAGTTGCTTTGCGGCTACGGCACTGATTTCAGGTTCACGGGAAGCGAGCCACTTCTTCAGGCCGGGCACCATGGCTTTGTCGACGCGCAGGTACTCGAACTGCCGCGCTGCGAAACCCCGGACATCATGGTCCTGGGGCTTCGTGAGCACGTCTTCAATGGTATCGAGAACTTCTTTGCACGCATCATGGTCTCGCGGGACAAGACCTGTTTGTTTTGGCACGCAAAGCCCGCGTGCAGCCAAGATTCGCGTGAGTGGGTCCGGCGACGTGAGTTCCCGCCTGAAAGCGTGGATTACCGCTGGACGCGTGCCGAACGGGTCATAGGAAATAAGGCATTCGAACACGGCTCTCAGGACGAGATCGCTTGGATCGTCGACCATTCCTGCCACCAGGTCCAATCTCCGCTCGAATCCGAATTGCTCATCCGTGAGACCGGGAGGCATCAACAGCACATGAACGAACGCGATGCGGACTTCCTCCTTCTCGCGCTGCACCGCTGCCAACACAACTTGAGCGGGCAACCGCAGAAGCAGTTGGTTAAGGGGGTAGTCTCGGCGACCCTTTTCTTCACGCCATTCTCTTTCTCCATGCCGCAGGATATGAGGGATTGCGGGCTCGCCGATCTTCTCCAACGCTTCCATACTGCCCTTACCGCCATTCTTGTGGTCCGCTTCCTCGATGAGGGCGGGCACTGCGTCGAGGCCAATACCAACCAATTGGTTGACGGCCTGATCCCGCGTGTCCGGGTTTCGATTACGCAATGACATGATGAGCCGATGTATCACAAACTCCTGATCGGCTTTGCTCAGCTTTGCCAGCGGCTGGGCATGCTCCTGCCCGGTTGCTAGAACACGCAGGACCACCTTACCGTCGCTGACGCGTACCAAATCCGCGTCCACCTTACGTCCCTGGTCGTCCGTCCAGATACGAGCGGTTGCTAAGGGTGGTGCGAAGGCGAAGACTGCAGCCACAAAGAAGGGTATTATCCAGCAACAACGCCGATGTGATGCACTCATGGTTCTTCTCCAAGATCTCAGCCTACCTGATAAGCGTAAGCGGAGTCAGAAACTTGCACGAATTCCGAGAAAAATCTCGAATTATGTGCCGTTCAGCGGCAGCGTCACTTGTTCGGCCCCTTGCGCGGAGAAGCCTCGTTTTTCTGCACTAGCGGATACTTGTTCCCTCGGACCAATTCGAAGAACGTCTGACCGGGTTTCGAAAGAGCCCAAGCCGGCCGGAGCCTTCTGACGGATTCCTTCATCAGGATCGGATCATCAGTCAATGCGTAGTCCACTCCCATTTCAAGGTAACGATCCGGCTGGTGACCAGGTTGCATGTGGGCAGCGGAAGTGCGCACCATGATGCCGTATTCGTGGCAGATGGCCACCTTCTGCTTGGTGAGTCCCTTTGTGCAAAATGCATCGATACCGGCAGTTTCTAATTCCTTCATCAATTGGCGATACAATTCGTGTTGCTTCTCAGCAGGGTACCACTGCCACACGCCGTCAATCTGCCTGCGACCGAGAGTATTGTCGCAATACTCAAGGCAGACGTCCGGCTCGGCGGAAGCGATTTTCCTCAGGTAGTCAACGTCGTTGTGCATGACCATGCATTCTTCTTGGATCTTGTGTCCGCGAATGAACTGGATGATCGTCTTGGCCGGCATGTCTTTTGGATGAACGTGAAGGTTGATCTTGCCTTTCGTAGCCTTTACCAGTTCGTCCGCGAACACGACTTTCACATCGTCCCACAGCTTATCCCCAACCATTGCGGAATATCGGATGTCGCTCACTTGATCTGACGAAAGCGAGCTGACCGCAATCTTCCCGGCTGCTCCAGGTTCCACATACATCTTTGGCAGAGAGGCATCGTGCCAGAGGGCGAGATCCCCATCCTCTGTGAGCCTCAAATCGACCTCGACGGCGGTGAACTGATTCTGGATGGCATAAAGGATGTTGGGCATCGAATTGTCCGGGGCGTGTACCCTCCCTCCAGCTCGATGCGCGGAGATGATAAACGTGTTCTTGAACGGGCTTACCGAGTCCTCTTCATCGTCCACTGCGGACGTGCGCGAAGCGCTCAACAAGCAGACAGCTATGGCAACCGCGAGCCAAGTTCTCGACATCTTCGACTTGACGAGTCCGACCTTGCACATAACCAGGTCTCCTTGCATCGGTTCCCTTTCTGTTGACGGTCTGACGAAGACGATCCTGATCGGACGGATTCGATCACTCGGTTTGCCGCAGAGGATGTGGGTACGTGTATGGCACGTAGTAAAGCATCCAAGTGTTCGGTGCCGTACACTTGTAGAGCGCACCGTCATTTGCCGCATCGTTGGTCGTATTCCAGTTACCGCCCTTGTCCGTCGCCCAGTAGGCGACTCCAGGTTTGCAGGTGAGGGAACAACTTGCAGCCGTGTGCGTGGCGGCGCAGACTTTCGCAGGTAACGCGCACCAGCAAAGTGCCAGGACCACAAGGACAGTCCGCGTATGTCGAGTTGACGTCAGCAGCGCCACAGCCACATTCCGAAGCCACCTGTCTTTGCTCATGATGTTCTCCCTTGAGTGATTCGTCATTCTGAGCGCAGTGAAGCCTGCCTTCGAACGAAGTGAAGGAGACCTCCTGCGGATCCGGTCGAGATCCTTCGCTGCGATCAGGATGACATGGTGGCAATTATCTTGGCGAGGCTACCCTGAGCCACTCTTGCCGTTCTTCCAGCCGTCGGTTGGCGCTTCGAACGTCGGGCGGTACTTGAACCACATATCCGTCACGAATCTTTCCCACGCTTGGCCCTGGCAGGCCCATTCCTTTCGATCGTTGAGGTCCAGGTCGGGGAGGTGCTCGGTGATGACCCGGCGGAACTCCTTATCGTCCTCGTACATCCACCGGTCGACGTAGTCAAAGAACGCATCGTGGTTCCAGTGCTTCTGCCCATCGAGCATGCGGATGACGAGGGCCTGCCCAGGCCAGGAGCTGCTCGAGTTGGCGCGGCGATAGGCCTCCGAGGTCCGGCCCTGAAGGCCGTTCTCCTGCCATTCGGACGGGTGCAGATGCTCGTATGGCCCCCAGTGGGAACGCGGGATCTCGCCTGTGCCGTGGTGAATTCCGGAGTGCCCGGCGAAGCAGACCTTTGCGCCGGTCCAGCACTCGCGGTACACGGTCTGGTTATCCTCGCCGAAGTTGACCTTGGGGAAGGTCTTGGTGGGAGCGGCCATTTCTTCATCGCCCAGCAGGATGCCCGCGAAGACGATTGGGAACTTCCTCCCGCTGCCGTGACCGCCCCAGCCCTGCCAGCCGGGGTGCCCGCCGCGAATCACGCCCCAGTAGTCGATGCCGACCTGAACCACGTTGATCAGCAGTCGCTCCTTCTCGGCCGGCGGAGAGTCCAGCATCAGCATCAGCCCAGCCATTGACTGCGCCTGGCCAACCCACTGGCCGTAGTGGGGCATGTTCTCCATCGGCTGGTCGAAGCCGAAAAAACCTGTATTCACCCACGGCCGCTGGAAGACGCGCACCCACGTGTCTAACTCGGGCGTGTTGTCAGGTCGCGGCAACTGCCCGAGCAACTCGCGACGAAGGTTGCGGGCGAGGTAGACGTCGTTCGTCGGGTCGCAATAGGACGGCCGGAAGGCGTCCGGTGGCTGCGGCTCGGCCATGCAGGTCAGCACGGCCGCCGTCTTGACCGGACTGTTGTCGTGGTCGCCGCGGACGCGCCCGCTGCCGTGATACGGGAAATCGTTCTTCTCGCCGATCTTCAGGCTGACGGTGGAAACCAGCGAATCGCCGGGCTTCATCTTGATCGGCAGCCTCGCCGCCAACTCCGGCCGGAAGTAGTTACGGATGCCGCTGTCGTAGCCGACGCGCTGCACGGCTGGCGGGTTCAGCATCGAGCCGTTGCGGAGGCGGTGTCTGGGGTCCCTCAGTCGGCTCTTCTCGCGATGGTCTAGCTCATCGTCCTCGACGTCCAGTCCAAAGCGCGGACGTGGGTCGATCTCGACGACCGTCACTGGCCCAACGATGTAGTAGTCGCCGTTGACGAACTGCCCTACAGGCGCGGGCTGGTCGAACGTCCATGTGAGCCCGTACTGCGAGACGGTCTCCTTAAGCGGGAGTTCTGGCAGATTCGCCTCGGCTTGCCACGCCGCCTCCGATGATGGCACCACACCCGCTAGCCAAAAGCCCACGGCAAGCGTGAAGAACGCGGAAGCCGTCAAGGAATGCCGTTCGCGAAGCAGTCGCTTTTTCCACTTCATCTTTCTCCTCCTCTCGTTTCGGATTCTTCAGCCGATTGTCTGCAACCGCCTAAGGCGAGCGGCAGATGAGAATTTGCGTGGGATAGGCTTCCAGCCTGTCAAATGTGCTCCCTGACAGGCTGGAAGCCTATCCCACGGGTAAGAGAATCCCCGCCGCCCGCCTAAAGCTCCAGTCTGTAAATGTGTTCACTCAGTGGGGCGAAATCGTCGGTGAATTTGCCGGCGGTGGCCTTGATCGTGCGCTGTTCGTCGATGACTTCTATGCTTGTGCCAGCCTTCAGACCCTCGACGGTAATCGTGGCTTTACCCGCCCGGGGAGTAATCTGCTCGAACTGGCGTTTGCTCTCCGGTTCCGGGCCTAGGTCGATGTTCTGGGCAAAGATGTACAAAGCGCCGTCGCAGTCGGTTGCCTTGAAGTGACAGGGCAACCCGTCGTCGAGCGTCATGTCAATCCGGGCCTTGGACGGGGCGGCCAGAATCGCCGGCGCCAGCCGGGTAATCTGGCCGTTGAGCCTCTTCAACTCGGCCACCATCTCCTCCTCGGGGGCGAACTGCTTGTAGTCGGGCTGCCAGCGGTGCGTGAAGTAGCCGATGGCGGTCGCACCTCGGATAATGGCCATCCACGTTTCACACCGGGTGTGCTTCGGCTCGACGTCGAGCTGCTTGGAAAGGGTCATCCATTTGCTGCCCTTGTTCGTCTCGATCCAGGCGTACATCGGCCGCTGGGGACCGGCGATCCGGACGAGTTCCTCCGTGGCATCGGCAACCCAATTCAGCCGGGAAGGATAACCCGAGCCGAAGATTGGATAGATGTCGAAACCGGCCACGTCGCTGCCCTTGACAAATTCCGGGTAGAGCGCCTTTCTGGTCGCCTCGTCGTAGCGACTTGCCTTCTCAAAGAAGGAACCGGTGAACGTGACCAGGACCGGCCGGACTGGATCGGCCGTCTTGATCCGGTGATACTGGGCAATCACGTCTTCCGGTAATGTGCGGGGAACCAGGCGAGGCGGGCTGAGCAGGACGTTCTTGCCGAGCTCATTGAAACCCTCGATCTCGCCCAAGGAACCCCACTGGTTGTCACCGGGGTAGCTCGAAACCACTTTGACGGTCAGCCTCTCGAGAGTGGCCGGCTTGGCCAGTTCGAACTTCTGTTGTCCCCTCTTGTTCTCCAGGTTGGCCTTCAAAATCTCGTCGCCATCGGCCAGGAACACGATCTCCTTGGCCACGGGCAGACCACTGGAGACCGTAGCCGAAACGGCGAGGCTCTGCACGGTGACCGGCTTTTCCAACTTGACAGTGATCTCGGCGCCGACGAGCGGATCCAGCACCGTCCAACTGCCCGGATTCCCGTCCACGATGCGGGACAAAGGAGTGCTCGAGTTGATGTTCATTCCCGCGGCTGCTCTGACCGCGGCGTCGCTGACCGTCTTCGACATGTCTGGCTCGTCGCTGTGTATCCATCCCAAACGGTGTGAGTGATCGAGAACCTCCTTGTGATCGTCCTGGAAATGAACGATGCCATAGAGGCCGTTCCGCGCCAGTTGGTCGAGATAGTCCTTCTTACCCAACGACCCACCGTTGGCACAAAAGGTGTTGATTCCGCTCTTCAGACCGTCATCAATCCGCTCGTGGTTTTGCAGCCAGAGCATAATGGGAAAGAATGGCTCGCCGTTGACGCGAAGCTCTCGATTCCTGCCGATCTCGACCGTCTCGATGGCGGGACACACGTTCGCGGTCTGCGAGCGTGCGGGCGCTGTGAAGACACTGACCAGTGCCAATACAACGGGGACAACGAATCTGATGGACATGTCTCTGTATCCTCCTTACTTCAACAAAGCCCGGTCCTTGTCGGTCGGTTCGATGGTGACGTGATACCGCGGGTCGGTCACCCACAGCCTGTAATTCGACTCATCTTGGTAGTTGCGGTAATGATCTTCGATCCTATCAGGGAGCGCGTTGTCGTGAAGCAGCTTCCCACCGGCAGTCTCGATGACTCTGAGCGAGCCGCCTCTCTTGCCTGTGCGCCTCAGTGTGAGGACGAAAGTCTTGTCGGCTTGTTCGATGGTGACTGTGTGCGTCGACGGGGCGGAACGAAGGTCCGCCTCGTTGGCCACCGCGCGGTTACCTGTGCCGACCTGAAGCACATGGAGGAACTCAACGGCCCGCGAGGATCTCTTCGCCCTGAGTTCCACGCGCCAACCTTCAAGTCCAATCGTGCTTTGAACGGCGTAGGGATGGTCAGTCATATTGTAACCTTCATCGGTCACGCCGTACTGGATACCGGCGACCTCGAACTCATGGCCCCGGCCGCCGATCTTGATACGATCCAAGTCGTCTTCCGCCGGCACAAGCGTTTGCACTCGGAGCCACCCTTCGCCCTTTTCATGGGTAGAGCCGGATTCCACCCAAAAGCCCGTCCCGCTCATACGGAAATGTCCGCCCGGCTGAGGATGTGGAATGAGTTCCCCCGCCGCCACCTGGAGCCGTTGCGATCCGATTTTCTCTGGGGTCAGCGGCGTCTCGCCACTGAAGGCTTGCGGATTCCGGAGGCTGTGTAGCAGCCAGCACGGTCTGGTACCGGCATCGGTCACTTGGATGCGGTCATAGATCACGAAAACGTCCGGCTTCAGATAGAAGAACTGCCGAGTGATCTCTTCCAGATCGGCCGGATTGTAGCTGAAGCGAGCATCGCCGAGCGCGTAGTCGTACAACGGATGTGTGCGATAGGCCGTGATGCGGCCTTCCATGAAGTCCCGCTGCTGGTCTTCGAAACCCCAGGCCTGCCACCACTGGCGCGCCTGGGGCACCGACTGCCCGCCGCGACGGACGATTGCTTCGGTGGGTTGCCCGCGCCAGTCCAGGTGCGTGAACTCGGAATCGCCGATGGTGATGCTGTTGTGAGCGATCGTTTGTCTACCATATTCACGGACGGCACCGGCTGTTCCACGGGAATAGAACTTCAGCACATCGGCGTTCTGTCCATGACACGGCCCGGAGTCGATCGCCAGGGGCCCGGCCTTGCGGATGGTGAAGCTCAGGTTGTCGGCATTATTGCGTCCCCAGTATCCGTCGATCTCGCCGAAGCGGCCGCAGCGGAAGGTGGCGAAGCTTGCACGCTCAGTCCAATCGCTCCGCATGATGACATGGCCCGAGGTCGGAAACAGACGCGTGGTCGGCAAGGTGGTTGGATCGAGTGGCTCCTGATCGGGATCCCACCAGAGCAGCCGGCCCAGGGCGTCCCGATCCTTGGCCCATCGCGGCTCTTGCGAACGCAGGGTGTCCATCCAGACGAGTCCCAGCCCGTCGTTCTGGCCGGCGATTGTGAGCCATGCCAGGTTATTCGCTCCCGAATGGCCTGGGGCGACCGCCCCGGCGTCGGCACAGCTTCGCGTCACCCCGATGTGCTCAACGCAGAGGGGCGTCGTGTTGGGCACGAAATGATACCAGTAGAACGCACTCTGGTAGTTGGCAAACCGGGCACGGCTGAGGTAGTCCTCACCGGTGCAGTTCGTCCAGCAGATGGCCGCAACAAACGGCTCCCAGTAGGCATGTTCGCCATTGTAGCCGTGGCCCATGTCCGAGCCGCCACGGCCGGCGGCCCAACGGTTGAGCTTGTCGGTCCATCTCACGAGTTGAGAGTCGAAGTCCCGCTTCATCCTGGCCAACAGCATCGCGTCGTTAGGTCCCTCGCCCCCCTCGTAGAACACCGAGACCAAGTGCAAGGTCGGTCGCCAATAGAGTGAGCCGTCCTTGGTGATCGCCTTGACAACCGCGTCGCTGAGCCGTGATCGCTCCTCGGCGCTCAAGTCCTCCCAGATCAGATCAATCGCTGCCGGCCAGCCAAAGATCCAGGTGGGCTGTTCGAACCGTGGAGAGCTTCTCACCGCATCGAGGAATCGTTCGTCACCGGTTAGGCGATAGGCGAGGGCCTGTTCGAGGATCCACGGTCGGTCGCCGAGTGAGCGATTCTTGATCACCTCCAACTCGCGAGCGATCCTGGGATCGGCGAGGCGTTTCTTGGCCGCTTCGAGCTTCTCGATGGTCAGCAAGCACCTCGGGTGTTCATTGCGGGCCAGTCGCGAGTCGGGCGGAATGTCGAATACCGGCCTGCCGTTTTCCATGGTGATCGGGCGAAGGGCCGCCAGCTTTGCAGTCTCCTCCTGAGCCTGGCCGTCTCGTACCAAGCCGACAGCAGCGACTCCCACCGACGCCGCACAAAGAAAGACCGTGATTCGCCTCATCACTTCCACGTTTCTTCCTCACTTTGTTCGAGCGTATCGTTGTCTAACCTAGCCCTTTGATTATGCACTTCTCCAACGCTGCTGCCACATCACTCCCTCATGTGCCGCCAAATGAACCATCGGCACGCCTTGCTTAGGATTCACGCGGTGGCCCGATAACCCATATTTGGGGAAGCGTGTCATCGGCCCATACGTCTTGTGAGGATTTCAAGATCGCCCGATTTTTCGCAGCGATGGCGGTACGTCTGTCGCGAACACGGACAATCGACTCAGTCTCAACTTTGGTTGAGCAGGCGGATTACGCGACGCCCCGAAAACCGATGGGCAAATCGGTTTAAGGGCTGTCGGAGTGTGCTTCGTCCTCGGTAATTCCCAGTCTCTCTTCGACTTCACCGGCGAGGGCGAACAGTCTCTGGTTGCGTGCTTGCCAGCCCGAGGCGGCAAACCAGACTCGCCCCTTGGCTTCTTCCTCTGACCTCATCTTTCGCGCAATGCCGTCCCAGTAGCCTGGCAGTTCCTTCCCCTTCTCCTTCGTCAGTGCATGCCATATCGCTTCGATTGGATGCCTGGCATGGATGACGTCCAGGCTGTTCAGTTCCTCCTCATTCGACCAAATGGACTTCCACATGGCCCGTTGACGTTCATCGAGCAGTTCCCGGCATTGCTGGGCGAGTTCGTCACCGAGCTGTCTCCTCTTGGCTGAATCAAGTAGGGCGCGCTCGATGAGGATTCTGGCCTCGCATTCCTGGACTCCTTCACGGAGGTTTTCAAATCGGGCAGTAGCCACTGGGCCTTCAGGTCCGGCGGCAAGTACCCAATTCTCGATGTCCAGGTTGCGCCAGTTGGCGTCGGGGTAGCGATGATAAACCGCTCCGACGCGCCGGCCACGTTTGTCCTTAATGACATACCATACGTCGGCGCCCAGTCGGCCGACGCCCCGCTGGTCACCGGTGATGTTGAATGCGGGCAGAAGCCGCATTTGCAGGAATGAAGATGAATTGGGCCATCCGTTCCGCGCGAACCGCACGACCAATGCCGGGTTGCGCCAACCGTAATGCCGGCTCTCGTCAGGGTTCACCTGGTAGCCCAGATCGTAGACGTGTGCCTGGTAGCCCATGTCAGCGATCTTGTGCAATAGCTTGTTACCGACGGCCGGTTTTCCCTGCAACCGTCCGGGGTGGGCATGGGACGCCCACGGCAAGCCCCCGGATACCTCGTCAAGGAACGCCACCTCCTCCTTGGAAGGCCAAACGTCGGAGACCATCCCCAGCATCATGGTCTCCTCGAGTCCGCGTCGCTGCATGCGCTTGCGCAACTCTGCGAACAGCGGTTGCCACAGTGTCTTGCTCTTCGGGTCTTCGAAGCGGGGCAGGTAAACCCGCTCCATCTCGCCCGTCTCGGGATCCATGACTGTAACACGAGGCCCCTTGCCCATCAGGGCTTGGCGAGCTGCTCTAACTTCTTCGGTCCTGACCGACCGCTCGAGGCTGCGCTCTGCCAGGTAGAGTTCCCAAACCTGGAACGTCACCATCTTTGGCGTACCCAAGTTCCGTTCGGCTACGTCCAGGTACTTGTCCATGATGGAAAAGTCGTAGGTGTACTCGTACTCTCCCTTCTTCACCCAACGCACCATGGACTGTTCGTTGCCGAAGTTGGTTCCGCAGAGAATCGGGATGTAGACGTTTCGGCAACCGACTTCCTTCATGTATCCGAAGGACTTGGCGATCAGTTGCCAGTGCTGTTCCGACCATAACGGCACTTCATATTCCAGCGCCAGTGAATCGGGCGACTGGATCATTCCCACCCAGGTCCGAAAGTCTTGTGTGGCCGGCAACGTCCAATCCATAACCTCGAATTCGACGGGAATCACCCGCGGAGACAACCCGGCCGCCTCCACCATCATGCTTCCCGAATACGTGCCCGATTTGGCGTCGTGAGGTACTCTCACGGTCAGCCACACGGCGGCCATGGCCCGACCACTGGAAGTCGGCACCTCGGCCGGCGGAGATTCCAGCAGGATATCCAGCCCGCCGGGGCGGTATCTCCCCGAATTTCGATCCCAGGCGACAGCGTAACGTACTAGCACGTTCTCTGAAGGGAGCTCTGCACCCGCCATCGTCAACTCGCCTACCGAGGCCCGCAGTCCCTTGATAGGGGCGGGAGACTCCACAATCACGCGGCCCGAGAACGCGCCGTTGCGGGCGCCGACAATCGAGATCGGCCCCAGACCGTCTGAATGCTCACTGGTCCGCGCGTCGGAAAAAAGATCGCTGTTCCAAAGGCGCAAGGTCACGGCGGCTTCTTCGGCACCCGTAGCACTTGATGCGACAAGAATCATCACAACCAAAACGGCGGCTATTCGGCATCTCATTCGGTCATCACCCTCTCTTGTGTCTTTCGAACGTGGCCCGCGCGGCCTACGATTCTACAGTTTCCGGCCCCGTGGTGCACACGTTTGCTGGAAACGGGACGCGAACCAGACACAGGTTGCCGGCGTGGCCAGGCGACGGATATCATGGATGCAGGGTGCGTGAATTCCGATCATTTGCGGTGCAGAGACCAGTACAGGGTCTAACTGAAACGGAGAAACGTGAACAGATGAGGAAGAACCGGCGTCATGTCGTTCGGGATCTCGTATGGCTCGTGATACTTGTGGCTGGCGCCGCTGCGTCGGTCCACGCGGACACCATCGCCATCCCCGCGCGGAATCTCTCGGATAGATCGGATAACATCGTCGCGATCGACAAGCGTTGGGATGGACTGGTTGTCTGCTACGGCAGGGACGGCATGCAGCAGTGGTCGGTCGATATCGGAAAGTTGGGCCCTCACTATCTCCATTTCCAGTACGCCAGTGGTGAGAGACGCCCGCTTGCTCTGTTCATCAACGACGCGAGAAAAGACGGAGTGATTCTCAAAACGAACACCGGCGGCTTTTTCGTCCGGGACCTGATTTGGGAGAGCTACGGTCCCTTCGAATTGCGGAAGGGCAAGAACACGATTCGGGTCACGGCTCAAAGTTATATGCCCCACTTGGCCGGTCTGATCGTATCCGAGTCGGCCAGCGATCGAAACGAAGATGCATTTGTCGAGCTGTTCCCGAAGCCTCCTGATCTGGCAGGGCCGATCGACGAAGACACGGCTGCCACGCGAGAGCGACTTCGCGAATTGCTGCCCGGTGTCCAGCACATCTTGTTCGTCAAACGCTTCACGTTCCAGTCGAGCCATTACTACACCGACTTCATCGACGGCTGTCGATACTTCGGCGGAAACCTCTGTCTGCTATCGCTCGATGACGGCAGCGTGAAGGAGCTTGTCCCAGAATTGGCTCATGGGATCTTCGGACGGTGCAATCTGTCGTACGACGGGCGACGAGTGGTCTTTGGCTGGAAGGAGAAGATCGGCGTCGGCTTTCGGATCTGGGAAGTGGGAATCGACGGGACGGGCCTGCGTCAACTGACATTTCCACCCGACGACGAAGATGCTCGCATCGCCAAGTACCAACTCGACTGGTGGAAGACCTACTGGCACCATACCGACGACATGCACCCCTGCTATTTGCCGGACGGCGGAATCTGCTTCGCTTCGACGCGATGCGAATACGGCATCCTTTGCGACGGGCCTGATAAGTTGACCTCGTCGGTCCTCTATCGCATGGACGGCGACGGAGGCCACATGGAGAAGCTATCGAACAACTCGGTCAGCGAATCGGCGCCCACGGTCATGAACGACGGTCGTATCCTCTACACGCGATGGGAGTACGTGGACAACGGTTCGGTGTCGAACAAAGGGCTGTGGGTCATCCGGCCCGATGGCACGGGCAGCGAAGAAGCAATCGGCATGAACATCGCTTTTCCGTCGGTATTCAACGTCGGCCGAGCGGTCCCCGGCAGCAACAACTTGGTCGCCGCGATCGGCGCACCGCACATGCCGCTCGGCGTCGGGACGCTTCTGCTGATCGACACCAAATACGATCGTCGAACGGGCGAAGGCGTGACTTACGTCACCCCAGAGGTCGATACGCAACATCAATGGGGATGGGACAATGTGCCCGGCGGCGCCACGAAGCCGATCCCACCCGAGAAACAGGGCGGCCGCGACGGCCGAGGCAATACGCAGCGAGGTCCTTTGTACATGGATCCGTATCCGCTATCGGATCGGCATTTCCTTGTATCATTTAATCCCCGCGAGAACTGGAACGTCAAGAATGCCTACGGCTTGTATCTGCTCGATCGCGAAGGCAAGAAGCATTTGCTGCACGGAGACGACGAGTCTTCGTGCTGGAATCCGATCCCGGTGCGAGCGCGCCGTAAGCCAACGGTTCCGCGAGGGACCGTCGATCCCGATTTGGCTCGTCGTGGACTGGCCCGGGTCGTTGTGACGGACGTGTACCGCGGATTGGACGGCGTCCAGCGGGGTGCGATCAAATACTTGCGCGTGAACGAACACGTTCCGCGGCCATGGGCGTCGCGGCGTTTCTGGGAAGGCGATGTGTTCGATCAACAGCATTCGGTGGTTTCGTGCAAGACCCATTTGGGACTGAAGATCCAACATGGAATCGTACCGGTCGAAGAGGATGGCTCGGCTCATTTCTTGGTTGAAGCCGACAAGAACATCTTCTTCCAGGCGCTCGACAAAGATCTTATCGAGGTTCAACGTGAACGGACATTTGTCAATTTTCGACGCGGAGAAGTCCGCTCCTGTGTCGGCTGCCACGAACGCCCCAAAGATAACAATCCTGCGACGAAGACCGACCTACCGCTGGCTCTCAGCCGTGAGCCCGAACTCCCGGGCCCCCAGCCTGGCGAGACAACGGGGGCTCGGCCGATTGCCTACGAGGTCGACGTGCAGCCGGTCTGGGGCCGGCACTGTGTCTCCTGCCACGGACCCGAGAAGAAGGAAGGCGGGCTGGACCTCTCCGGCGAACGCACGGCACTGTTCTGTCGCTCCTACGACAACCTCATCGCGCGAGGGCTCATTTCCATCATTGGCGAGAACCATCCCAAGGCGGGCAACAACCACTATCTGCTGCCATACAGCCTGGGCACCCATGCGAGCAAGCTGCACAAGTACCTTGGAAAGGACCACTGCGGCGTGGAGCTAACGCCGGAAGAACGCATCCGCGTGACTACGTGGATGGACTCGAACGGCCAATACTACGGCTCGTACTACGGGCGTAAGAACCTGGCCCACGCCAGCCATCCTAACTTCCGTCCGGTTCTCACGTTCGAGCAATCGCACGCCAACACGCCACCTGTGCCCGAAGAGCAAAGGTATACGTCAAACGGCTTGGATTTGCGGTTTAGGGAACGTTTGGAAATTGAGTGTG
>JACKQG010005288.1_pt1 | contig 14333 bp, 9 predicted proteins | sample 8237621 | NCBI WGS metagenome assembly JACKQG01 (sample SAMN15677084, study PRJNA649215) | marine metagenome | biome: marine; feature: Black Sea; material: saline water; isolation source: suspended particulate matter (SPM) from the Black Sea western gyre | collected 2013-06-09/2013-06-10 | depth...
CGAAAACCCTTGCTTGTCCCGCCATAGCCCTTTTTCGGGCGACGGCGGATGCGGCCTTACGTCTTCGCCAAGGCTTCGCCGCACGCGTGATCAGGACAAAAATTGCTCATTTCTGAATTGGACACCCATCGTGTTCATTTTGAATTCGTGGATGGGCACTAACTAAGCATGCGTGTGCTAAGGAGGTATGATAAACTCCGCCACAACCGGCAGATGATCGGAGATATGCAGCGTTCCCTCTTGAATCACGCGGTGCTGGCCCAGTTTCAAGTTGTGCGCATAGAAGATATAGTCGATGGTGCGGTCCGGCCCGGTAACCCTGGAATCGTTGGCAAAGTGCGTGTACCATTTTTCAAAAGAATCAGCGTTAGCTTCTTCCAGGCTCGGAACCGACGGATAGGCCGAAGTCAACAGCTCAAGTTCGCTCTTTTCCCGGTAATACAATCTCTGATGATCCGGCAGGCGCTGGAAGGCATCGCCGGGAGGCAGCAGGTTAAAATCGCCGCCCAGGATCCAGGCCGATCCTTCTTTAGTGTATTGATCCAGCAGATGTCTAAGCTGCTCAACCTGACGCTGCATGGTATCTTCGCCTTGCGCAAACGCCGAAAGATGGGTGTTCATCACCATAAAATCTTTAGCGCCTTTCACCGCCAGGCGTGTTTCCAGAACGGCCCGTTTCAATTCAAACCGCTGCCTTATGGCGCTGACCCTTCTTAAGGGCAATTGATGGCGGTGCGATGCGGCGATGTGATATTTTGAAATTGTAGAAAGTTTCATTCCCACCCGGCCCATGATTTTGGGATGGGGAACAAAGGAGGATTTCCAGTAAAGGGCCGAGGCGTGAAATTTATAATCGGCCGGGATCAGTTCCAAAAGAAGTGCCAGTTGATCCTGATAGTCGGTGCGGCGGGCGTTGTCGTCAACCTCCTGAAGTAAAATAATGTCCGGGTTTTCTGCCCGAATGACCCGCGCAACCTCTTTCAAGGTAGCAGCGATATCCACGGCCGTCGGCCGCTTGTCCGGACCGCTGCCGTCAAGTAAATCGTAAAAAAATACATAATTTTTACCGGCCATATATTGCACGTTCCATGACATCAACTTAATGTTTTGTCCAGATTCCAAAACGGGATCAGGCCCGGTCCCGAAAATCTTTTCAGGCTGGATGGCAGCCGGATGAAAGGCGGTGCAGGCCGCCAATAGAAAATTGATCGTAACAACGGCGATAAGTCGTTTAAAGGCTCTTGGCATGATTTTTTTTAAAATGAGGGTCAGATAGGATAACCATTATGGCATGTTTATGATTTGGTTAATAAAAATGTCAATGTAAATTTTAAACGCGAGAGCGCCGTTCTGGGCCGAAAGATGCCATTTATGGATGGACACTAGTTAGGCTTCTCGCAATGCTTCCACTATATTCATCCGTGACGCTCTGAACGCAGGCAGCAGGCCTCCTGCCAATCCCATGATTAAGGAAAACGCCAAGGCCTCGCTGATAATTTCAAAGGTAAGCGCAAAGCTGAAGGCCAGCTCGGAAAACGTCTGAAAGTTGGTGGTGGATACGGTGAAAAACTGTAAAAAAGAGGCGAAAAAAAGACCTGCGCACCCGCCAATAAGACCGAGAATGAGCGATTCCACCAGAAATGCCGTTAAAATGCTGGTGCGTTTGAAGCCCAGAGCTCTGAGGGTACCGATTTCCCCGGTTCGGTTTGCCACCGCGGCGTACATGGTGATCATGGCCCCCACGACGGCGCCAAGGGAGAAAACGATGGTGAGGGAAACGCCGAGGATTCGCAGAAACTTCGCCAACGCTTCTGACTGTTCTTTATAATAGGTCGTCTCCCGCTTGGCTTCCAAGGTCAGGCGGGGGTCGGTTTCGATGCGTTGCTTGAGCGTTTCAAACTCCGCAGAATTACGCAGCCTGAAAATGATCGATGAGTAAACGGGCCGGCGGAAGGCCTGCATGAGTTGGTCTGCATCCCCCCAGATTTCGGAACTGAAACCGGTGTTGCCGGCCTCAAAGATACCGACCACCGTCCAGGCGCGTGTCGCAAAAGAAAGCTTCTCGCCGAGCTGAACGCCTTTGAACCGTTTGGCAACGCTTGCTCCCACCATAATTTCCAGCAAGCCCGGTTTAGGCGGCCGGCCGGCCGCCAATTTCACCTGGGGCCGCAACCAAAGGGAGTTTTCCGAAATTCCTCTGATGAGCACATTCGCCTGGCTGTTGGTCCTGCGCTTATGCAAATTGATGAGTACCACCATTTCTTTGGCGATAAGCCTTTTCCCGCTTGACCCGAAAGCCGCCTCCGGCTGAGTTTCCACGATGGCGGCCTGGATCCGGTCGATGCCGCTTTGCACCTCGGAACCGGAGGAGCGGCGGATGACAACGACATTATCGAACGCTCCCGTCTCGATCAGGGTTTTTTGCAACCCTTCAGCGAGCATCACGATGGCGGCGAAAGCAAAGACCACCAGGGCCATGCCCGCAGCAGTCAACACCGTAGTCAGCCGTCGCGTCAGCAGGTTCCGGAAACTGTAAGAAAGCGGAAGCCCCACTTAGCCGATCCTCCGCAAGCCCTCGGCAATGCGCACCTTAAGCGCCCGCCAGATCGGGAAAATTGCCGCCACGACGCCCACAACACCCGCGGCCGCAATGTCCAGAAAAATCGTTTCACGTTCGACGTTAAAGACCGGAAACCAGTCACCCACGGCCTTGCCAAAGGCGTGTGCTGCCGGAAATGTCAGCACAATGCCGACAGCGCCGCCCAGGGCAGTGATCATCAGGGATTCACCCAAAATGAGGCCCGTGAGATAAAAACCCCCGTATCCCAGTGTTTTGAAGACGGCATATTCTCCCATACGCTCGCGCGCGGACATGGCCATGGTGTTGGCCACCACGGCCATAATGATCACAATAATAATCAGGGAAACCAGTCGAATGACAGTCAGAATCGCTTCGCTCAAAGACACAAAGCCCATCTGAAACGCTTTCTCGGTCTCGGTCAGCGTTTCCGCAAAGGAGTTCTTGAACATGTTATCGATCGTTGCTGCGATTCCGGCCGACCGGTCCGTGTTGGCCATGCCGATCATATAGAATCCGACCTGGTCGGCTCTGCGCGGCTGGATCTTTTTTATGGTTTCGTTGAGATAGTCCCAGTGAAAGAAAAACTGGTTTTCATCGATAGTACCGTCACGCCCTTTGTAGACGGCTCGCAGTACAAACTCCCAGTTACCCGGGAAAATGGTTCCGGTCAGAGTGATGGGGTCACCGATGTTCCAGCCGAATCGTTTGGCGAGCTTGCGGCCGACAACGCAGGCTTTGCGGTTTCTTAAAAACGCCTCCTTTTGATCGCCCGCCAGAATGAATTCGGGATACAGTTCCAGGTAGGTTCTGGGTTCGACGGCGAAGTTGGCGAAAAAGTTTTTTTCGGTAATGTAAATGCCGCCGAACCAGTTGCCATAGGATACGATCTTGACGCCGTCGACTGTGCGAATCCTCTCCCGGTAAGAAAGCGGCAGGGGAAAGACCAATGAAATGGCATTCCTGCTGACCAGACGCTTGGCCGAGGAGGCAGCGACCCCTGCGTACCAGGCGCTGATCACGGTACGGAGCAACCCGAAGGCCAGAACGGCAATGCAGATGCCGCAAACGGTAAGCACGGTGCGAAGCTTGTGTCTAAACGTATTGCGAAAGATCAGCTTCAGGAGCATTATTGAGAACACCTTTGTCCAGATATTTCAGGGAGCGGGCCTTTCGCGCGGCCCGCGGGTCATGCGTTACCATGATGATGGTTTTTCCGAAGTCGTTGCTAAGGCGTTCCATGAATTGCAGCACTTCTTCGGCGGAAGCCCGGTCAAGATCTCCGGTGGGTTCGTCGGCAACCAGGATGTTCGGGTCCGTTACCACGGCACGGGCGATGGCGACGCGTTGCTGCTGTCCGCCCGAGAGTTGTTTCGGGTAGTGGTCCAGACGGTCCAGAAGCTTGACCAGCCCCAGGGCCGCGGTTACGTGCGCATGGCGCTCTTTTTTCGAAATGCTTGTCAGGATAAGGGGCAACTCGACGTTTTCATAGGCAGTCAGAACCGGAATGAGATTGTAGAACTGAAAAATAAAGCCGACGTTGGTGGCGCGCCATTCAGCCAGTTCTGTTTCCGAAAGCAAGGTGATATCCACACCGCCCACGGTGATGAGGCCCTGATCGACTTGATCCAGACCTGCAATCAGGTTGAGCAGGGTGCTTTTCCCGGAGCCCGAAGGGCCCATCAGCGCCAGAAAGTCCCCTTGCTCGATATCCAGGGTGATGTTTTCAAGCACCGCAAGAATCTGACTTCCCCGTCGGTATGATTTGCTGACGTTTCTGATGGCAACAATGGGCATATGGTTTCCCCTGAAAAACCACCTGACCCTTTTGAGGGCAGGGACAAATCACTTTTCCGGAGTTTTGATGCGGGTGTTGTCTTTTATTTTGTTGAGCGGTGAAAACACTACCTTGCTGCCGACATCGACAGTGCCGAAAACTTCGGCCATATCACCATATGTTTTGCCGATGCGAACAGGGGTTTTCACGGCGCGCTCACCCCGGACAACAAAGACGACCTTTTGTCCATTACGATCGGCGACCGCTGCCGTGAGCACCGCTTTGACGGGCTTTTGTTCTTCCGGTGAAAGCGCGCGTGAGAGAAAGGCCACCTTGGCACTCATTTCCGGAAGGATTCGAGGATCTTTGTCCAAAAAGTTGACCTTGACCAAAATCGAGGCCTTGCTGCGGTCGGCCGTAGGCACGATCATATGGACCGCGCCTTGAAAACGTTCATCCGGCAAGGCATCCAATTGGATTTCGCACGGCTGTCCTGCTTTTACCTGCTCAATGTTTGACTCGGAGACGTCTGCCTCTGTCTGGAGAGAATCCATGTCGGCGATGGTAACAACAGCGGCCTTGGCGTTGGCCGCAGCGCCCAAAGGGGTAACGATATCACCAATGTCGGCATTCTTGGTGAGTACCACGGCGTCGAAGGGAGCCCGTATGTAAGCATAATCCACCATGAGATTGGCTTCCTTGAGGGCGGCCTCGCTGACTTGCAGCGCTGCCTGCTGGGCGGCGACGACGGCTTGGGCTTTCAGATATCTGGCCTCGACGGCGTCGAATTCTGATTGGGAAATACTCCGTTTGGCTACCAGGGCCCGGTTGCGTTCATAAACCCGAGAAGCATCCTCCAGTTCAGCCCCGGCATATTGCAGGTTGAAGCCGGCCAGTTTGACGTTTGCCCGGGCTTTATCCCTTGCAGCCAGGGCGTCATCGTTCTCCAGGCGTGCGATCACCTGGCCCTTTTGCACCCGGTTGCCTTCCTCTACCGCTAAAAACACGAGCCGGCCCGTGAGCTTCGAGGCCACCGCAGCCTTGCGCTGGGCCACCACGTAGCTGCTGGCGTTGAGCAGCGTGACCGCTTGGGATGGATAGATGTTCTGGACGGTGGTGACCTGAACATCAACGGCGGGGGCCAAAAGGCCTTGCTGGTAGAGAACTCCCGCCGCTGACAGAATCAGCAAGGCTATCCCCAGAGCAACATACCGCTTCTTTTGCACCCGGCGTGAGAAAGTTGTGGTCCTGTCGATGCGTAATTTCAAAAGATCATCATCGGGCATTCAAAGATGTTCCTTTTTCTTTGATTTTACCGGCATTCGCTCCCCCCAATTCCACTGCTGCAATCACAATCATGCTAGCGAGGGCCTTCGGGTCTGGTAATTATGAAATAACGTTCCTGGTCGTCTTGTTCCTAAGTGGGCAAGATTGACGAATGATGTTCGATGATCAGCCATCCATCTTTATGTTTTCGATAGACAAAGGTAAATCTTGCAGCAACATCTGCATGGGCACCGTCTTGAGTCAAAGAAAAAGTGTATAGTCCAGAATTTATCGCAATATTATCGTATATGCGTATGTTCTGCTCTGTTATCCTTCCACGCGGCTTTTTCGATAAAAAGTGTACAAAGTAGTCGCGTATTTCGGCGTGATTGTGGCGCACTTTGGCAGAAACAGTTGGCAGGAGAATAGCGTCTGCGGCATAATATGCTACAACGTTATCTGGATCTCCCTTTTGAAGCGCTTTGTTCCACATTTCAAATTGATCTGAGATTTCGTTTTTTGTACTCATTTTATTCCTTTTTTATATAAAATCGTAACACGATTTTATTGCTGGGTTAATATTAATCACAAGGAATCCGTGTTGGAATCCGGATCGATAAAAATACTGCTCCAGTCACCGACCCTTACCCAGCCCTTGCGGGATCATGGCGCCGCTTTCTGCGATCCTGGGTTTTTCTTCTTTCGATCCCGTCTTGAGAAAAGTAGTCCAGGCTGTACACTCTGCGGCGGTTGTCCAAGCGGCGACGATCAGTGCTGGAGCTTCTGCGCCCGGAGAGAAGTTTGTTTTTTTTATACTGTACAACCTTCACCATATTTTTATCCTTATGCCAGCATCCGCAATCGAGTCGAAATGCGATTAGGCGTTATTCGTTAAGGGTCAGGTTTCAAAACCAGGGCCGTGCGCGTGGGGAGATAAAGACTGATGAAATGCTGATTCCGATTGCCGTCGGTATCCGGCCGGGTAAAGTGATGTTGATCCGGTTGCAAGCGTCCCTGCCCGCCGCAGGGCCGATTGTCACTGTCTAAGATCATCCGGTATTTCCCCGGCGGAACCATGAAGCCATAGTCGACATAGGATCTGGCCGCATGAAAGTTGAACACGAAGACAAGGCCGGCCCGCATGAAAGCAATGACCTTGTCGTCGGAGTGTTCGTATAAAAAGTCCGGTCCTTTGGATTCGAGCACCCGAAAACGTTTGGCCAGCGCAAGCATGTCACGGTCAAATCTTGCCAAAAATTGATACTTCAAATCCGGATGATCCACAAGCTGCCATTGGCGCCGGGCAAAACGATAGGACCATGCATTCTCTTTGCGGGGAAAATCGATCCATTCGGGATGCCCGAATTCATTTCCCATGAAGTTCAGATACCCGTTTCCGGCACAGGCTAAAGTGATCAGGCGGATCATCTTGTGCAGCGCCATGCCCCGGTCGACCCGGAGGTTCGGATCGTCCCGGTGCATGTGGTCGTAGATATCCGTGCCGATCATCCGGAAAATAAGGGTCTGGTCGCCCACCAGCGCCTGATCGTGCGATTCGGCATAACTGATGGTTTTTTCGTCTTGGCGGCGATTGGTCAGCTCAAACCACAGATGCGCCATGGGCCAGTGTTCGTCCGGGATCTCCTTTGTCAGGCGAATCCAGTAGTCGGGCACTCCCATGGCAAAACGATAATCAAATCCGATGCCGCCTTTTAAGATCGGTACAGCCAACCCCGGCATGCCGCTGACATCTTCGGCAATGGTGACGGCATCGGGACGAACTTGATGGATCAGCCGGTTGGCCAGCGCCAGGTAGGTGAGGGCTTCTTCGTCCACACTGTCGTCAAAATAATCCTCGTAGGAAGTAAACGCCTTCCCCAGGCCGTGATGATCGTAGAGCATGCTGGTAATCCCGTCGAAACGGAACCCGTCGACCCGGTATTCATCGAGCCAGAAACGACAGTTAGAAAGCAGAAAATGAAGCACCTGGTATTTGCTATAGTCAAAGCAGCGGGAATCCCAGGCCTCGTGATAACCTCGGGGACCTTCATGAAAGAATTGATACGGGGTGCCGTCGAAAAGGCTCAAGCCTTCGAACTCGTTGCGGACGGCATGGGAATGGACCAGGTCCATGATTACCGCCAAACCCGCAGCGTGGGCGCTGTCGATGAGCGCCTTCAAATCTTCGGGGGTGCCGAAGCGGGATGAGGCCGCAAAAAAATTTGAAACATGATAGCCGAAGGATCCATAGTAGGGGTGCTGCTGAATGGCCATGAGCTGTAGCATGTTGTAACCGGCTGCGACGATCCGCGGGATGATCTTTTCAGTAAATTCCTGATAGGTGCCCACACGTTCTTCCTGTTGGGCCATACCCACATGGGCCTCGTAGACAAACACAGCGTCCGGTGGGCGCCGAAAATCAGCGTGCTGCCAGCGATAGGGCGATGCCGGATACCACACCTGGGCATTGAAAATCAATGTTTGCGGGTCCTGCACCACGCGCCGGGCATAAACGGGAATGCGGTCGCCTTTACCGCCCGGCCAGTGAATGCTAAGCCGGAAAAGATCTCCGTGGTCCATGGTCGCCGCCGGCATGCGAAGTTCCCACCCACCCTCTTTGTCGATTCGCTCCATGGCAAACTTTTTATTCTCCGTCCAGTCGGTCATATCGCCGATCAGATAAATGGCGGTAGCGTTGGGGGCCCATTCCCGGAAAATCCATTGGCCGTCCCTGAAATGCAAACCATAGTATTCGTGCCCGGCGGCAAAATCCGCCAGGCTCATTTTTTGCTGAGTAAGTCTGTTTTCGGTGTTGCGGATGCGTTCCAGACGCCGCCGCAGGATGTTCTCGTACGGTCGCAGGAGTGGATCAGCGTCCAAAAGATGCTGCAAGGGCTCCTTGTTCGGTTTTTTTCGAGCAGCCTTGGAAGAGACTTTTTTTTTCATATCAGGTAATTAAAGGACGTTGCAGCATCTTTTCGTAAAGCCCGATGTACTGTGTGGCCGTGACGTCATGGTTGAAGGTTGCGGCACTTTCCGTCATGATGCGTTTGATTTGTCGCGCTTTGGTTTTTCCAGGGAGTTTATAAAAATTCATGGCTTCTTGAATCGCCCAGAAGAGCCCGCCGCTGTCATAGGTTTCAAAGACAAATCCGTTACCTGAATTCTTTTTCAAGTCCAGATGAACAACCGTATCATGAAGTCCGCCCGTATCATGAACCACCGGCAAGGCACCGTAGATGGCACCGATCATCTGCGGCAGGCCGCAGGGTTCAAAGCGCGAAGGCATCAATACAAAATCGGAAGCGCCATAAGCCAGATGTTCCAATTCCTCGTCGAAATCACAAATGGCCACCCGATCAAACAGTTGATGAAAATTGACGATGTCTCTGAAGTGTTTCTGGAATTCACCGTTGGCCACAAAGATGATCTGAAGATGCTTTCCCCAGTATTTCGACACGACCCGGTATAAAATTTCCGCCAGCAATTGGCAACCTTTCTGTCTGTTGTCCAAACGCGATGGCCAAAAAAAGATCGGGGTTTTGTCATCCTGCACGAGGCCGAGCTTTGCCTGGAGATAACGTTTGTTTTCCTTCTTGCCTTCCGGATGATCTTTGGGGCCGTACTGACGGTATAGCTCCTGATCTATAGCCGGGTTAAAGCCCGGATCCGGTGCATTGAGAATACCCGTGGCACATCCGGCCTGCCATTTGCTTGTCAGCTCCGCCCTTAAGGGTGGCTTCACAAAATCGTGTCGACCCTCAACGATCTCTTTTAGAAAGGTCGGGCTGACCGTATTGACAAAATGAGCCGCGAAAACGCCGCTGGCTAGAAAATCCACCGGATTGGTTTCGCGGGTTCCTTCATATTCGTAGGCCATATTTTTATAATACAGATGCTGCCAGAAGTAGGCCGCGTCAATTCCACGATCCTCGATCAAGGACAGCGTAGTTTCAACGGTATGGATATTATGGATGGTAAAGAGACAGGGGATGCTTCCCGTCCTTGAAAGCGCCGGAATCAGGCCGGTCATCCAGTCATTGCAATGGATCAGATCCGGCTGCACACGGGGAATAATATTATTGATGACTTCCCTTTGAAACGCCAGTGAGAGCTTGGTGTTTTCGCCTCCGTATTCGGAATAGACCCGGTTAAGATAATAAAAGGCACGGTCTTCGGCCAAATGTATCCGTTCATCCGGCATAATGCGGCGAAGGACGTTCAATTCCTTTTTAAGAAAGGGAGCCAGGCGGTCTCTGAATATGGAGCGGTAATCGGGAAGCGCCACATGAACATCGGCGCCATGATCGAACAGGGCTTTGATCAGGGCGGCGGAAACATCAGCCAGGCCGCCGGCCTTGGCCGTAAGGTAATTGGCAAGGGGGCCCATGCGGTCAGGCAGGTAGGTGACTTCCGGCGTTACGATGAGAATACGCGGATTTTTCTTGGGACTGTTCGTCATGTCCTGCTCCTTATCCGGCTTCTGCCGCCCAGGTGATAAATCCGGGAGAAAATCTGAGGCGGTCATCTCCCCTAGGAACTACCCGGGCCGTAAACCCGTATCGGCCCGCGTTGCGGCAGGTGACGGTACAGGCGTACAGAAATTTTCCGTTTCCAAGATCCTGCTGAACGTTCATGACTTCCCTTTGCCCGGTCGGCATCGCATCCATGCCTTTCACAGGGCCGTAATAGATCTGAACCGCCACTTCTTCAGGACGGATTTCGCCAAGATGCACAACGGAAGTAACATGAAATGTATCTCCTACCCGAAAGGGCCCGGGCAAATCCTTGACCGGCAGCTCGATGCGGATGGTGTTCCAGAGGCTGCGCAGCCGTTGGTACTGAAGGGCCAGGGTTTTGGCTTCGGCAGCCCCGTCTGTAATTAGGGTTTTCATACGGTTTGCTATCGGTTGATAAAACCGTTTTTCGTATTCCCTTACCATGCGCTGGCTGCAAAAACTCTGCATGGCCATCTTCATGGAAGCTTTCATCATTTCGAGCCATTTCAAGGGGGCATCTCCGTTTCTGCGATCATAGAAACGGGGAATGACGTCATTTTCCAGGACATTATAGAGGGCCTGGCTTTCCACCGCATCCTGGTATTCGTGGTCGGAGAACTCTTCCTCGCTGCCGATGCGCCAGCCCCTTTCCTCCGAATAGCCTTCGCACCACCAGCCGTCAAGGGTGCTGACATTTAAAACGCCGTTCAAGGCCGCCTTCATACCGGAAGTCCCGCAGGCCTCGAAGGGCCGCCTGGGCGTGTTGAGCCACACATCGGCGCCCTGGAGGAGGTGCCGGGCAATGTGGGGATCGTAGTTTTCAAGAAAGATGATCCGGTGGCGTATGCCGGGCCGGCGGGCAAACTGGATGAGGCGCCGGATCAGTTCTTTGCCCTCCTGATCCTTGGGGTGAGCCTTGCCGGCAATAATAAACTGAACCGGATGGGTCTTGGAGGTAATCAGGGCCTCGAGTCGATCGGGATCTTTAAGAATCAGGTCGGCGCGTTTGTAAGTCGCGAAACGGCGGGCAAAACCGATGGTCAGGGCATCCTGATCCAAAACAGTCTCAACTTCCTCCATCATCGCCTTGGGTGCATTGCGCCGTTCGTACTGCTGCTTCATGAGTTTGCGGCAAGTGCTGATCAAACGGGAGCGACTCATTTCATGAGCCCGCCACAGTTCCTCGTTGTATATTTCGCCGATGCGGGTGATGTTGTCCGGACGCCAGGGGTACAGACTCCAGTCCGGCCCGAGATAGCGCTCGAACAGCAAGGCGTTCTCACGCGAAACCCAGGTGGGTATATGCACACCGTTGGTGACATGGCTGATGGGAATCTCATCTTCAGGTCTCCCCGGCCAGACATGCGACCACATGCGCCGTGCCGTAACACCGTGCAGTTCGCTGACGCCGTTGCAGTACTGGGCCATGCGCAGCCCCAGAACAAACATGGAAAGGGGACCGGTCGGTCCGGACTTCACCGGTTGCCCCCATGAAATAATTTTATCGACCGTGGTTCCGAGCCGCTCTTGCAGGTGGATCAGATACGGTTTGACAAGTTCAGCAGAAAATTCGTCGTGACCGGCTGCCACCGGGGTGTGGGTGGTAAAGACCGTGGCCCGCGGAACGATCTCCATGGCGGTTTTGAGATCGACGTTATAGGCCTCAATGGTTTGGGCCAGCCGTTCCAGACTGGAAAAGGCCGAATGCCCCTCGTTCATATGGCAAAAAGTTGGGTAAATGCCCATGGCTTTAAGAGCGCGCATTCCGCCAATTCCCAAAAGCACTTCCTGGGCCAGCCGTACTTTTCCCTCACCGGCATACAGCGTGGAAGTAATATCCTGGATCTCAACAGGGTTTTGCCCGAGATTCGTATCCAGCAGGTAAAGTGGAACGCGGCCGACCATGATTTTCCAGACCATGGCATGGATGTCGCCGTCGGGTCCTGGAATCGAGATATTCACCTCGTTGCCGGAACGATCACGAGCCCTTTCCAACGGCATTTGATAGATGTCGGTTTCCGGATACTGTTCCTGCTGCCATCCGTCCTGATTCAAAAATTGTTGAAAGTAGCCCTTTCGATAAAGAAGCCCCACGCCAACCATGGGCAGCGCCAGGTCGGAAGCAGCTTTGAGATAGTCTCCGGCCAGCATGCCAAGCCCGCCGGCATATATCGGCAGACTTTCATGAACTCCAAACTCCATGGAGAAATAGGCAATGGTTCCCTTTCGATCCGACTTCATATCGGGCCGGTCCACGGGACCTAAAACCTGGCTTACAAAACGGTCTTTAACCCGCTGTTGATGGGCCAAAAAGCTCTCATCCCCGGCCAGCTCCTCAAAGCGTTTCGGATCGACATAGGTTAAAAAAACCACAGGATTTCTTCCCGACTTTTCCCAAAGACCGGGGTTGATGCGACGGTAAAGCTCCTGGGCGTCATGCTGCCAGCTCCACCAAAGGTTGCGGGACAATATTTCAAGAAACGAAAGGGGTTCCGGAATGGAAGGAAACACCTGAAACATTTGAATATCTCTCATTTTGACAACCTCGATGCCGCACACTAAGTGTTAAAAAAAAATTACAGAAGTGAATATTTTGCGGGCTGCCGCCCGAATCCCCTGACAATATAAATACCAGAGCTCACAGCTTAAATCAAACCCAAACACCAATACACCTAATTGAGTTAAAATTCAATTATAGTGTTTGTCAAAATAACGTTCCGTTTCCGCCGCCGGATAATTTTGTTTAGATTGGCAAAAACTCGCAAAGAATAGCGTGTAAAAACAAACAGGGCTCAGGTTTTTAGATTGGGGTTTGGTTTTATTGGAGTATTGGAGTGCTGGAGTGATGGTGGCGATTTAAAATATAAAAACAAATCGTTAGGAAGAAATCCATCGTTTATTTTGGGAAAGAGTGATCTCAGGTTAACCCTTGGCCGATCTTCCCGGTGGCTTGACGGTACGCTGGTCTGTCAGCTGTATCCAGACCCGCAACAGTTCGCTGGCTCCCCAGGCCTGGGCATCACATCCTCGCTGGGTGTGGGGGAAATCACCGTCTAAAATTTCCGGTACATGGCCGACACATCCCTGGTTGATGTGGCGGATACCGCTCGCCAGCCACGCCAGCGCGGCCGGTCTGCCCTCGTCGCCGTAAGCCCTGACCCAGGCCTCGCAAAAACTGGGAAACATCCAGGTCCAGGCGGTGCCGTTATGATAGGCCGGTTTACGGCGAGTATTTTCATCTCCGGTATAGCTGCCCTGATACGGATGGTGCGGGTCATTCAGAAGGGTACCGTCATGCACAATGGCCAAGGGACGTCGAACCGGCCGGTCCGCAAGACTCCGAATGGCGCCGGGAACCAGCAGTTCCTGGCAGGCCGTTACAATGCTCCGGCAGGCGGCGGTTTCGGCAACGGCTCCCAGGGTCACGGCCAGAAGCTGGTTCGGTCGCAAGGCATCGTCCGGTTCGGCTTGTCGGGCAGAAACGCCGCTGTCGGCATGCAGACAATCCGACAGATACCCTTCATGGTCGAGTAAAAACAGGTCAAGGATGGACGCCTGAACTTGTGCGGCCAATTTTTTCCAGCGACTGCGGGTTTTAGCCGGATCGATTTGGGCCAGAAAGGTGAGGGCATGGTACCAGAGGGCCTGAATTTCAATGGGAAATCCCTGCCGGGGGGTGCCGGTGGGATGATTGGTGTCCATCCAGGTAAAATGGGACGGGCTGAAGATCAGGCCCGATTTGGAATCCATGCCGATGCCGTTGGGCGTTCCCGCCCTCAATGAACGCCCCATCGATACCAGAATCCGGCGGATGGTCCGGCCGTTGCAAGGTTCGTCTAAAAAAACTTCCTTACCTTCGGAGCGGACAAGCTCGCTACAGGCCAGAAAAAACCATAAGGGCGCATCCGAGGTGTCCCGGTTGCCGGCGTCTTGGCCCCAGATCATGTTGGGAAGCGTTCCATCTTTTTCGAACCGTCCGAACTGTTTCAAAACCGCGCGGGCATCTTCCGTCCTTCGGGCGGCTATCAAGCCTCGGACAACGATCAGGGAGTCGCGTCCCCAGTCCAGAAACCAGGGGTACCCGGCGATCACGGATTTTAAAGTTCCTCTTTTGACGATATAGTGATCAATAGCCCTTGCAAGGGCTTCAACGGGCTTGTGAGCAATGGTATTGTCAACGCCAAACAGAGTCTTCTTGGGATCTATGGATTTG
>JACKQG010005289.1_pt1 | contig 14331 bp, 6 predicted proteins | sample 8237621 | NCBI WGS metagenome assembly JACKQG01 (sample SAMN15677084, study PRJNA649215) | marine metagenome | biome: marine; feature: Black Sea; material: saline water; isolation source: suspended particulate matter (SPM) from the Black Sea western gyre | collected 2013-06-09/2013-06-10 | depth...
TAGGCATAAGTTCGGAAATGCGGATGCCGGGGGGGTGGGTGCGGCGGGGATTGAATGGACCTCGCAACTCGGAGGGGGCGTCGGGCTTCATGTCGAAGAGGTCGATGTGGCTGGGTCCACCCCACATGTACAGAAGCAGGCAGCGCTTGGCCTTGCCGAAAGTACGCGACGATTGCCCCGTTTTCTTTGACGCAAGCAGGGAGGGAAGGCTCAACCCGAACGGGGCCAATCCGCCGATACGCAGCATAGCCCGGCGAGTAAGGCCGTCGCAACAGGCCTGGCTAGGGCTTCCTCGAAGCTCGATCATGGACCGAATTAAATTCAACGAAACTAGGTGGAGCAACGGGAAAATATACTTCCGACAAGTATTATCGTTACAGGACAGTGAAGAAAGAGGTTGAGATGCTGGCCCTCTCTTGAGAAAGTAAAGCCATGAAAGTTGTTCCATTAGCTATTCTCACTCTCGCCAACGCATTTGCCTTTCAGGGTTGTGGCGGCAACTCCGAACCTTCGGGATCGGATCCTAGTGGAGACAATTCCACATCCGCATCGATCACCGCCCTTGCTCCCGTTTCGATGGGGACGATTCTCAGCGAAGTTGAGGATAGCGGTGTGAAGGTAACTTTTTTCTTGGCGAAGGGGGAAAACGGCAAACATTGGCTTCGGGCAACCTTTTCCCCTCTGGAAATTGGTTATCACGTCTACTCCAAGGATTTGCCCGCCGATGGAATCGATGGAATCGGTCGCCCTACCCTTCTCGAATTGTCTAAGCACGCGGCGATCTCCGATGTTGGCAAACTTACGGCCGACAAGAAAATTCACAATTTGGCGAGTCCGCTGAACGCAGCAGGCTTTCCCGTATACCCCGACGGACCCGTAACACTTAGCTTACCCTTCACCATGAAACCGGATGCCAACGCCCTGGTAGAGGTCACGACCAAGATCACCTACATGGCCTGTACGAAAACTTCCTGCAACCCTCCCGTCGAGGGAAAAGTGGTAAAGTTGACCCTCAAGTAATCTTGCCTGCACGGTACCGTGAACACACCGAGCCAGTTCCTTTTCCCGTTACTGATTGCCGCGAACACTTTTTTACAAGCGGATGACTGGCCAACTTGGCGTGGAGCCAACGGCAACGGCCTGAGTAATGAGAAGAATATCCCCGAGCATTGGTCGAGAACAGAGAATGTAGCATGGCAGGTAAAGCTGCCGGGACCAGGCAACTCCTCGCCAATCGTGGCCAAGGGAAAGGTCTTCGTGACGCAGGCCACCGAAGGCGGGACAAAACGCAGCTTGCTCTGCTTCGACCGCCAAACGGGGGACAAACTCTGGGAGCGAGCAACTTTATTCCCCGATAAAGAACCCACACACAAGACGAACCCTTTCTGTTCCGCTTCTCCCGCCACGAACGGCAAGGTGGTCGTAGTCACCCTCGGGTCGGCAGGCATGATCGCCTACGACCTCGAAGGAAAGGAAGTCTGGCGAGGCAAGGATCTCGGCCAACAACGTCACCTCTGGGGCACAGCCTCCAGTCCCGTGCCCTATGGCCAGACCTTCATCCAGTACCGAGGTCCTGGTCCCTTGGTATTCATACTGGCACTCGATGCCGCCACGGGAGAAACCGTCTGGAAACGTGACCTGCCCAAATCTCAAGGCAAAGACGAGAAGCACTGGTTCGGTAGTTGGAGTACGCCCGTCTTGCGGAATAATCATGGTCGCGACGAATTGCTCATGGGCCTTCCCGAGCGCCTATTCGCCTTCGATCCCAAGACGGGAAAACCTCTTTGGTGGTGCGATGGTCTCGGCGACCTCGTCTACAGCAACGCCGCAAGTGCGGGCGACTTCGTCTTGGCTACTTCGGGTTACGGTGGTCCTGCCCTCGCCGTAAAGGCAGGCAAGGACGCCTCTGGTGACATCACGTCTCAACGACTCTGGGTTACCACGAAGCGAAACCTGCAACGAATCGGCACGGGGGCAGTGGTCGAAGGCCATTACTATATCCTGACCGAGCCGGGTATCCTCCAATGCATAGACGTCGCCACAGGCAAAATCGTGAAGCAAGCCCGCGTGGGCAAAGGCGGCAACTGGGGTTCGGTCACCCATGTTGGCGGAAAGCTCTACGTGACCAACCAAGCGGGCCAAACCCTTATCCTTTCAGCCAATCCCGACATTGAAGTCCTGACCACAAATCCCGTAAATGAAATGACCCGAGGTTCCGCCGCATTTTCCAACGGACAAGTATTTCTTCGCACCTACGAACACTTATGGTGCTGGGGCAAGTGACCAGTTGTGCCTCTCCCAGCCTTATGACTAGGTAATCGCAACCGAACAGATCATGGCTTCAGTCGCTGGTTCTCCACCCAGAACAACGTGCTCCCGAATCACAGGGCTTCATTCGTTTACGACTCACCAAAAGATGCTAATTTGCGATCTCCTAGGCCTGTTTTAAACGTATAATCTCGCCATCGTTTTTCTTGCCGAACCTCCTGTTGAGTGTGCTCTCGCTGTACCTTAAACAAGATGCCATCGCACTTTGAGCATGAGACGCGGAGATCCAGCTACTGTAGACTGAATCGTTTTTTACGAGTTAGGTGGTCGTGCTTGTAGTTTCATCACAAGAGAGCCTCTTGCGTTGGCAAGGGGGAGCACGCAATCACCTAATCCATCGTCACATTACTCTCTTGTGATTCGAATTTGAATCCACCCTGCAATTTGACTGTCAATCGGATCATTTTTAGTCTGACAAAAATGTTTCGTCTTGCCGTAGCAAATGAAATCCCCAGTATGCCCTCCTCTTAGACTTAGTCCCGTTCGTCTAGCCAGGTTAGGACACCGGGTTTTCATCCCGGCAACAGGGGTTCGAATCCCCTACGGGACGCCATTCTCTCCAAGTTTCATCCGGATTACCTCTTGGCACGGTTTGGCTTACCGTTAATTAAAGGTAGCTTGGGAGCATTTTCTTTGTGAAGCGACATACTAAGCCAATTCGTGTCCGTGGGGCACGCCAAAACAATTTAAAAGGCGTTAATCTCGAGTTGATGCCTGGCCAGTTAACCGTAATCACTGGGCTCAGTGGAGCTGGTAAATCCTCCTTACTGTTCGAGGTTTTGCATGCGGAAGGTCAACGTCGCTATGTCGAGACCTTTAATCCTTATGTGCGTCAATTTCTGGAAACGATGCCACGACCGAAGGTAGACGCAGTAGAAAACATTCGCCCATCCATTGTCGTTGAACAGCGCAATTCCGTTCGAAACTCTCGCTCCACAGTAGGAACGATGACCGAATTGTGTGACTACTTTAAGGTATGGTTTTCAACTGTTGCTAAACTCCTTGATCCTTCTTCAGGCAAACTCTTACGAGAAGAAACTTCCACTTCCTTGGCCCAAGGGGTCTTAAAAGAGTTTGCTGGAAAAAGTTTAGTATTTGGCTTCCGTTCCCTTCGCCCCGACGATTTTCCTGTAAAAGAATTTCTAGGTAGTCTGATTAAGGCAGGCCATGTTCGAGCATCCGAAGAGAATTCCTTCTGCCGTATTGAGGAGTTGTTGAATGCGAACTGGTCGGCAGGCGAGTTACTTGTAGGGTTAGAGAAAATTACGATTCTTCCTGACAACCGCAAACGGATTGCAGATGCCGTATCCACCGCCTTGAAACTGGGTAACGGTGAATTCGTTCTCTTTAACGACAAAGGAAAACCTTTGTGTTCTCGATTTGAAGGTCTTAGGTCCCCGGTTAATGGGGCTTCTTTTGCACCGCCTTCTCCTTCGGTTTTTTCATTTAATTCTCCGTTGGGCGCCTGTCATCGATGCAAAGGGTTTGGCCGAATCATCGAAATCGATTATCGCCGAGTTATTCCGGACCATTCACTGTCTATAGTTGAGGGTGCCATTCGTGCATTTCGAGGCGAGGTTTACGGTCGGTCACAGCAAGATCTTATTCGGGTTGCTCGCAAATGCGGTGTCCCTCTCGAAACGCCTTGGTCCTTCCTTTCGAAGAGCGAGAAAGCTTTCATCCTCGATGGCGAGAATGCCTATGTTGAAGATGCTCGGATGTGGTATGGCCTCCGGAGATTTTTCCGTTGGCTCGAGTCAAAAACCTACAAGATGCATGTGCGCGTTTTTCTGTCAAAGTACAGGAGTTATGTTTCTTGTCCGGACTGCGAAGGTACTCGCCTCAGTGCGGAATCTCTTCTCTGGCGCTGGCGGGGCAAAACGCTACCCGACCTTTACGCCATGTCTATTGCGAAACTTGACGCAGACCTCCAGCGGTACGCCAAGTCCGGCGGAAACCATCGTGCCGACCTTGCTCTCGAAGGAATTCGCGCCCGCCTTGGATATCTTGAACAGGTCGGTCTTCATTATTTATCTTTAGACCGTGCGTCCAAGACCTTGAGCGGAGGTGAAATGCAACGAGTCAACTTAACAGCCTGTCTTGGCGCTTCCCTCACGGAGACCCTCTTTGCTCTAGATGAACCATCAATCGGTTTGCATGCAAAGGATGTTGACCGATTAATAGGAATTCTTAGAGAGCTTGCCGACCAAGGGAATGCGGTCTGCGTTGTCGAACATGACGAGCGAATAATTCGAGCTGCTGATCAAATCATTGAAATCGGGCCTTCTCCGGGAGCCAAAGGCGGGCGAATTACTTTCTGCGGTTCTGTGGCAAAACTGGTGGATGACAAGAAATCCATCACAGGGGCTTACCTTTCGGGGCGAAAATCTATTGATCTCCTGCAATCCGTTCGTAACAAGAAAATTCTAAAGCAACAACCATTTCTCCGAATCCGAGGCGCATCTAGTAATAACATTTGCAAACTAGATTTAGACATTCCAATAGGTTGCTTTGTTGTTCTTGCGGGCGTGTCGGGTTCGGGAAAGTCAACTCTCCTTCATAACATTATTAGGGAAGGTCTGCTTGCTCCTTTGGGTAGCCCTATGGAGAATCCGCCCATAATCGCCCATATCTGTGCCGATGTCGATTTTGCCGAAATAGTAACGATCGATCAAACGCCCATCGGCAAGACACCTCGATCGAACCCTGCTCTTTTCGCGGATGCGTGGAATCCCATTCGCTCCGCCTTTGCTCGTACTGACGACGCCCGTCGGGCGGGTCTTTCCGCCTCCCACTTTTCCTTCAATTCAAAAGAAGGTCGATGCGAGGAATGCGAAGGCCTTGGTTATGAACGAATTGAAATGCAATTTCTCGCAGATGTTTTTACTCCTTGTACTGCTTGTGATGGGCGGCGCTTTAAAGATGAAATTCTGTCGATTCGGTTAGATGGTCTTGATGTGACTGAGGTTTTGAGCCTTTCGGTTACAGAGGCAATCGAGCAATTTTCTCGAATTCCCCGTGCTGCTCGAAATCTTAATACGGTTGCAGAAGTTGGTCTTGGTTACTTGTCGCTTGGTCAACCTCTCTCCACGCTTTCGGGAGGAGAATCTCAACGCCTGAAATTGGCCAAGTACATTACTAAAATAGGAATTGGAGACAAACCCTCCCTCCTTTTGGTTGATGAGCCTACCACCGGGCTTCATCGAGATGATGTGGCGTGTCTCCTGAAGGTCATCAAAAGACTCACTGGAAACGGTCATAGTTTGATAGTGATAGAGCATCAGTTGGACGTCATCGCAAATGCAGATCAAGTCATTGAACTTGGACCGGGAGCAGGCGGTGATGGAGGTAAGGTTATCGCCCAAGGTGCACCAAGGAAAGTCGCGAAACTGAGTACTTCGACAGGTGCCGTTTTGGCCGATTACTTTAATGGAAATTCCATTTCAAAAACACACCCAATGTATTGTTTTGCCGAAGACCAATCACGATATCAGTCTAATGTCTCATTGGATTCCGTCAGGATCGATGGGGCTAGGGAAAACAACTTAAAGAATCTTTCACTAAACATTCCCCTAAATGCGTTTACGGTCGTAACCGGACCTTCGGGGTCGGGTAAATCTTCCTTGGCTTTCGATATTGTATTTGCAGAAGGGCAACGGCGATTTCTCGAATCAATGTCTTCCTATGCGCGACAATTTGTGGAGCAATTACCGCGTCCTGCTGTAGATGCAGTTTCCAGCCTTCCTCCTACGGTAGCAATCGAACAACGCGTTACTAGAGGAACCGGAAAATCGACAGTGGGAACCATTACGGAAGTTGCTCATTACCTCAGACTGCTTTTCGCCAGAATCGGCATTCAGCATAGTCCCTCAACTGGAGCGCCTGTCGAGAGTTCCTCTCTTGAAGTTCTATTGAAACGCCTGGCTTCCTTGACTCGAAGAAATTTAAAAAAGAATAAATATAAAAATCATCTTTATCTTTGCTCACCTCTTGTTCGTGGTCGCAAGGGTCACCACAGGCCCTTGGCTACATGGGCCGCATCAAAAGGTTACGAATTTCTCCGTTGCAATGGGGCAATGGTTTCAACTGAAGGATTTGAAGGGCTTAGTCGTTATACTGAGCATGATGTTGACTTAGTCGTGAGGCAAATTACTGTAAGCGACACTAATTTTCTTAGAAGTTCTTTAGAGGAAGCCCTTTCGGTCGGTAAGGGAAGTACATATCTTTTTTGCAGCAATTTAAGTCAGGTTGTTTGGCTTTCCACTGCTCGCGTAGACCTGAACACCGGTGAAGCATTTCCTCCACTCGAACCTAAGTTATTTTCCTGGAACTCCCCACGCGGATGGTGTCCGGTTTGTCGTGGTTATGGACGAATCGATGATCGATTAGGGAGTGAGCTTTCTGTCGTTTCCGGTTTTGGAAAACTTTACGATGGAGATGTTTGTGTCTCCTGTAACGGCGACCGAATAGCTGAACTTTCTCGATCCGTTTTCATTCCTCTTGCTGATTCTTTGCCTATAAATCTACCTGACCTACTTCGTCTTACTCCACCTAAACTTTTAAGAATCCTGAATAGGCTTCAACTAGATGAGAGAAGTAAGGCGGTCGCGGAAATGATTATACCTGAGATTCGCGAACGCCTTACATTTATGGATTCAGTAGGACTTGGTTACCTGAGCTTAGATCGAGCGGCAACAACTCTATCGGGTGGTGAAGCTCAGCGTATTAGACTTGCATCTCAACTCGGTTCAAACCTCTCCGGGGTTCTCTATGTTCTGGATGAACCTTCAATTGGGCTTCACGCCAAGGATAATAATCGTCTCCTTGACTCTTTGGAAATTCTTAAGGCCAAAGGTAATACTCTTCTTGTTGTCGAACATGATGAAGAGACAATGCGTAGAGCCGAACATATTATAGATCTAGGACCTGGGGCTGGAGAATCCGGGGGCTGGTTACTCGCAAGTGGAAAACCTGAAGAAGTTTTGAATTCAAAGAAATCTTTTACAGCAAAATTTCTCAAGGAAGGCTTATCGCAATCACTGGATCGGCCATCTCGCGAAATGCCACGAGATAAACCAAATTCTAGTTCACGCAAAATTTCACTAGACTGGTTCGGGGTTTTAGGGGCAAATATTCGAAATATTAAAAATGTAGATGTTTGGCTTCCCGTTAATCGACTTATTGCCTTATGCGGAGTTTCGGGAGCGGGCAAATCGTCTCTTGCTCGCGGTTTGATTAGGCCAGCAGTTGTTCAGGCTGTCAAAAATCGAGAACCTGTTTTAACGGGTCGAATGTTGATCGAAGAAGGAATTTTCCCTCAGGGGTCTTTTGGTAAAGTACCCTTCCGTAAGTTTCTCAATGGAAATAGATTTGCTAAGGTAATAGAAGTTGACCAAAGCCCAATTGGCAAGACCCCTCGTTCTTCACCGGCAACATACATCGGGGCTTGGGATCGTATCCGCTTGCTGTTGTCCTCCCTTCCCGAGGCAAAGGTTAGGGGTCTCGGGCCAAAAGCTTTTTCCTTTAACGTTAAGGGGGGGCGTTGCGAAACCTGTAAAGGTGCAGGAAGGATAAAACTCGAGATGAATTTTTTGCCGGATGCATATATTCTCTGTGAAGACTGTAGAGGCCTCCGATATTCGCCCGATATGTTTGATTTGCGTTGGAAGGGTAAAAACATAGCGGAAATCCTTCAGTTTTCTTTTGTTGAAGCTTTGGATTTTTTCTCTTTTGACATTAAGCTTAAGGCAATGATGAGCCTAATGGTAGAAACAGGATTGGGATACTTGTCATTGGGGCAGAGTTCACCAACCCTTTCCGGGGGTGAAGCGCAGCGCGTCAAACTTGTAAGTGAAATGTCTAAAGGAATTCTCACTCGAAAAAATCTCAATCAAAATACTCTGCATGCAGGAAACCTCTACATCTTAGAAGAGCCTAGCATCGGTTTGCATTCTTCAGATTGTGTTAAATTAATGCATTTGCTTAACCGACTTGTGGACGATGGGCATACGGTAATAGTAATAGAACACAACTTGGATTTGCTCGCTAATGCCGATTACCTAGTTGAAGTTGGTCCCAAGGGGGGAGATGATGGAGGCAAAATATTGTTTTCTGGAAAACCCGAAGAAATCGTTAAGGTTAAAGGAAGCCCGACCGCTCCATACCTTAAGCCCATTCTAAATAATTAAAATAATGAGAGTCTATTTATTCATTGGTACAATTTTTGCAGTATTATGTGGATCTGCTCAAGTAATGCCAAGAGAACGGATTGAATTGGCAGCGGCTCCTACTGTTTCGCCAGATGGTAAGCAGTTTGGGTTCGTATGGCACGGCGATGTGTGGATTGCTCCCGTAAAAGGAGGTAATGCGAGACAACTAACTTTTCATCCCGCAGAAGATCATTGGCCTTGTTGGTCTCCAAACGGAAAGCAAATTGCTTTTACCAGTAAGCGTGATGGGTACTGGAACGTTTATATAATTCCAAGCACTGGTGGGGTGCCCACTAAACTAACTGAGCACAGTGAAGGGTATACTCCACTAGAATGGTATCCTGATGGTACTGCCATTCTAACTACAGTTCGTAGGGATTATTTAGGTTTTGATTCCACTCGCTTGCTCCGTGTCGATATTAATGGATCAGCCGTTGATGAAATTCTTTTTGATGCCTATGCCCGGCATGGCACTATGTCGCCTGATTCGACTAAAACGCTTTTTACTCGCGAGGGAGGAAACATGCTCTACCGAAAGGGATATCGAGGATCTAAATCTTCACAGATATGGCTTCATGATAGCGACAAGAAAGACTTTAAGCAAATTTGTGTCGAAAATTACGGATGTAGATCTCCACTTTGGAAACCTAACGGATTAGGATTTTATTTTGTTTGTGATAAAAATGGCACTTTTAATCTTTGGGAAAAAGATTTTTCGACATCAAGCGCAAATCAACTAACATTTTTCAAAGCTGACTCAGTTATTATGCCGTCTATTTCTAGAGATGGTGGGACGATTATATTTAGAAAAGGGTTCGACTTCTACAAGTACTATCCAAATAGCAGAAAAGAACCATCAAAAGTTAATTTATGGCGAAGGCAGGACGGATTACTTTCTCCCTCAAGGCGTAGATGGTACGATGCCGCATGGAATAACGATGCTCGTCAAGGTATTGACTGGACTGATGATTTTTTAGAAGTCGCCTTTACTGCTGGTGGAGATGTATGGGTTATGGATACTGTTTTGCGTGAACCCAGACTTGTCTGTGGAGAAACAAGATCACACGAAACCGAAGTTGTGTTCGGCCCTGAAAATGAAGAGATTTGGTTCCTTCGTGACTTTGGAGATCGTACTGAGATTTGGAAGGCAGTCAGAAAAAATAAAAATAAATTTTGGTTTGAGAATGATAAATTCACACTGAGTCAATTTTCTTCACACAAAGACCGAACGAATAAAAACCGATTATCTTTAAGTCCTGATGGGAAAACTTTAGCATTTTGTCGAGATACAGGTGACATAGTTGTAACTTCTACTGACAAATATTCTCCTAGATTACTTCTGCGATCTACAGTTTTCCCTGATTATGATTGGTCTCCCGACGGTCGTTGGTTGACTGTACAGTCTAAAGACAGCGAGGACAACTTGGATGTTTGGGTTGTTGCCGTTAATGGGGAAGAAACCCCTTTCAATCTCTCTCGTCATCCGAAGTGGGACGGATCACCGAGGTGGTCTGCTGATGGTCGCCTTATATCCTTTGTCGGTAGACGAGGTCGAAATGACGAGTTTGATTTACATTATGTTTACCTTATTCCTGACGATGAGGGAAAAAGCGATCGCCTCTCTAAATTGGAGGAAGCAAAGAAAAAACTTCTTTCCTCGCGTACCATCGCTTCGATATCCATCCAAAACAAAAAGGACGAAGACCTTCCCCTACCTCCAATTGTTAAAGCGTCTACACCTAAAGTTCTGCCTCGAGTAGTAATTGACTTCGAGAATTTGCACGATCGTATCCGTCGAGTTAACTTATCCGGATCAAAGGAGAGTAATCCTTTTTGGCATGGTGATTCAAGCACGTTAGCTTTTACTAGCGACATTGGAGGTGTACGAGGAATTTACACCATCAAATTCCCCAACGAACTGACTGCTCCAAAACTACTAACGAAGACGATCGGGTTGGACCCCTACTGGGAAAGCAACGAAATTCACTGGTTAGTCGATAATCTCCCTTCAAAGACTAAAGGTTCTGTTCTTACGAAATACACTTTCAAGGCATATCAGGATACGGATCGAGAACAATACCTTCGCTTAGGTTATCGCATGATTTGGCGTAAGCTCCGAGACTTTTTCTATGATAAAGAAATGAATGGTAAAGACTGGGACGAACTGCTGAAAAAGTACGAAAACCATATTACCGCGAGCATTGATCGAGATGGTTTTGGCCGTTTGGTAAATCTGCTAATAGGAGAATTAAATGCTTCCCATTTGTTTTTTGAGCTTAACGACAAAATTTGGCCACAATGGAAACCCGACCATGGTTGGCGTAGGGAGACAGTTCATCTGGGAATGATTTTTGATAAGTCATTTGAAGGTTTGGGACTAAAGGTTAAAACTGTCTTGCATGACGGACCCGCACGTAAACCTGATTCTATGATTTATGAGGATGAAGTTATTCTTTCGATTGATGGATTAAGTTTAGATTCACCTCTTGCAAAACGACATGCCTTTAATCGACGGTTGAATGAAGTGACTGATCTTAAAGTTAAAGACCCTTTAGGTAATGTTAGGCTTGTGCATTTGGAACCGATTTCTTTTACAAAAGCGAGAGAACTGTTAAAGGAATCTTGGATCTCTAATAATCAACGTATCGTACACGAAGAGAGTAATGGCAAACTTGGTTATCTACATGTAAACCGAATGAATTGGGATGATTTATTTCAATTTGAAGAGGAATTGTTCTCTCTTGGTTACCGGAAGGAGGGATTGGTTATCGATGTCAGAAACAATACGGGAGGTTTTACTGCTGACCGAATGTTAAAAATGCTTTCCCGTCCTTTACACGCCTTTACAATACCAAGAGGCGGAAAGAGAAGTTATCCGCTAGGTTATCTTGATCACTTTTACTGGGACAAACCGATCGTGGTTCTTTGCAACCAAAACACAGCTAGTAATGGTGAAATATTCTGTCACGCGATTAAAGCTACTAAAAGAGGCAAGCTAATTGGAGTTCGTACGGCTGGAAGTGTTATCTCGGTTTACACGGACGAAAAGTTCTTGGATATTGGGAAAATGTCTATACCTTTTCGAGGGTGGTATAAATTAGATGACGGTCGAGATATGGAAGGAAATGGCGCTGTACCTGACATTGAGATTTGGCCCCAACCAGGAGAAATTCCTAATAAAATTGATCAACAACTATCAAAAGCCGTAGAGGTTTTACTTAAAGATTGTCAGGATTTAAATAATGTTAATTCAGCTGATCTTAAATCAATTACACCTAAAAACAATAAATTGAATATTGGAAACTAATTAGTATTGGTTTTATTAATTAACTAATTTACCATTTAACCCTCTTGCCCTCTTTCATTTCTTGGCTATGGAGAAACTTGAAAATACTTTCTTTTCCCAACTCGCATAATTATAGCAGGATCAGGTTTTTTAATCATTTGCTGGGCATTTGTGTGTGTCTGCTCGTTTATTTTTACTGCACCTTGCTTAATTAGTCGCCGAATTTCACCTTTAGATTCGAACAAATTTGTAGCTGCAATTATGTCAACCAAAGTACACTCTTCACAATCCGCCGAGAGTGTAGTCCAATTGAAAATCGGCATTTCATCTGGCGTTTCTCCTTTTGAGAATACTTTTTCGAACTGAGCGATTTCTTTGTCTGCAACTTCTTTGCCGTGAAATTTCGCGGTGATTTGCTTTGCGAGGTTTTTTTTCACTGCCATTGGATGCTCGGATCGCAGTTTCTCTATATCGCAATCTGGAGTTAGCAGAAGAAGGCGATAATAGTCCCACATCGCTTCATCTGGAATGGACATGACTTTTCCAAACATGTCTTTCGAACTGTCGTTGAACGCAATGTAGTTGTCATAGCTTTTTGACATCTTGCGCGAACCGTCGAGACCTATCAAAAGAGGCATGGTTAAAACAGCCTGCTCGGGTTCACCCGCGTCTTTTTGCAAAGATCGTCCCACGAGCATGTTAAAAAGTTGATCGCTGCCGCCGAGTTCAATATCCGCCTTAAGGACTACCGAGTCATATCCTTGTACAAGCGGGTACAGAAATTCCACTATTGAAATAGGTGTCTGGTCGGTATGTCTTTTAGCAAAATCATCTCTTTCTAGCATTTGAGCGACAGTCATGTTTCTCGCTAAATTCAGGCAATCTCCGAAACTCATTTCATTGAACCATTCACTGTTTCGGCGAATGGTGGTATTGGATTTGTCAAGGATTCGAAATGCTTGCTCTAAATAAGTCTTTGCATTCGTTTCTACTTCGTTGGCGGTAAGAACCGGTCGAAGAACCGACCGTCCGCTGGGGTCTCCGATTTGGGCGGTGTAATCCCCGATCAATAAAATTGCCTCGTGTCCCATTTCTTGAAATTGCCGAAGTTTTTCCAAGACTACCATGTGCCCGAGCGTTAGATCTGGTCGGGTTGGGTCTACGCCAAACTTGACCTTGAGTCTCTTGCCTCCCGAAATTCGTTTCTCGAGCTCCTCTTGGCCAATGATTACTTCTGCGTTAGTTAGTAATGTTTCAATAGCGTTCATTTCATTAGAAAACTCGTCTTTAAATGTACTTCGATACCCTCCGGTGCAAAAGAAAAACGAAAAGCGATAATCATTAGTCTCATTGCGCTTGCCTTCCATGCTCCGATTGCTACCTAGTCTTTTTGCCCTAATTTTGTCTAACAAAATATCCTCTAATATCTAACCACTATTTATCATGGCTTTAAGCGTTGGTTCAACGGCTCCGGATTTCACTCTCAAATCGAAAACTTCTGACGGTCTCTTGGATGTGGCTTTGAGCGGTAATTATGGCCACAAAAATTCGGTACTTTTGTTTTTTCCATTCGCCTTCACTGGCGTTTGCATGGAGGAGGCTTGTTCGGTGCGGGACGATTTGTCGGCTTTTAGTGAGCTTAACGCATCCGTTTATGGAATAAGTGTCGATAGCCCTTTCGCCCAAGAGGCGATGGCTAATGAAGAAGGCCTTAATTTCCCATTGTTGAGTGACTTCAACAAGGAAGTTTCGAAGGCTTACGATGTGCTTTATGAAGACTTTATCGGCTTCAAAGGCGTTTCCAAGCGTTCTGCATTTATAGTTAATACGAGTGGCGCGATCGCATATTCGTGGTCATCCGATGACCCTAAGCAACTGCCTGAATTTCAAGCTATTAAAGATTGTTTGTCACAGCTTGGCTGAAGCATTCAGCACGATGACTTTCTCTACAATCGTAACTTTCGCAAACATATGATTCAAGATGCCTTTGGAATATTGAGAACACTAAGCCTGCAGGAAGGTGTAGGTAGTTATTATTCTCTCCCGGCTTTAGAGGAACTCGGCGTGGGAGTCGTAAGTCGACTTCCTATTAGTATTCGGGTGGTGTTGGAATCCCTACTGAGAAATTGCGATGGCGAGACTGTCACCCAAGAAGATGTTCGAGCTTTGGCGAACTGGAACGCTTCGGAACCGTCCGATCGTGAAATTCCCTTTGTGGTATCGCGTATCCTTCTTCAGGATTTTACGGGAGTTCCTCTTCTTGTCGATCTTGCCGCAATGAGAGATGCCGTGGCAAAACTTGGTTCTGATCCTGCGCTGATAGAACCTCTGGTTCCCGTAGACCTAGTTGTCGATCATTCGATTCAGGTCGATAAATCGGGAACTGCCGATTCCTTTAGTCGTAATATTCAGCTGGAATTCCAACGAAATCGCGAGCGGTATGAATTTCTCAAGTGGGGACGGCAAGCCTTTGAAACTTTCACCGTAGTTCCCCCTGCCATAGGTATT